>PR_CR_10_Liq_2_inCRDRAFT_1000053_pt1 | contig 33584 bp, 18 predicted proteins | sample PRCRCaboRojoPR_FD_10245 | JGI IMG/M metagenome (IMG submission 10245) | reverse complement strand
CCCTTCCCAAGTCCACCTCACGCAGGCTCGTCGTCATGGGGACGGTCACTGACAGGGTATCCGAACAATTATTAGCATCCGTAACCGTCACGGTGTAGTTGCCTGCCGTGAGCCCGGTTTGTACCAGCCCCATACCTCCATTACTCCAGCTTGCATTAAATGGTGGCTGCCCCTGAAGGACATCCAGTACTGCTGCGCCATTGCCATTGCCGTTGTCCGGCAGAGTATCCACGATAAAAAGTTCGGGGTTTGGAAAAACCGTCAAGTCGAGTACCCGAATACTGTCGCAGCCCTGAGCATTGGTGTAGACCAATTGGTACTGCCCCGGCTCGCTCAGTATTCCACCCTCCCAGGTGTAGGTCTCACCATCGCAGATTTCCGCTGTTTCTGTATCCAGATCATTTGGCAAAACCGTTAGCGCCAGATTCACGATCGAATCACAGCCGGCATTTCCATTCAGCACAACTTCGTAGGTTCCTGTAGCATCAAACTCCATATTTCCTACGGCCACTGTTTCTCCTTCACAAACTGATAGTTCCAGATTGGTTACTGTAGCCGGTTCTTCGGTAAGGAGGAGCGTGACGGTACTGTCGCAGCCATCGGTGGCGGTAAAGTCGCGTGTGTAGGTGCCGGGATTGGTCAGTACTTGTTCATTCCATACATAGAAACCGCCTTCACAGAAGGAAGCCTCGAATGACACCTCATAGCTCTGAAGCGCTTGTACACTCAGAAAAATCATCTGTGGGCAACCATCAGCATTGAGGATTTGCGTAAAATAATCTCCGGGGCCGTCCACTTCTATATTTTCATACACGAAGGGGAAACTTGAGGCACACACCATAGTATCCTCCGTAATGGGCTCCGTGATAGAATACTCAATTTGTACCGAAATCAGAGAATCACAACCGTTGACGGCAGCGCCGGGTAGCACCTCCGTTCCAACAGGGTTGAAATCATCGTAAAAGTTACCATTAACCTCCAGAAATTCACCGGAACAGAGCAGCGTATCGAGCAGTAAAGTACCGTTTTCCTGCACCTCTACCGTTACCATGTCCGAGTCAGTGCAGCCGAATGCATTCACTACCGTGAGGCTGTAGGTTCCGGTGGTGGCGACTTCCAGTTCAGCATTATCACTACCATCGCTCCAGATGTAACCCACCACGTCACCCGGGCCGGTCAGCAGTAACGTTTCACCTTCGCAAAGCGCAACGTCACTGCCCAGATTGACTTCAGGGGCAGGGAGAACCTGTAACAAAAGAGAATCCTTAGCGACACACCCATCTTCTTCCACACTTAATACATACCAGTTGTCGCCGGCGCTTGCAGGCAGCAGACTGACCGACGAGCCTGTGCCAATAATACCGTTTGGGCCTTCCCATAGATAGGTGGGACTTCCAGGCACTGCGTCTGCATTAAGCTGCACAACCTCCCCGGCACACACCGAGGCAGGACCAGATACAGCCGCATTAATCCAACGAAACGCGACTACCATACCTCCGCTGCCCGCCAGATAGCCCGACCGGGTGCCCGTGAGCGCCACCGCTGACCAGTCCACGCCCGGCAGCAGGCCGAGGTCATCCCAGGATTGGCCATTATCAGTACTCACAGCCACCAGTCCGTTCCGCCCGGCTCCAACGACGGTACCGCTGCCATCGGCCGCCAGCGCATGAAAGCGACGATTGTCCAGCCATTCCCAGCTCAGGCCGGCATTGCCTGAATAATAAGTGCCACCCTCTCCCGACAGCCATATTTCACTGCCCTGAACTTCCATGGCGTAGTGGTCTCCGGTGCCTGTGCCGACTAAGCTGTTCCAGGTTTGCCCGCCATTACTGCTTCTGAGCAACACGCCCCCCTCACCCGCAGCCAGAACGGTCTGCGTATTCACCCATCTGATAACGTTCAGGTTATTAGGCGTACCGGCATCTACCCAGGTCCAGGCGGTACCGCCATTTATAGTGCGCAGAAGGGTGCCACAATCTCCCGCCACAAGCCCTAAATTGCTAAAAGCAAAATCGACGCTGTTCAGGTCCGCACCGACAGGGCTGAACTGCTGCTGCCAGGACAAGCCTCCATCAGTAGTTCTTCGGATGACACCACTCTCGCCTACAATCCAGCCCATCGCCTGCCCCAGGAAGGTACCCCCCCGAAGGTTCACATTGGTACGGGGATCAGCCAGGGCCCAGGATTGCCCACTATTTGTGGTTTGCAGTACCTGCCCCGATTCGCCGATCAGCCACCCCTGCTCAGCAGACAGGAAATGAGCCGCAGCCCAATCTGCAGAGACCGGTGTAGGGAGCTCTTCCAGGCATTGTGCCTGAATCGTAGCGGTGAAAAACAAGCTAAAAACAAGTGCATAAATCGTTTTCATAGGAAGTTGGTTATTTTGAACGCGCTACACGGAAAGCAAAAGTCGTCCGGCGTGCACCGGGCAGAAAATTTAAACGATTGGCTACCCGGGAGCCATTTGCGGTGGTATTCCAGGAGCCGCCCCTTATGGTTCTTAACGTTAGGCCAGATGGCCCCAGCGGATTGTCAACCGGGCTGACCTCGTAGTAATCAGAATCATACCAGTCCCAGCACCACTCGTAGATATTCCCGGTCATATCATACAACCCCAACTCATTGGGTGCGCGGGTGCCTACGGGTTGGCTGTTGACATTGCTATTGCCAGTATGCCAGGCTACAGCGTTAAGATCGTTGCTGCCAGCATAAACCGTGACCTGCCCCGCAGCTCCGCCCCGGGCGGCATATTCCCATTCAGCTTCGGTAGGGAAGCGGTAACCATCTGCCTCTGTATCCCAGTAAATATCCACATAAGCAAGCTGATCCCCTACCAGAGAATCAAATACTTCAGTAAATGCCGCATCAAAGTAATAGGCCGGTGTCCGCCCTTCCGAGAGGCTCAACCGGTTGCAGTAGGTGGCCGCATCATACCAACTCACCCGGTAAGTGGGATAGTCCGGGCCTGCCCCTCTGTTGTATAAAGGCGTATATTCCGGTATCAGCGCCGCCCATTCGGCCTGTGTGACCTCATAGCGGGAGAGCAGGAAGTCATCTACGCTAACCGTGTGGGGCGGATATTCATCGTTTTGGCAGTCCGGCTCCTGTTCGGCAGTACAGCCCATGGTGAAGGTCCCACCGGGCACCGTGACCATCCTGCCAGTCGTGCGGGCCACTCTAAATCCAACGGTACTGCTTTGATCGCCGGGTTCAGCCAGTGTCCGGCTGCTTACCGATACTCCGGCAGGTTGCTGAAAATGCCCTCCCCGGACAACCCGGCCCGTACCCGCAGCTATGCCACGCGGGTCACAAAGGGGAAAGTTGGGATAATCGCCATATATATCCCACACCCATTCGGCTACATTCCCACTCATGTCGTAAACCCCTAAATCATTCGGCAATTTGGTGCCCGGAGGCTGTGTAGCTGTGCCCACCACGGCAACAGCCGTCCAGCTGTCGCTTCCGGCATACCGGAAATCATTATCCATACTCCCACCCCGGGCAGCATATTCCCACTCTGCTTCGGTAGGCAGGCGATACCCGTCAGACTCGGTATCCCAATACACGGTGCCTGCTGTGCTGAAGAAGGGCTCCGACAGTTCAGGATCGCTGTAATAAGCCGGCGACAGCCCCTGTTGTTGACTAAGGGTATTACAAAAAACGATGGCTCCATACCAGGTCACCTGCTCTACCGGGCAATCGCTGCAGCCAATATTCAAAGACGGATTATTACCGACGACAGCCAGGTATTCTGCCTGCGTCACCTCATAAGTGCCGATAGCAAAGGCGCCCAGCGTCACGGAATGAGCCGGCAAACCTGCCGATGTGCAGGGCTGCTGACCGCTCGTACAGCCCCGCTGATAAACACCGCTATCGATAAGGGTTATAGGGAGGTTTTGTGACCAGGCCACTGAAAAAGAAAAGCAAAAAAGCAGGATATAAAAGCGTTTGCAGTTCATATTTGTTTAGTTTGACAGATTACCCTGTAAAGTTACACGGCAATTGTTTTTCTATTCACTTAGGGATCGGAATTCCACTCCGCAATCTGAAAACAAAATTTTGCCGTCCTACCGGCAATTGCTATCTTCCGGGCGGCCCTACCCTCACGATCACTCAATAGCAAAAAAGATGATTCCAGAACGCAAGCGATTTAAAAAGCTCATGGTAGCCAACCGCGGAGAGATTGCTATCCGCGTCTTGCGCGCCGCATCCGAGCTGAATTTACGGACCGTTGCCATTTATACGTACGAAGACCGCTATTCGTTGCACAGATACAAGGCAGATGAAGCTTATCAGGTGGGCGAAGATAATGATCCGCTCAAACCTTACCTGAATATCGAGGAAATAATCCGGGTGGCAAAACTAAATGAAGTGGATGCGATCCACCCTGGCTACGGTTTCCTCTCCGAGAATGTCACCTTCGCCCGGCGCTGCCGCGAAGAGGGTATTGAATTTGTGGGGCCATCGCCGGAAAGCATGGAGCAGTTGGGTGACAAAGTGGCGGCCAAAAAGCTGGCCCGGCAGGAGGAAGTCCCTCTAATCGAAGACAGTCAGGAGCCGCTGACCAACGCTGAAATCGCATTAAAAGAAGCCAAAAGAATCGGATTCCCGGTGATGTTAAAGGCAGCAGCCGGTGGCGGTGGCCGGGGTATGCGTGTGGTCCGAAAAGAAGAGGATTTGGCCAATGCCTTTCAGGAAGCCCGGCGGGAAGCAGGCAATGCCTTTGGGGATGATACGGTATTTATAGAAAAGTTCATTGATCAGCCTAAGCACATTGAGGTGCAGCTTCTGGGCGATAAGCACGGCAACCTCGTCCACCTATTCGAACGGGACTGCTCCGTGCAGCGCCGTTTCCAGAAGGTCGTGGAAGTTGCGCCCTGCCCTTCCATCAATGAAGTCACTAAGCAAAAACTGTATGACTATGCCATCCGGCTGGGCAAAGCGGTCAACTACAGTAATGCAGGCACAGTGGAATTTCTGGTCGATAAAGACGAGAACGTTTACTTTATCGAAGTCAACCCCCGCATTCAGGTAGAGCATACCATCACCGAAGAGGTGACGGGTGTCGATATTGTCCGCTCTCAAATACTCATTGCGGCGGGCTATGAGTTGAGCCACCGGTCTATTTACATTCGCAATCAGGAAGATGTAGAGTGCAGTGGCTACGCTATTCAGTGCCGGGTGACGACCGAAGACCCTGCCAACAACTTCAAGCCCGATTACGGCACCCTAATCGCCTACCGCTCGGCATCAGGTATGGGTATCCGCCTCGATGCCGGTTCTGCTTTCCCGGGCGCTAAAATTTCACCCTACTTTGACTCCATGCTGGTGAAGGTGACTGCCTGGGGCCGGACGATGAAAGGGGCTTCTCAGCGTTTGCACCGGGCCCTGCGGGAGTTCCGGGTACGGGGCGTGAGCACCAATATTGGCTTCCTGCTCAACCTGCTGCGGGACCAAACCTTTCAGCAGGGGCATGCTACGGTCAACTTCATACAGGACCACCCCGAGCTGATGGCGATGCCCAACTGGCGGGACCGCGGCACCAAGCTCCTCCGCTACCTGGCAGAAGTCATTGTCAATGACAACCCGGATGTAAAATACAAGGACGAGAGCAAAATTTTCATCGACCCGGTCGTGCCCGCTTATGACCCTAAAGCCCCGGTACCCGATGGCACCCGGCAAAAACTGCAGCAGCTTGGCGCGGAGGGCTTCGCGCAGTGGCTCAAGGAACAAAATGCCGTTCAGTATACGGATACCACCTTTCGGGATGCCCATCAATCCCTGCTGGCTACCCGCATGCGTACCTACGACATGGAGAAGGTCGCCCGCAGTTTTGCCCTCCGCCACAGCGACGATGTCTTTTCTATGGAAGTCTGGGGCGGGGCTACTTTCGATGTTTCCATGCGCTTCCTCAAGGAATGCCCCTGGAAGCGCCTGCAGTTCCTGCGGGAAGCGATTCCAAATATCTGCTTCCAAATGCTGCTGCGGGGCTCTAACGCGGTGGGCTACACCGCCTACCCGGACAACCTCATCATCAAGTTCATAGAGGAGGCTGCTGAGGCGGGCATTGACATTTTCCGCATCTTCGACTCCCTAAACTGGGTGGAAGCGATGAAGGTCAGTATCAAGACCGTTCGGGAGCGTACCGACAGCATCGCGGAGGCCTGCCTTTGTTACACCGGCGACATTACCGACCCCAGCCGGGCCAAGTACACCCTACAGTATTACCTTGACCTGGCCAAACAGCTGGAGGATCAGGGGGCACACATTATCGCCATCAAGGATATGGCTGGCTTGCTGAAGCCACTGGCTGCCGAAGAACTCATTGGGGCGCTAAAGGACACCGTCCACACCCCCATACATTTGCATACGCACGACACCGCCTCCATACAGGCAAGCACTTACATGACCGCCGTAGAAGCTGGCGTGGACGTGATAGACGTGGCCATCAGCTCCATGTCCGGGCTGACCTCTCAGCCCAACTTCAATGCGGTAGCCGCAGCCATGAAAGGGCATGAGCGGGAGCACCCGATCAACCTGCACTCGCTGAACGAATTCTCCGCCTACTGGGAAGCCGTGCGCCGCTATTACTATCCGTTTGAGACCGAACTGCGCTCCGGTACCGCGGAAGTCTACGAGCACGAAATTCCCGGCGGGCAGTATTCCAATCTGCGGCCACAGGCACGGGCACTCGGGCTGGAGGAAAAATTCGAGACCATCAAAAAGAACTACCGCGTAGCGAATGATTTATTCGGAGATATCGTCAAGGTAACGCCTTCTTCCAAGGTGGTGGGAGACATGGCGATGTTCATGACCTCCAATAACCTGACCCGGGAGGACATCCTTCAGAAGGGGCATACGCTTTCCTTCCCTGATAGTGTCAAGGCGCTGATGCGGGGCGACCTGGGCCAAACGCCGGGCGGCTTCCCGGAGGACATCCAAAAAATCATCCTCAAGGATGAGCAGCCCTACACAGAGCGGCCCAACGCCCACCTGGAACCGGTTGACTTTGACACGGAATATGCCGAATTCAAATCCCGCTTTGGTGAGCACCTAGATATGCGCAACTTCCTGTCCTACAAGTTGTACCCCAGGGTATATGAGGAATACCGCGAGCATTACGAAAATTATGCCCTGGTCAGAGCCCTGCCCACCCCTGCCTTCTTCTTCGGCCTCAAGCCTAATGAAGAAATCATTGTCACGCTCGATGCGGGCAAAAGCCTGCTGATCAAGTACATCAATATGTCTGAACCGGACGCGCAGGGCGTGCGCCTGGTGTTTTTCCAACTCAACGGGCAAACCCGCTCCGTGCCGGTACGCGACCGAAAGGTACAGTCGGAAGTAGTGGTGCACCGCAAAGTAGAAAACGATAAGCAGGTGGGCGCCCCGCTACAGGGGAACATTTCCAAAATCCTGGTAGAAGAAGGACAGGAAGTAAACGCCAACAGCCCACTCTTCACCATTGAAGCAATGAAGATGGAATCTACCGTCACTTCTCCAATAGCGGGTACCGTCAAAAAGATTTACCTGACCGAGAAAACGCTGGTGGAACAAGATGACCTGGTGATTGAGCTTTCCTGATTTTCATGAGAAAAAAAAGCCGGGAGTGCAGCGATGTTGCTGACTCCCGGTTTTTCATACACCATTAGTTTGAAAATAAGAGAAGCTAAGCTTCAGAAAGCTCTTCCTCATGCGCCTTCATCAGATCTGCCTGCAGGTCATGCGGTACAGACTGGAACTCCAGGAATTCCTGATGGAATTTGGCACGCCCCTGAGACAGGGAACGCAATCGGTTAGAGTATTCATAAAGTTCTGCGAGTGGCACGTGTGCGGTAATTTTCTGATAGTGCCCGTCGCTGTCCATGCCCATGATGATGGCGCGGCGGGTCTGCAGATCGCCCATGATATCCCCCATAGCATCATCAGAGCAGAGGATTTCCAGTTTATAAATAGGTTCCAGCAGTTGAGGTGCCGCTTCTTTGAATGCCGCGCGGAATGCCTGCTTGGAGGCCAGCATGAAGGCCATATCGTTGGAATCCACACTGTGCATTTTACCATCGTAAATACTTACGCGGATATCCTGGCAGTGAGAGCCGGTCAGCGGCCCTTCTTCCATCCGCTGCAGCAGCCCTTTTTTGATTGCATTGGAGTATTTGGCATCAATAGAACCACCGACGATGCACCAGTAGAAGGCTAACTTACCGCCCCAGGGCAGTTCTTCCACTTCCTTCTTGCGTACACTCAGCCCATCCGGATCAGGCATGCCCTCTGTGAAAGGCTCGACCCGGAGGTGCACTTCGGCAAATTGCCCGGCACCGCCTGTTTGCTTTTTGTGGCGGTACATGCTGTCGGCCTTGCGGGTAATGGTCTCGCGGTAGGAGATACGTGGCTTGGTGAATTCCATCGTTACGTTATGCACTTTCTCAATCCGGTACTTGATCAGATCAAGGTGCAACTGCCCCTGCCCGTGCAGAATAGTCTGTTTCAGCGTAGCATTTTGCTCCACGATAAGCGTAGGGTCTTCCTCTTCGATCTGATGCAGCGCTTTGTAGAGCTTCTCCATATCGTTGGCGCTCATCGGCTGAACGGCCTCGCGGATACGTGGCTCCGGGAAGTGAATCGGATCAATTTGGATATCCGTGCCTTTCTCGTCGAGTGTATTATTGGTATGGGTATTTTTGAGCTTAACGGTAACGCCAATATCACCGGCTTTTAATTCCGTAACCGGTTCGCGGTTTTTACCTTCTGCGATGAAGATTTGCCCGAAGCGCTCTGTAGTCTGATTCTTCTGGTTCACCAGTTCATCACCAGCCTTCAGCGTACCGGCGTACACCTTAAAATAAGTGACCAGCCCAACTTGTGGCTCAGTCATTGTCTTGTAGACAAAAACGGTGGTTTCGGCTTCGCTATCGCAGGCCAGCTTCTCTTCGGTACCCACAAGCCTTGCCGCCGGGCGGTCAGCAGGTGAAGGGCATACATCATTGATGAAGCCCATAATACGGCCACTACCCATATTGCGGATGGCAGAGCTGATGAAAACCGGGAAAATATCCTGATGCGCGATGGCGATACGCAGCCCTTCCGTCAACTCTTCTTCGGTAAGGGTACCCTCATCGAAGAAGCGCTCCATAAGACCTTCGTCATTCTCAGCTGCCGCTTCCACCAGTGCATTGTGCATTTCCTGGGCGCGCTGCATTTCAGACGCCGGAATATCGTGTTTCTCCGGTTTGCCGCCGCCATCGGGGAAGACGTACATCACCATGCGCAGGGCATCGATGATTTTATTAAAGCCTATGCCAGTCTCCAACGGGTATTGTACCGGGATCACCTTTTCGCCAAAGCGGTCCTGCGCCTGCTGCAGGGTCGCATCGTAATCTGCTTTTTCCGTATCCAGCTGATTGATCACAAAAAGGCAGGGCGTTTCGAAACGCTCCACATAGTCCCAAATGAGTTCGGTGCCTACTTCCACGCCATTTTGAGCGTTGAGCACCATAAGTCCGGTATCGGCCACCTTAAGGGCGGAAACCACCTCACCAATGAAGTCGTCAAAACCAGGTGTATCCAGAATATTAATTTTAGAATCTTTCCACTCGGCGTGCGTCAGTGAGGCGAAGATAGAGTTGCCCCGTTCTTTTTCGATGTTGGTATAATCGGATTGCGTGTTTTTTTCTTCTACCGAGCCGATTCGTTGGATATCGCCTGCTTCAAAGAGCATGCATTCTGTGAAGGATGTTTTGCCACTCCCCGGGTGGCCAAGTAAGGCGACATTGCGGAGATTTTTGGTGTCGTAGCTCATATGTAATTGGTTTTATATTTGCTGTAAGATCTATGGTCTTAAGGGCATACGATATGACGAGGCGCATACTACGGCAGTGACATTTCCCCATACAACGGGAACCCGCACCTGATTTGTTTTATAATTCCGCTATTGCGACTCAATCCGGAATTAAATTACGATTTTAAATTGTTTTTCAAAACTAAATCCACAACCATAAAGCACAACTTTCAAAATTAGTCGGAATTGCAGGCTCGGTGAGGCGCTGATGTGACTGAGAATGCTTAAATTCAACCCCGAACTAAGACCTCAACACTATGATTGGAATGCTACAGGTCGTCATTGGCCTGATTTTCGTCCTGCTCCTGCTCAGCCTGCTGGCCACCACGATGATGGAGCTCGTGGCCTCGGCCTTCTCCCTGCGCGGGCGCAACCTTGAAAAGGCCCTGCGCAATATGCTGGCTTCCACGGAAGTAGACGACCGGCTGGTCGCGGCGTTCAAGGAAAATGCGCTGTACAAGCAGCTCTCCTACAAATACGGCAAAAAGCGCTACTCCCCTTCTTACCTTAGCGACCGTTCCTTTCAGTCTATCCTGATGGAGACTATTCTGAACGGGGAAGGCTTTGACCGTATAGAGGAAAAACTGGAAACGCTCCCGGATGCCGACCTGAAAAACGTCCTGAAACAATTCCTGCGGGAATCCGAGCACGATGTGGAGGCCTTCAAAGGCAAAGTCCGCACCTGGTATAATGATGTAATGGACCGGGCCTCTGGCTGGTACAAGCGCTATACCCAAAAGATTCTGGTGGGCATGGGCTTCTTCATAGCGGTAGTCTTCAACGCCGACACCCTGGCCATCTACGAGCGCCTGGAATCTGACCCGGAGACGCTGCAACAGGTATTGACTTTGGCCGAAGACTATGTTAATGGCAAAGACGGGCTGGAAATCGCCCCGCCCCAAATGTCACCGGAGTTTGACGCCTCCCTCAACAAACTGGAGGAAATGATCAACGATCAGGTTGAGTCGGTTAAGTCCCCACTGGGACTGGGCTGGAAAAATGTAGACTGGTCGGAAGTGACCTGGTACGATGTGGTCCTGAAGCTCTTGGGCTGGACGGTTACGGCCCTTGCGGTTTCCCTGGGCGCGCCCTTCTGGTTTGATCTTCTGCGCAAGCTCGTCAACATCCGCAGCTCCGGAAATAAACCTGAATAATGCCCCTTTTTCCTGAATTTGAAACGGAACGCCTCTGGCTTAAGGTGACCGACCTCCCGGATGCCGGCCTCATTCTTGAGCTGCTCAATACGCCCAAGTGGCTGGAGTTCATTGGCGACCGAAAGGTATACACAATAGCGGACGCAGAAAACTACATCCTCGAACGCATCCGCCCGCAGTATGAGCGGCTGGGTTACGCCAATTATACGCTCATCCGTAAAAGCGATGGTGCAAAAATGGGCTGCTGCGGGTTGTACGACCGGCAGGGGCTTGAGGGTGTAGACTTAGGATTTGGGCTACTTCCCGCCTACGAGGGGCAGGGCTATGCCCGGGAAGCCGCCCAACGGCTCATCGAAGCCGCCTTCAACGAAATTGGCCTGACAGAGCTCACCGCCATCACTGTAGAGGCCAATACCTCCTCCCGGAAACTGCTGGAGCGGCTGGGGTTCCGGTTCGAGCGGATTGTCCACCTGCCCGATGACCCTGAGCCTCTGCTTTACCTTACACTTAGGCCCAGCAACCCTTAATACCCAAATAACTACCGCTTCGTAAAATTTAGGAACCGCTAACGACGTTAGCAACAAGCAATCAACGACGGCCCCTTACTATGAGAATTGTACAACTGACCGATCTGCACATAGGCTTGGAAAACGAAGATACTTATGGCGTGGACGTCCGGCAGAATTTCCTCCGAATCCTCGACAAAGCTAAAGCTCAGCACCCAGACCTCCTGATTATCTCCGGCGACCTTTGCTACCGTGACGGGGATGCCCGCATTTATGCATGGATAAAACACCATCTGGATGAGTCCGGCCTGCCCTACGAAGTGATGTCAGGCAACCACGATGACCCGGTACTGCTTGCCAGGGCATTCGGACGGGAGGACCTGCTCAAAGGCAAAGAGCTGTACTTCAGCCGGGAGTACGCTGACCGCACGGTCCTTTTTCTGGATACCACCACTTATGAAATGCCGGCAAAGCAACTCGAATGGCTCTCCAATGCCCTCAAAGCCATAGAGGGTCCGGCGCTCGTCTTTATGCACCACCCGCCCCTGCCCGGAGGCGTCCCCTTTATGGACAGCAAGCACAGCCTGCGCAATATGGAAGCCGTACAGGCCGTTTTTTTCGAACATCCTCATCCCGTCCAAGTCTTTACCGGGCACTACCACGTTGAAAAAATAGTGACCAAGCGCAACCTCACCGTGTACATCACGCCTTCCTGCTTTTTCCAGATTGGGCAGCGATCCGAAGATTTTGAGGTAGACCACTACCGTATCGCCCTTCGGACTATAGACTGGAGCAACGGAATGATGATGAATGCGGTCCACTATTTGTAATACCATAGGGATTCGGTAATTTGTGACCTAACTAATTATCCGAACATCATGAAAGAATATCGTGTAGAATCCCTGATCTACTACAGCAAACTCACCCTGGACCGGGCACATATCCTCAAAGATTCTACCAAAGACATTCAACAAAAGCTGGACGAGTACGCGGCAGATGGCTGGCGGCTGGCCTCCACAGATATCGAAGACTTTGGATCCGGTATGTACTTTTACCTGTACTTCGAACGCGACAAACGCTAATGGCTCACCAATCCCCTTCTCCCACCCCCTACGAAGACCTGAAATGGCTGGATACCGTTTCGGACCTGCTCGATACCCGCTACCGTATCCCCGGTACGAATATCCGGTTTGGAGCAGACTTCCTGCTGGGCCTCATTCCCGGTGCAGGGGATGCCCTCACCTTTGGTATTTCCGGGTTGCTGGTACTGGTGATGGCCCGCAAGGGCGCGAGCGGTATGGTCCTCTTTAAGATGATTGGCAATATTGTACTGGACGTGATCTTCGGCGCCATCCCCATCCTCGGCGACCTATTCGACCTCGGGTACAAAGCCAACCGCCGCAACCTCCACCTCATGGAAGAGCACTACAAAGAGGGCAGGCATCAGGGCAGCGCCTGGGGACCGGTGATTTTGGTCGCCCTGGTATTACTTGGCCTGTTCGTACTCACCATTTTTGTTATTTGGCGTATCTTCAGCGAACTGATCCAACTTATTTTTTAAGTGCATGTAGGGCGATGGGATAAAAAACATTCGTGGATTCAAGTTAGACGATTCAAAATGCCTATAACAGATGGAGCTTATATTTGAGCCTCTGTAAAAAATTTTGGCCCCTCTGTAGTAGTTTACCCACCTTATTACCCGTACTTTAGGAGCATCAGATAAATATTTCACAGGATGATCAACAGAGCTGGAATCTTTCGGCAGGCTATCCATGCACAATCGTTATTCTTTTTTTTGTGCCTTGCCCTTCTTTGCTCGTGCTCGAAAAGAGAGCAGCGCGTGCTTGTTTTTTCGAAGACGGAAGGGTTCCGGCACACTTCTATAGAAGCTGGAGCTACCGCCCTAAAAGCGTTATACGAATCAGAAGGCATACAGGTCGTCCTCACCGAGGATGCCGCTTATTTTACTGAAGATACGCTGGAACAGTTTTCAGCGGTCGTTTTCCTGAATACCACCGGTGATGTTTTAGATGCTGCCCAACAGGCGGACTTCGAGCGCTACATTCAGGCGGGCGGAGGCTTTGTGGGCATTCATGCGGCGACCGATACAGAGTACCACTGGCCCTGGTACAATCAGTTGGTCGGGGCTTACTTTGACGGGCATCCGGCCATTCAGGAAGCTGAACTGCATTGTATCAAAAGAGAAGACCCTTGCTGTCAGCATCTCCCCGAAGTTTGGACCCTTGAAGAGGAGTGGTACAACTTCAAATCCATCAATCCTGCCATCGAGGTATTAATGGAAATTGATGAATCCTCCTACGAAGGTGGCCGCAACGGCGCCAACCATCCTATGGCCTGGAAGCATCACTTCGATGGCGGGAGAGCCTTCTATACCGCCCTGGGGCATAAAGAAGAAACGTATCAGGACCCCTTGTTTCTAAAGCAGGTTTTGGAGGGGACCAGGTTTGCGATCGGCAATAACAGCCTGGATTACTCAAAAGCTACAACATTCAGCGTCCCTGAGGAAACCCGTTTCAGTAAGCAGGTGCTGGATTTCAACCTGGACGAACCCATGGAGCTCGATGAGTTAGGGAACAGAGGCATCATCTATGTCGAGCGAAGAGGTGACATTAAGCTCTATGACTATCACACCGGGCAGGTAAAAACCTTAGACACCCTGGACGTGCACTATGATAACGAAGATGGCTTACTGGGCATCGCGGTTGACCCGGATTATCAGGACAACCACTGGGTTTATGTATTCTACTCGCCCAACATATCAGAGGCGACACAGTATATTTCCCGTTTCACTTTAGCAGATGACCAACTGACCGACGAGAAGATACTTTTGAAAATCCCCTTAATTCGGGAATGCTGTCATAGTGGCGGCTCTTTGGAGTTTGGGAAAGATGGCCTGCTGTACATAGGCGTGGGAGACAACACCAACCCGTTTGAATCTTCCGGCTACGCCCCAATTGACGAAAGGCCCGGGCGCGAACATTTTGACGCCCAAATATCAGCAGCAAACACCAATGATTTAAGAGGTAAAATCCTCCGGATTAAGCCGGAAGAAGATGGCAGCTATTCCATTCCGGCAGGCAACCTGTTTCCGGTAGGGACAGCAAACTGCCGCCCGGAAATCTTCGTGATGGGGTGCCGGAACCCGTTCCGGTTTTCGATTGATTCCGAGACCAATGATTTGTATTGGGGCGATGTCGGCCCGGATGCCGGCGCCCCCGACAGCCTGCGGGGCCCGGCTGGCATGGGAGAGTTCAACCAGGCCAAAGCACCGGGTTTCTATGGCTGGCCGTACAGTCGCGGGAATAATCAAATGTATACAGACTATGATTTCCGTTCAAAAGCATCCGGCCCTGTTTTCGACCCCCAAAACATCATCAACGATTCCCCCAATAATACCGGGCTTCGAAACCTGCCGCCCATCCAAGAGTCCATGATTTGGTACAGTTACGAAGCCTCTGATGAATTTCCGTGGCTGGGATCGGGAGGCGTCAATCCCATGTCAGGCCCTATCTACCATGCTTCGGATTATCCGGAATCTGAACATACCTTTCCTTCCTATTTTGATGGCAAATGGTTTGTTTATGAATGGATGAGAGACTGGATCTACGTGGTACATCTTGATGACAACCACCAATTTGTTCAGGCCGATCCCTTTATGCCGGGCACAGCGTTCTCCCACCCGATGGACATGCTGTTTTCCAAAGATGGCAAACTGTATGTCCTGGAATATGGCCAAAAATGGAACAGCCGGAATTTGGATGCCCGCTTATCCGTCATTACTTACAACAGAGGGAACCGCCCTCCTGTGGCTCGATTCGAGGCCGACAAAGAAACAGGCGCTGTACCCCTTACGGTCCAATTTTCAGCGGCTAAGTCTATGGACTACGATCAGGACCCACTCACCTACACCTGGATTATTGGAGAGGAAGTAATGCAGGAGGGCGCTTCAGCTTTCACCTATACCTTTGAAAGACCCGGCATCTATGATGTAAAATTGATCGTGACTGATACGAAGGGCGAACAAGCCAGCGTGAACAAAAAAATAATGGCCGGCAACGAACCTCCAGCTCTGCAAATCGCACTAAGTGATCATGGCACTACCTACTGGACCAACAAAAAGGTCAGGTACGAAGTAGCCGTGAGCGACCTGGAAGACGGCAGCACCTCTGACGGGACGCTGGATCCCTCAAAAGTAATAGTGACCCTCAACTACATTCCGGAAGGAGAAGACCTCATTCTCGCAAGCGTGGGCCATCAGCAAAACGTAATGCCCAAAGGGCTTAGCCTGATCGATGCCTCGGACTGCAAGGCCTGTCATGCAAAAGATAAAAAAGTAGCGGGCCCGAGCTATATAGACATTGCCAAACGCTATGACAAAAAGGACAAACAAACACTGATTCACCGCGTCATCAAAGGGAGTCAGGGTATCTGGGGGGAAACGATGATGGCACCCCACCCTCAGCTGACCGTGGAAGAAGTGGATGCCATGGTGAATTATATTTTGTCCCTGGACCCGGAAAAGCAAGTCAGTGAAAAGCTATTGCCCTTGTCCGGAGAATTGACCTTTAACAAACATCCAAAAGATGCGGAGGCTGGCAAGTATGTGCTTATGGCCTCTTACCTGGACGAAGGGCATCCAGATATTGAGGGGTCTGCTCTTTCCGTAGTAGAAGAGTTTACATTTATCCCGCCCAAAATGGAGCTGGAGCACGCCATTGACCTGGATAAGGAACTGGGGGTCTGGGAAACAGACGGCCGGACAGTGGTAGGGTCCATAAAAGATGGAAAACACTTCAAATTCGATCCGATCAGCTTTGACCACTTAAGCAGCATCAGCATCGGGGCAGCATTTGGGGCCGACTACGCCTACTACGGTGAAGTGGAGGTCAGAAAAGGCCGGGAGAACGGCATGCTTCTGGGCAGGCAAACCATCGAATACTTCAATGAAGACAAAGGAGACTTTAAAGTTTTTGAAGTGCCCATCAACCCAGCGAGTGGCTTAGACACACTCTTTTTGGTCTTTAAAAATCCGGCAAATGAGACTCAGTACACCATGAATGGAGATTGGATTCAGCTGAATTATTTTGGTAAAAAGTAGTGGAGCGAATCTTTTTTGACCCGCCCTTGGAAACTGCGGATACCGATAGCAGCAACAATTACGGGCCAGAGTGTAGCGAGCCTGCCCGCTTTGAGTTGTTTAACTATAACCTTCTTGAAAAAGCCTTACCCGGCTTATTGCAACAGTTCTGGAACCACAATATTGGCATTTACCGGCATGACGGTTCCAAATGCGTAATAAAAGACAGACATATTGTGCAAAAATTAACCTTAGCCGCCCTACTGCTCTTCGGAGCGCTTCGTACCACTGCCCAGATCACTGACGTGGAAGAACAGTACAATCTGCCTGCTGTTCTGAGTGAATCCTCGGGCGTGATCTTCTTCAGCAACCGGCTCGTCAGCCATAATGATTCCGGTAATGAAAATATACTTTATGAACTAGATCCGGCCACCGGCGAAATAACCAGAACCATTACAATCGATAATGCCACAAATGCAGACTGGGAGGATATCTGTCAGGACAGCACATCCATTTACATAGGCGACATTGGAAATAATAACGGCAACAGAACGGACTTGAAAATCTATAAGATCAACAAGAACGACTATCTGGACACCACCCATGTCTTAGCAGAAATCATAAATTTTAACTACGCAGATCAGCTGGACTTCCCATCCAACCCTAATAACACGGAATGGGACGCAGAAGCATTATTCACCTTAGACACTACGCTAATCCTGCTAACAAAAAACTGGGTTACAGGAATATCTAAGGCTTACCCGATTCCAAAGATGAGTGGGGACTATGCTGTCAGCCCTTTACCCACTGCATTAAACAGCGAAGGGTTAATCACCGGTGCCACCTTTAATAAGACCACTGGTAAGTTGTATTCAGTGGGGTACACCCTGCTGCTACAGCCCTTCCTGTGGATTAGTGAAGGCTTTTCGGGCAGCGATGTCTTCTCCGGGACCAATACGCGAATCCCCCTTACCAGCCTTGGGCTTGAACAAATAGAAGCCATTACCCATATAGCCCCCGATTCGTATTTCATGACCTCTGAGGCCTTCAGTATCCCTCCATTCTCGGAGGAGGCAAAGCTCATATCATTTTCCACCCATGATGTTGTGAACCTTACTGAAGCCCCCACAGGTAGTCCTGTAAGGCTATTTCCAAACCCCACCGGGGGTATGCTGCATATTAATGGGCCGGAATTAGCCTCCATCGAAATCTACGATGTAAATTCAAGGCTTGTTTATCATGGCAACAGCCGGGAAATCAACATCTCCGGATTAAGCAAAGGGATTTATTTTGTTAAAATCAGATTATCCAACAGCACCTTTATGACCAGGAGGCTAATCAAAATCTAACCCAAACAGCTTTATACCTTTCCCGGAAATCGGTCCATGCTTTAGAGGTTCAGCCAGTAAGTCAGCTTTAGCACAAGCGCCCGGTTTTTGCTGCCAAAGTTCTCAGGAAGATAGTTTTCTGTATAGACGACAAACAAATCCGAGGCCGGCTGATATCGCCATTGAAAGCGGGCATTCAGGTTGATATTGTTCAAAACGTTATTGTACTGTACGTAGGTCGTCAAAAAAATCTCATCCGTAAAAGTCAAATCGATGCGGGGCCCAAACAGGAAAAGCTGCTCCTGTCCGTAGGCTTCCGGAAGCCGCAAATCGTTGAAATCGAAGCGTAATGCCACATTCCCATAAGGCTGATAGCGATAGGCAAGCTCTCCTGACAGATTAAAGTTCTCGCCATTATAAAAGCCCCCGTAGCTACCGCTGATTTGGTAGAAAAACCGTTTTCGTGGGTTACTCCTGTATTCAATTGAGGCAGCGTTCCAATTATATTCCTCTCCTTCCATAAACCCCGTAAACTCATCCGGGTCCAGCAAGTTAAAACTATTAGTAAGCCTCTGGTAAACGTAATTGTAGCTTAGCTCCAGCGATGAGGCATTATTGAATTCGAATTGATAGCCCAGCCCATAGCTTCGGTCGGTATTGGTCCCTCCGGGTATGTAGGTATGATCAAAACTCAGGAAAGGCCCCATTCTGATTATGGATTCCTTTTTCGGAAAAAACTGATAGGCTGCGTTTCCAAAAAAAGAATACTGCCCCGGATAAACCCGTATACTCGGCACAAAACCGGCTTCCGCATTGAAAAACTCATTGATGAACGAAAACCCGGACCAAATGCTGAGGGTGCGCGTGGAATAACGGCCGAACAGCAATCCGGAAAGGTTCTCCCTTGCATTAAAATCATCAAACGATTTAGCGATAAAAGAACTGTGGTACCATTTCGTATCCTTACTTGACATCTCCACATCGAGGCTAACGACCCGGTTGTAGGTATTCGACCTTAGTTCCGTCCGGTCTCCCAGTTGCACTTCCCGAAACACGTTGTCGCTGAAGAATTTGGTGGAATCCTCTGGCTCTACTCCAAAACTCTGTTTGTTCACAAAACTAAGGGTGACGTTGGATTGTGCCCAGAAGTTCCGCTGCAGGGCCGCAACGGTATAGTTTTGAGCAGGCAAGCCAATGGAGGCTTCTTCTCTCGTCTGCATGTTCAAGACATTCACCCGCCACTTTTCACTCAGGGAACCACTGAGCCGGGCACCATAGGCAATGGGGACCTGCTGGAACAAACCGGAGGAGTCCGGCGCTAACCCAATACGACGGGAAAAGAAAGGCCTTGCTCCGGGAAAACCCGCCAGGTCGAATAAATCACTGTTCTCCAGAAAAAACTGCCGTCTTTCCGGGAACTGGAATTCGAAGCGGGTCAGGTTTATGATCTGATCATCAACCTCTACCTGAGAAAAATCAGGATTTACTGTAAGGTCCAGATTTAAGGAGGGCGTAATGGCAATCTTAGCGTCGAATCCTGTCTGAAAGCCCCTATTTTGTTCCACCGGTTCCACCTCGTTGTCAGTGGAAGTATTAGCTGTAATGTAGGGAATAAAGGAGATATTGGTTTTAGCCGGGGGGATGGGGTCATCCCACACCAATTGCCCGCCGTACGGGAAGGAGGCCGAAACAAAATGTATAGGCGTACGAATCCAGCTGGTCTTTCGGTTTCTTTTCAGCTCCCAGCGGTCCATGGAAATATTCCACTCGCGGATGTTGCTTTTATAGCGGAAGCTTTTGAACGGGATAGCCAACTCGGCGATCCATTTATCCTCGTAGCGGACTACTTTGGAATACCACTTATTATCCCAGAAAGTGCTGTAGGAATTATCGCCCGTCCCACCACCGGTCACCGTGCCTTCCATCTGAACACCGGCAGGGGTAATAACGAAGAAAAAGCCATTCAGCTTATCGTTGTAAGGCCCAACTGCAAACCCTACATTATCATTTAGCGAATAATCAAAATCGCGCCGCAGGGAGTTGACGATGTCCGGCGTTTCATCGTCAAAACAGACAAAAGAGACATAAAAGAACTCGTCGTCAAAGGTAAAACGGCCTTCCGTCTGAAAAGGCGCTCTCAGCGTGTCTACCGGGTAATTGGTGTACCAATCATCCGCAACATCCGCAGCCTGCCAGTCAGGTTCGTTGATTATGCCATCCAGGATTATGGCACCTGTGGCTTTTTTGATGTGCAATTCCTTACCGGGTTGATTTTGACTAAAGCCATCAGTGCAAAGCCCCAAAAGGGCATATAACAGGAAGAATATTGATCGGGCGTTCACCATCTCAAGAGTTGGGCATCTGTTGTTAACATATAGACTAAGGCCTGATAAAATTAGAAATAATTTAGGTACTTATTCTATTTTCGTTCGTAAGCGGAGTATGCCCCGGGGAAGGGCAAGGAAGAGGACGATATCCGGAAGCCCGCCCTTTTGGCGCTGCTGGAATCACCAGGCCCTGCTTAATATTTTTCATAATTTAACGTATCTTCAGCAGACTCATCCAACTCATTTTCTAACCATCATACCTTATTATGTGTAAACAATGGCTATGGATGCTGGGGCTCGTTGCCCTTATCGCATCTTGCAATCAAAATGCAGAACCAACCACCGAAAACACCACTGAAACCGCCACCGAGGATTCCGACGAGAGCTTTCAGTACCTGACGGAAACCTTCGCCGACAAAAAGATGATCCGCTACCGGGTGCCGGGCTTCGACAAGCTGAGCCTGGATCAGAAAAAGCTGGTGTACTACCTTGTGGAAGCCGGGCTGAGCGGGCGCGATATCATGTACGATCAAAACTACCGCCACAACCTGGCTATCCGCGATGCCATCGACAAAATCGTGGCCGGCTACGAAGGCGACAAGTCGGGCGAAGACTGGAACAACTTCATCGTGTATGCGAAGAATGTCTGGTTTTCCAATGGTATCCACCACCACTACTCTAATGACAAGTTCCAGCCCGAGTTCTCACAGGCCTACTTTCAGGAGCTGATGAGTGCCGTGGGCGCTACCCTCTCAGATGAAGCCCTCACTGCCATGTTCGACCCGGAAGTAGACGCCAAGAAGATCAACCAAAGCGCCGATGACCTGGTCAAAGCTTCAGCCATCAACTTCTACGACCCCGACATCACGCAGGCGGAGGCCGAAGCCTTCTACGCGAACCTGAAAGCCAACCTGGAAAACGAGCGCGTCTCCATGGGCCTCAATTCCAAGGTGATCCGCAATGAAAGCGGAGCGCTGGAGGAAGCCGTTTACCACGCCGACGGGATGTACGGCCCCGCCATTCAGCAAATCATCTCCTGGCTGGAGAAAGCCGTGGAGGTCGCGGAGAACGAAGCGCAGGCCAATGCCCTTAGGCTCCTCATTGAGTATTACAAAACCGGCGATCTGGAAACCTGGGACAAATACAACATCGCCTGGGTCACAGCTACCGAGGGAGACATTGACTACATCAATTCCTTCATTGAGGTTTACAACGACCCGCTGGGCTACAAAGGCTCTTACGAGAACATCGTTCAGATCAAAGACTTTGATGCATCCGAGCGTATGGCTGTTGTTTCCGAAAACGCGCAGTACTTCGAGGACAACTCGCCCATCATGGATGAGCACAAGAAGAAGGACGTCGTTGGCATTACCTACCGTGTGGTAGCCGTAGCCGGTGAATCCGGGGACGCCTCCCCCGCCACGCCTATTGGCGTCAACCTGCCCAATGCCAACTGGATCCGCGCCAAGCATGGTTCCAAGTCGGTGAGCCTGGGCAACATCATTCAGGCCTACGAAAAAGCAGACGGCCCCGGCTTGCTGCAGGAATTCTCCCATGATGAGGAAGAAATGGCCCGCGCCCGGGAGTACGGTTCCCTGGGCGGCAAAATGCACACTGCCCTCCACGAGGTAGTCGGCCATGCTTCCGGACAGCTTGAAGATGGCGTAGCCACACCTAAGGAGACTCTTAAGAATTACGCCTCTCCTCTGGAAGAAGCCCGCGCCGACCTGGTCGCCCTCTACTACATCATGGACCCCAAAATGCAGGAACTCGGGCTGATCCCTTCCGACGAAGTAGCTAAGGCAGAGTACGATGGCTACCTCAAAAACGGCTATATGCTCCAACTGCGGCGCATTGAGCCCGGCAACACCATCGAGCAGGCCCACATGCGCGACCGGCAGATGATCTCCCGCTGGACGATAGAGCAAGGTACGGCCAATGGCTCTATTGAAATTGTCAAGCGCGACGGCAAGACCTACATCGACATCAAGGACTACGCGAAAGTACGGGAGCTGTTTGGCGAGCTGCTGCGCGAGGTGCAGCGCATCAAGTCGCAGGGCGATTATGAAGCCGGCAAAAACCTGATCGAAACCTACGGCGTACAGGTGGATGCCGATCTGCATGCGGAAGTGCTGCGCCGGTCAGAGAAACTCAACATCCCGCCCTACGGTGGCTTTATCAACCCCCGCCTCGTGCCGGTAACCGGTGAGGATGGAGCCATCACCGACATCAAAGTGGAGTACCCGGCTGACTTTACGGAGCAAATGCTGGAGTATGCGGAGAAGTATGCTTTTCTGAAGTAAGACTATGTCTGGAGGCGCATCGCAGGGCTTCAGCACTGCGGTGCGCTTTCTTTGTACCTATTCGTGCTATTGTGGCTTTACTACTCGTTGCGACGCTTAGGGGAGCGGCACGACTACAGTTTTTATGGCTGGAATGGCATACTATACTACCTTGGCGATGATAGTGGAATTACAAGTTCAAACGGCAGGGAGCTTTGGCGTTCAGATGGCACTGAAGAAGTTACCTTTATGCTCAAGAACATTTATGAAGCCAATAACTTCAGTAGCGCCCCCCGTAATTTTCAAGCTGCCGGTGATTTGCTATATTTTTGGGCAGACAGTGATGGAATCGGCACGGAGCTTTGGCGCACAGATGGCACCGAAGAAGGCACCCAACTGGTAAAGGATATCGCTGAGGGAAGTGCCTCAGCACTTTTGGAAAGCGACTATGAATTACACCCAATCGGCAACCAAATTTTGTTTGTGGCTTCACCAGATGGTTTTGATTTGACAAGCCTGTACATCACCGACGGGACGGCGGACAACACGATAGAATTATTTTCTGCCGCCAACTCATTTACCCCACCTTATGTACTTGAAACCTTCAATGATGAAGTATTTTTCTTCGGCGACGATGGGGCTGCAGATGGGCTTTGGAAAACGGACGGAACGCCCGAGGGCACTGTATATGTGGCAGATTTCTCTGACATTTCATTTGGCACCTATACTTCAGATATAATCACAGTCAACGACCGGCTCGTCGTCGCTGCGTCCTTGTCTGGCGGCGATGGCCATGAGTTATATCAGTCGGATGCCAGTGGTGAGAACTTCAGCCTGATAGAGGAAATTCATCCAGCGTTTAGTTTTGATTCCAGACCCCGTAATTTGCGCCTCGTGGATGACCGGCTCCTTTTCGCAGCGACTGACGGCGAAATTGGATATGAATACTACGTGTTTGAACCCGAACCATTCCCACTTTCCGGAAGCTTGACTCAAACAGCATCCAATCCTTGCCACGATGACTCAGAAGCGGCACTCTCCGTAACTATACAGGGTGGAATTCCACCCTACAGCTACGCATGGAATATAGACACCCTTCAAGGCCCAATCCCTATGAACCTGCCTCCCGGTCAGTATACTGTTACCGTAACGGACAACAACGACACTTTCCTGGAGCTAGCGATTGAAATAGGTCCGGACCCACTGGTGTTGACTGAAGATTTAATCTTCCCCGAAGAAGAAGGCCAAGCTAACGGGTCGATCACCCTGGATTTAGACGGTGGCACTCCACCCTACAATTACAATTGGGACCCCGAAGTCCAACCCGGTGCCACCTTGTTTGCCGACAACCTAACTGCCGGTGAGTATAGCTTAACCGTAACCGACGCTAACGGTTGTACTACTTCTGGTACCTTCACGGTAGACCTTATTACAAACACCCAGCAAACATCAGTAGAATGGTGGTCAAAAATCCACCCCAACCCTACTAGTCAAACCTTATTTCTAACGCTGAATGCAAATATCCTACCAGAGGAAATCACACTCTACAACGCTAATGGCCAGATAGTTTTTAGCAGCCCCTTCACCAACCAGATAGACATGAGCGCTATGCCAGCTGGTGTGTATTGGCTTAAAACCCTTGGGGAAGCGGGTGTTCAAGTACAGCAGGTAGTGAAACGATGAAACCGCTACTTTCTGTAGCGCTATGACTCTATTCAAACCTGATCAATCGGAGGGCTGATATGATGTAGCCCTCCTCCCCATCCCCAACATTAGGTATTCTTCCGTTAATCACCTTGCACAGCCACCACAAAACCCCAAGCCTTCCTATCTTTACCCTTCTTTATCTAAACAAAGTCTACATCCATGTACAGGCTTTTGTGTTTGCTGGGGCTGCTGTTCTCCACGGCTGCTGTAGCGCAACAGCGCACCGTCTCCGGTACTGTGCGCAGCGCGGATGGAGAAATCCTGATCGGGGCTACCGTACTGCTTGCGGGCACGGACCGGGGCACCGCTACGGATTACGAAGGGAAGTACACGCTCGACCTTCCGGAGGGGGAAGCCCGGCTGACCTTTTCTTACACGGGTATGCAGCCTAAGACCGTAGCCGTGGGCAACCGCTCCCGTCTCGACATCATCCTGAACCCGGATGTGCAGCTGATTGACGAAGTGGTGGTCACGGCCTACGCGGGCGAGCAAAAGCAAAAAGACCTCGTGGGCAGCTACGAGCAAGTGGAGGGCGACGAACTACTGCCACAGCGACCCATCGAAAGCTTCGACAAAATGCTGGAAGGGCAGGTGGCCGGTGTACAAGTGGAGCTGAATACGGGCGAGCCGGGCCTGCCGGTACAAGTCCGCATCCGTGGCAATGGTTCTCTGCCCCCGGTGCGCAGTACCGATGTCGTGGCTTCCGGGCAACCGCTTTTTGTGCTCGACGGTGTACCGCTCTATGATGTCTCAGAAACCAATACGGCCAACACGCCTTTTAGCACTTCCCTCGACCAACAGCTCAATCCGCTCATGTTCGTCCGCCCGGAGGACATCGAGTCGATTACGGTGCTGAAGGACGCCTCCGCCACCGCCATCTACGGGGCCAATGCTGCCAACGGTGTGGTCCTCATCACCACCAAGCAGGGCAAAGCGGGCAAAACACAAATTTCGGGCGGGGTGAGCACCGGATTCTCCAACCTGATCAATGAGGTGGAATACCTAAATACGGAAGAGTATGTCAGTCTGGCCCGGGAAACCTTATTCAATACAACTGGAGAAAACCCCGCCGATGCCGGCCCCCTCGATATCGAAACGGACTGGCCTGTCCTTACCCAGCGGCAGGGCTCCGTGCTCAATGCCAATCTAAGCCTGAGCGGTGGGAACGAGCGGACCAAATATTTCCTCTCAGCGGGCTACTACAAAGAAAATGCGATCTCCCGGGGCAACGGGCTGGAACGAGCCACGCTGCGGTCTAACCTCAACACCTCACTGAGCGACAAACTCAACCTCCGCTTCGGCTTTTCCGGCGGCTATGTACGCAAGGAGTCCTTTAGTGACTTTGGGGCGTTCACCTATCCGCCCAATCTTTCCCCGGTCAATCCGGATGGCACCTTCAACAACAGTGGCTTTTTCATTAACCGCCCCAACCCCGTGGCGGCGCTGGCGCAGAATGAGTTCTTCCACGATGCTTTCAACATCAACAACAACCTGCAGCTAAACTACGAAATCCTGCCGGGGCTGGAAGTACGGGTGTCGGGGGGCTGGGATGGCTATTTACAACTGCAATATCAGTACGAATCTGCCTTAAATGGCTCCGGCCGCACCCGGAATGGCATAGCACGGCGCTTCACCCGGGGCAACCTGCAGTGGGTCGCCAACGGGCAGCTGAACTATCAGCGTACCTTCGGCAATCACCACCTGAATACGCTAGCTGGTGTGGAGCGCAACAAACAAATCACCTACCGGCAGCGTATTTCCGCTACGGATTTCCCCTCTGATCAACTCCGGGAATTCTGGACGGTGGATGAAGAAAACATCGACGCCGATGAGTCCAACTATCAGGATGCCAGCGAATCTTTCTACGCACAGGCCAGCTATGATTACGATTACCGGTACTACCTCACCCTGAGCGGGCGGCGGGATGCGTCGTCTATCTTTGGGGGCGATGTGCAGGCCGCCAACTTCCTGGCCGCTGGTGCAGCCTGGGCCTTCACACAGGAACGCTGGATGGAAGGCGCAGCATGGCTCAACTTCGGCAAGCTCCGCGCTTCCTACGGCTTAACGGGCAATTCCCGCCTGGGCACCTACAGCGCCCGCGGGCTTTATGGCTACAACGATGCCTTCCTGTACGGCAATAACATCGGCATTGCACCTACCGCACCCGCCAATGAAGGCCTGACCTGGGAACTGGTCCGCAAGTACAACTTTGCGGTGGACCTGGAATTCCTGGAAAGCCGCCTCCGCCTCACCGTGGAGCACTACCGCCACTACACCGAGGATGCCATTTACACCATTCCGGTTCCCCAGGAAAGTGGCTTTACCAATATCGTGACCAATGCCGCCAATCAGCGCAATATTGGTTGGGAAGCCAGCGTGGAAACCGTGAACACGCAGGGCGAGCTCCGATGGACCACCCGCTTCAATATGGCGCGCAACCGCAATCAGCTTACCCGAATTGAGGCGGAGCGCTTTCCGGCTTCGGCACTTAACAGCCGGGGGCTGGTGGTGGGCCAAAATTCCAGTGTGCTGTACGGCGTGCCTTTCGCAGGCGTGGACCCCTACAACGGTAAGCCTCTTTACTATCTGCCCGATGGCAGCATTACCGATGATGACGACCTGCTGGATGACCCCGCCAACTGGGTGCCCATCGGGCAAGCCGCACCGGACTGGTACGGTGGGATGACGAATACCTTTGCCTGGCAAGGGCTCTCCCTGGCATTCCTGGTGAGCTATTCCTATGGTGGCGACATCCTAGTCGACGGGCTGACCTTCACCGATGGGCGGCAGATCGGATTTAACAACCAAAGTGCCAATCAGCTGGACCGGTGGCAGCAACCGGGCGACCTTACCGACACCCCCCGCCTGCACATCGACAACACTTTTCAGTACAACAGCACCCGCTACCTGTTTGACAACGACTTCCTGCGCCTGGCCAACCTCAACCTCAGCTACCGCCTCCCCGACCGTTGGCTGGACGCCATGGGTATCAGCAGCTTTTCACTCACCGCACAAGCCAACAACCTCGGCTACCTTTACTCCACCCGAAGCCGGGCCAACCGCAATGGCATCGCGGAGTACCGGTTCCGATTTCCGGAAGCCCGCAGTTTTATGTTTGGTTTAATTGTAACGCTATGATGAAGAAGGCACTAACCTTTGCGATTTTCCTGCTGATGCTGAGCAGCTGCCAGGATTTCCTGAACATTGAGCCTCAGGATCAGATTTCAAAAAATCAGGCCTTAAGTACGCTCGATGGTGTGGATGCTGCCGTAATCGGGGTGTATAGTACGCTGGGGGTAAATGATTATTACCGGCAATACTTCACTGCCTATCCGGAACTGGCTGGCAATATGCAGCCCAACCCGGCTGCCGCAGGCTCTGATGGAGTAGTGGGCAATCAGAGTAGTATCATTACCACTTTTCGGGAAGGTAACTTCTTCACTATTGGGTCAGGTTATGATGACAACAATTTTGACGATTTCTACGCAGTGCTGTATAATTTGCTTAATCAGGCCAACAACATTATCGAGGCACTGGAAACCTTAGAAACCGATCAGGAAGCCCGCCGAAACAGCCTGCTGGGGGAAGCCCTGGCGCTGCGTGCAATTGCTCACTTTGACCTGCTGCGGCTTTACGCACAGCCTTTCTCGTTCACCGAAGAAGGTGACCACCCGGGTGTTGTATTGGCAGAACGCCCGTTTGAGGTGACTGAGCGCCCGGCCCGCCGTACCGCTGCGGAGGGCTACGCATTGGTAGAAGCGGATCTCCTTCAAGCTATTGAACTGCTGGGCCCCAACGCCAGCCGCACTACTGACCGAATATGGCTGACGCCTGCTGTTGCCCGGGGGCTGCTCGCCCGCGCCTATGCCTATCAGGGTGACTGGGAAGGTGTGATCGAACAAGCCACAGCGGTAATTAATGCCGGGCAGGTTACGCTCCTTAATCCGGAAGACTATGTGGATACCTGGAGCGAACAGCAATTCAACCCCGAAGTGCTCTGGTACCTCGACCTGCAGCGCTTCCGAAATGTAGACCTCACTTCCTCAGGCCTCATTACCTCTATGGCTCGAGTAGTTGGTGTCCCCCTCGACCCGGAAACCCCACCCTTCTGCATTGTCACTCAGGACTTACTCAGCCGATTTGAGGAGGGCGACATTCGACGCGAACTATACCAAGAGGTCGAAGGCCAGGTTTATTGCAGCAAATACGCCCTTCAGCCCAATTCCATCAGCAACTTCCCCATGCTGCGGCTCTCTGAAATCTACCTGCTTCGGGCAGAAGCTTTTGCTGCACTGGGACAGGACGCGCTGGCGCAGGCCGATTATAACCTCATCCACCAAAGAGCCGTAGCCGACGCAATACCCACCACACTGACCGGCACCGAACTACAGCAAGAAATCTTTGAGGAACGCCGCCGCGAGCTGGCATTGGAAGGGCACCTGTTGTTTGACCTCAAGCGCACCGGACGAAGTGTGGAGCGGGACGACTGCCTGCCGGCCAATCCCAACTGTGACCTTGCTTATCCGGATTACCGCTTTGCGCTGCCCATTCCTCAGTCTGCGCTGAATGCCAATCCGAACTTAATTCAAAATCCGGGGTATTAATGAAGAGCTTAATGGCAACGATGATGCGACGATCAGCAATCTTTATGGGAATGGCCCTACTCAGCCTAGTGAGTTGCGAGGATCCCCGCCCCACCCAACGGGAGGACAACATCTTCAATCCCGAAAATGCCTTCATCCGGTTCAACTACGACAATCAGGTGAATGAGCCGGCGAAGGACAGTGTGGAGCTCAGTGCTACGGCTGCAGAGGATTCCCTTTTGATCATCCCCATTGCCCTTTCTGCTGCACCACAAACGGAGGATGTGCTGGTAATGGTAACCTACGAAGCGCCGGATAGCCTGATATTGGGCACACACTGGGCCCTGACCGGGGAAGATGGCGAGTCAGCTCTCGGGCGCAACTTAATGCTCCCACCCGGCACTTTTGATTACGAGTTAAGCTTTGAGCGGCTCGATACCTTGCCTGCCCCGAGCCGGATACAGCTGCGGCTCGAACAGGTCAGCCCGGACTTTATTCACCTTGGATTCCCGGGCTCTGAACGAGGCCGTACCTTCGAACTGATTTTTCAAGAATAGCCTATGAAGCCTTTTTTCCCACTTCTGATCATCACCACCCTCCTGCTGATGAGCTGTGAAAAAGAACAGCCGGCCGGCAACCCCGCGCCACCAATAGCCGGCTTCGGCAACCTCTCCGAGGCGGTCATTGTCGATAGTTTCCTGGATGTGCAGCTGCTCCTGAACAAACCGGTGGAAACACCTGTAGAAGTGGAAGTAGCCGTCAGTGGCGATGCCGTACCCGGTACGGATTTTGAAATAGAAGGCGGCAACCGGTTCCTGCTGCAACCCGGCATGCTCAATGGCAACCTCCGGATCCGCGCACCGAGAAACGAGGATTCAGAACGGCTTGACCGCTCTATCCACCTGCGGCTACTGCCCACGGAAGGCGTACAGATTGCGGAAGGCCGGGATACGCTCACCATCGACTTCACCCTCGGCGGCACAGTAGATCTGCCCATTTGGGCGCCCAATATCACCTTCCCGCAGCTTTGGGGCTACACCTCCTTTGGCGCGGAGCCCGTCCCCGCAGGACGGACCAATGAATTCTTCGCCTTTGCCTATGCCAGCCGGACCACACCGGATGTCCTCGGCTTTGGGCATCCCAATCCGGACAAAGGCTCCAATGCCCTTAACATGGTGAGGATCTACAGCGATTTCGACGTTTCTTCGGCCTCCCATTTTATCCGCATTCCGGAGGCCCTGAAGTTCATACCCGACAGCCCGGGGGCCACCTTCGGCACTGTGGAGGTCATTGAACAACAGGTCACCATCACCCGTACGGCGAGCTCCGGGCTGCCCCCGTTTGAAATCGGGATTAGCGGCGGAGGCACGTATGACGAAATCACCGGTGCTATACAGCTGGACGTATACTTCGATGAAACGGCAATCGGCGGGCCCCAAAGCGTGCTACGTAAATATGTCCTGGAATCAGAACGACGATAATCTTTAAATAAATTTGTGTTATGAAAATCAATTTTACCCTGATTTTTGCATTCCTGGCCTTCGGACTGGCCGCACAGCCCGTACTGGTCAAGGATATCTACCCCGGAGATGAGTCAAGGCCCCGGGAATTTGCCGCCTACGGCGATTTGCTGATCTTCCGTGCTGAAGCACCCGACGTTGGTGTAGAGCCCTGGATTACCGATGGTACCGAGGCAGGCACTATGATGCTGGGCGACCTCAACCCCGACCCGGAAACTGCCGCTGGCAACTCCAACCCCTCTGATTTCATCGAGTACAATGGCCTGATCTATTTCCAGGCGGACAATGGTATCCTTGGCGACGAGCTCTGGGTCACCGACGGCACACCGGAGGGCACCTCCCTGCTCCTCGACATTCAGGAAGGAGAAGAGAACGGACGCCCGTTTGACTTCGTGAAATTCAATGACCTCCTCTACTTTACCGCAAACGACGGTATAGTCAGCTCAGAGCTCTGGTCCAGCGATGGCACAGCAGCGGGTACCAACCTGGTCATCGACATACAGGAAGGCGCAGGCCCCGGCAACCCGAACTTCAAAACTGTAGTCGGCGACAAGATCTACTTCACTGCCAATGACGGCTTGGTGGGCAACGAGCTATGGGTAACCGATGGCACGGCTGAAGGCACGATGCTCATTAAAGACATCCGCGATGGCGGCAATGCCTCCCCTTCTCAGTATGCTGCCCTGAACGGTGAAGTCTTCTTCCGGGCAAACGACGGCGAAAACGGCACCGAACTGTGGAAAACAGACGGCACCCCGGAAGGCACCGTGCTGGTGAAAGACATCAACCCCGGCGGTAGCAGTTCCAGCCCGAGTGACCTGATTGTCTTTGGCGGGCTAGTCTTTTTTGAGGCCGATGATGGCACTCACGGCGACGAGCTATGGGTGACCGATGGCACCGAGGCCGGCACTATCATGGTGGAAGACCTCAATAATGGCGACGATGCCAACCCCGGCAACTTTACGGATGTTTTAGGACTCACCATGGTTTTTACCGCTGAAGATGATCAAATCGGAGAAGAACTCTTCCAGGTTTTTGTGGAGGAAGAGGGCAATCCGCTGTCTGCCTCGATTGACCTGCTGGCGGATATCAACCCGGGGCTGGGCAGCTCAGAACCAGATGACATCGTATTTACCGGACACGCACTATACTTCAGTGCCACCACCCCGGAATTCGGGCAGGAGCTGTACGAATTTCCTGTCGCCGAAGATGAGCCACTGCGTATCTCCGACATCAATCCGGCTGGCGACAGCGATATTGACGACATCATTCAAGTCGGCAACCGTTTGTTCTTCGAGGCTACGGACGGTACAACGGGAGATGAACTTTGGACGCTGCCCATCCCACTGCCGGATTTTGTAGCCGAAGTCAACACGGAGCGTATTCTCAGTGGAGACACGCTGGACCTGGGCGAGGCGCTGATCAGTACCACGAACACCCAGCAACTGATCCTGCGCAACAACGGCGATGGGACGTTACTCTTCCCGGCTGAAGACCCTTTCAGTGGAGTCGTAGCCCCGTTCACCCTTACGGTAGATGATAATTTTGAGGGGCAAATCGACCCCAGTATGGCTTTTGCGTTCCCGGTAAGCTTTACCCCAACTGAGGCAGGTGAATTCTTTGCAGAAGTAACGCTGATTACCAACGACCTCAATGCAACCACCTTCAGCCTGGTCCTGAAAGGCACGGGTATTGAGCCCACCGCAACTTTGGAAATTACTCAGAATGAGAACTTACTGGAGACCGGCTACACCGTCGATTTCGGCAACGTTGAAGTCGGCATGGAATCCGTAGAGCAGTTTGCGATTTCCAACCTGGGTAACGTACCGCTCCTCGTCACCGGCATTGCGCTTGACGACGAAGTCAACTTCTTCGTTACTGAAATTCAGGAAAGCATTCCCGCCGGCACGCAGGATACTTTCCTCATCGGTTTCCGGCCCGGTGAAATCAATCCACTGGATGCCACGCTGACCCTGAACACCAATGCCAACGAGGGAGGCACTTTCGTCTTCAACCTTACGGGCATCGGCGATATGGAAAGCAGTGTTCGGGACCTGGCAGCCCTGGAGCTAAGCGCTTTCCCCAACCCGGTCAGCGACCGCCTGAATGTCACCCTGGGCGAAGGCCTGTCCAATGGCACCGCGCGCGTTTACAACGCACAGGGGCAACTGATCTGGACCGAAGCCGTACCCAACGGCATCCAACAAGTAACCTTCAAAGCCAGCCAACTGGCCAAAGGCACCTACCTGCTCGAACTGCGGGACGGAGAGCGCCGGGGTACGCTGCGCTTCATGAAGCAATAAACCTTAACAACATACCGAACCACTGCCCGTCAACGTTTTGTTACGGGCAGTGGTTAATTAAATCATGCGATACCTTCCAAAATACAGCATCCCGTTATTGATTCTGGCTACGCTGGTTGCTCTGGGAGCACGGTACAGCAAGCCAGCCACCGACCTGCGCAACGCCTACAGCCGGCCTGCAACGGAATGGCCCGCTCCAACCCTGGATTCTAACGGTACTTTCCGGGAACTTGGCCCTTTACCCGCAGTAACCTATCCACCGGATAATCCCTACTCCAAAGCCAAGGCTGCACTCGGCAAACGACTGTTTTTTGACCCCGTACTGAGCGGTTCCAACCAAATTGCCTGTGCCACCTGCCATGACCCTGAGCTCGGCTGGGGCGATGGTCGGCGGACTTCCTTTGGGCACGATCGTCAGCTAGGCACGCGCAACGCTCCTACCTTGCTCAATGCCGGGCACTGGGAAACTTTTTTCTGGGATGGCAGAGCTGCTACACTGGAAGAGCAGGCCCTTTTCCCGATTCAGGACCCCGTCGAGATGAATCAGGATTTAGCAAGCCTGCCCGCAGAGTTAAGCTCAGATTCTACCTACCGGCAAAGTTTTCAGGAAGCCTTTGGCAGCCCGGAGGTTACCGTGGAGCGCATTACTCAGGCACTGGCTACCTTTGAGCGGGGTATCCGCAGCCGTACGAGCCGGTTTGACCGTTTTATGGAAGGCAACTACAGTGCGCTGAACGACGATGAAATTGCCGGTTTGCACCTTTTTCGCACTAAAGCCAAGTGTATCAATTGCCACAATGGCCCTTTCCTGACCGACCAGCAGTTCCACAATAACGGACAGTCCCACTTTGGCCGCCCGGGGGAAGACCTCGGCTTGTTCAACATCACCGGCGACAGCCTGGACATGGGTAAATTCCGGACCCCAAGCCTGAGAGACGTTG
>PR_CR_10_Liq_2_inCRDRAFT_1000052_pt1 | contig 34584 bp, 22 predicted proteins | sample PRCRCaboRojoPR_FD_10245 | JGI IMG/M metagenome (IMG submission 10245) | reverse complement strand
GGCTGGACAACTACGGGTATACTTCTGAAGAAACGGACGGGCACCGTTTGTCTTTATTCCTGCACCCGGAAGATATTGAGAAAACCATCCTGGCCCTGGAAACCTTAAAAATAGATGATACTCAAAGTTCGTTCGAGCTGGAGCACCGCTTCAAACATCGGGATGGGGAATGGCTTTGGGTGGAGACCAAAGGGGAATTAGAGCCCCGCTCCGGAGAAATTGTACTGATCAGCCGTGAAATTACGGAACGCAAGATCTCGGAGCAACGTTTGCAGAGCCTGACGCAGATGCAGAAAATCCTGATGGATATTTCTTCCAAGTATATCAACCTGCCGCTCGGAGAGGTCGCTTCTGCCATAAATATTTCCCTGCAGCAAATGGGGGAGTTTGTGGATGCAGACCGGGTCTACATTTTTGATTATCACTATGAGCGGGAGATTTGTACCAATACTTACGAATGGTGCCGGGTGGGCATTGAGCCGGAGATCGATAACTTGCAGGATGTTCCGCTTGAATTAGTGCCCGATTGGGTGGATACGCACACCAAAGGACTTCCAATGTATATTCCGGACGTATTCGACCTGCCGCATGATTCAGGCGTCAGACAGGTATTGGAGCCACAGGGTATCAAAAGCCTGCTGGCCGTTCCTCTGATGAACGGTGATCAGTGCATGGGGTTTGTTGGCTTCGATTCAGTACGGCACTGGCATCAGTATACGCAACGCGAAATCACACTCCTGAAGTTGTTCGCCCAAATGCTGGTCAATATTCAGATGCGTACCCAAAAGCAAAGGGATCTGGAGCAGTTGCTGGAGAAAACCACGGATCAGAACGAGCGGCTCCGGGAGTTTTCTTTTATGACTTCCCATAATATTCGGGCTTCTGTGGCCAACCTGCTGGCGCTCAATGAAATGATTAAAATAGAGCCGGACAACCGGGAGTACCTGGATATGCTGGAAGTGACGACTAAAAAGCTGGATACGACGATCTCGAACATTAATCACCTGCTCAACTTCGAGAAGGAAATCAACCAAAAAGAAAAAGAAGACTGCAACCTTTCCGAAACTATCGGTCGGGTGGTTGACCTCAATAACCAAATCATCAAAAGTCATGGGGTGGAGGTGTCTGTAAATGTGCCTGATGAGATCTTGGTGGATGCCATTCCGGCTCACTTAGATAGTATTTTCCACAACCTTTTGACCAATGCAATTAAATACGGGACTACCGCGGACTCCAAAAGAATCCTTATTGATGCCAATGTAGGGAAGAGTAAAGCGGTGGTGTCCGTTCAGGACTTTGGCCTGGGAATTGACCTTGAGCGGTTTCGTGATAAGCTTTTCCAGCTGGGCTCCCGGCTGCATGTGTCAAGTGCAGATGGGCAGGGGCTCGGGCTCTACATGACCAAAAATCAGATCGAAGGGCTGGGAGGGCAGATCGAAGTGGAAAGTGAAGTAGGCAAGGGCACGACTTTCAGGGTGACTTTGCCTGTAAAAGCTGTTGACCCTGCCTCTGTTAAAGTTACGCCGGCTTCTTCTGGTGAGCAGGGGGATTAGACTGATACAGCACTATCTTTTTGTGCTGCAAAGTACTTTTCCATCAGTTCAGGTGTTTTTCGGCGCAGAACGGGCAATCCGAAGCAGAAAGAATCCGGTGACCACCCCCACGCTCAGGCCACCGGCAATGCCGCTCAGGGCACCTGCCAGCAGAGTAAGCGGCCAGCCCATACTGGCATCCGGCCAGCTTGCACCCAGGAAAATGAACATCATACCCGCTGCCCAGCTGAGCGCATTGGCAGGGATCCAAAGCATGGCTTCTTTACGCAGCCCCTTCAGCGGCAGCCACTGAAAGTACCCAAATAGCGCCCCGAGCAATAGTCCCATCAAAGCTGCCATGCTGTAGTAAACGAGGGGAGCCGGTTCAAGGCTGGGGTCGGTGGCACCGTTGCCGGTAAGGAAGAGGGAGGGCAGTATGCCCAACATCCAGGCGGTGACCGCAGCAGCGATGGTGTAAGCCAGCCACTGTTTCCAGGCAATTTCCGGGAAAATTTTACCGATAAGACGATACTGAAAATACGCGAGGACGCTACCTTCCAGAGCACCCGCTGCAAGCATAAAGAACAGGTTAAGCAGACGGTCAGAACTGCCCGATGGTTCGCCCAACAGCAAACGGTAGCCAATAGCGATAGCAGTAGCTGCAGCAATACCCAGAAATGCTCCTGCACTACAGGCCTTTACCCATTTTTTCCAGGTATCAGGTGGCAGGGACGGGCGGCCATTGGGTATATACTGCGTCATCTTGGGTGTCGGTTGGTATGCCGCAATAATAGATAATCAAAGTAACTGCTGCACTGATTTTTATTACCGGGCAACGGGCAGGGGAGGAGGGGCTTTTCGGTTGAGCGGAATCGTGACCCCCAGCCCGATGGTTGGTGTATTGAAGCCATTGAAATCCAGGGTAGGCTTGAGTTCCATACCGATATCGTCGTCTATATCGAAGCTTTTGAGGTGAGCGTCCACGAAAGCTTCCAGGGCCTGCAGGGTATAGACGAGGAACATGCCCACGTAAGCCATCTGTGTGTTTTTGTCAAACTCGTCGCGCAGAGACCGCAATGCCCGTTCATTGTCTATGGAAGTGCCTGAAAATTCATGCTCCATGGTATCCCGTTTCAGCTCCAAAGCATCACGCAGCCGCCGGTAGTTAGACTGATTGTAGTCGATAGTGAGCCCCATACCCACCACAGCGCCGTAGACCAGCGGTAGTTTCCACCAGCGCTTGTTGTAAATCTGCCCGCCCCCGGGAATAGCCAGGGAGAGGATAGCGGCTTTGCGGGGGGAAGGGTAGTCCTGGGTGAACCAGTTTTTCCGTTTGGGCCGTTGTGCCGTATCCGTAGCGGTGGCATCTGCGGCAACGATAGCGGTGTCCGGGTATTCCAGGTTGGAGGGTGGAACCTGCCCGGAGAGGGTGCTAGCCCAAAAGAAAAGAGCCGGTGCAAGAAACAGGCGGAAGATGCCAGACTTGCCCTTCAGTAATTCATACTGTTCTGATATTTTCATCGGAGCCATATCCTAAGCTGCGCTTTTTCCAGGTTTGAAACTACAAAAGTAACGCAAAAAACGCTCCGGCATTGAAAAAAGGGTGGGTATTGGGAAAGGGTTAACGTTTGGGGGTAGGGGGTGACGGCTTTGGAGACGTGAGAGGAGCCATCATAATTCTACGTATTTATCGTAGATATATTTCAATTCATCATGAATGCCCCAGCCCAGCCCAAAAGTTTTACTCAACATCAACTGAGCGTAAGATCGAAACTCAGTGGACAGTTGTTCCTTTTGCATGATTTTGCAAGCCTGTTCGAAGCCGCTTGCCAGAGAATTGTAGAAGGGTTCGTCTATATCACCAAACTCCAAAGTGAAATCTATCATCACTTCTGTGCGATAGAGCCACAGCTCTACCACATCTTTGGGATGGGTAGAGATTTTTTTAAACTCGGTAATCACTTTTCTGGATGCCCCGTTCCCAGCCCTGCCGAAGCCGCGTTTCGGGAAATATTCTGCTTTGATTTTATCTTTGTAATGCTGTAGAATTTCAGCCGTACTTTCATCGAGTTCGAGCTGGTAATATTCTCTTACGGGTTTGAAGATATCGTAGAGCTTTTTGACCTCCTGCTCTAAATCCTTTCTTGAAAGGGTTGACAGATACTTGTTCAACGATCGTTTCAAAGTGTAGTTTTTAAGTTCAGGTTGATGGATGCCGGGTAACAATTTATAGTCGGCCTCTGACTATATAAGCTCAGATAAACAGCTTAGTTCGAAGTGATTTCACACTTTCCGGCCCTCAGGTCTTTCTCCACCTTCTTGAATTTGATATCCGACCGTACTTCCCCATCCGCGTAGCGGACAGTAATCTTCTGGTTGCGGTCGATACCTTTGAAAGGGTCTTCGGGAGGCGTGGTGTTCCGGGGCTGCTCAGCAAATTCCGCCATCTGCCGTTGCATGAGATAGGCTTCGATAGCCTCTTTGCTTGACAAATCGACTCCCTGCTGCATGCCCTCCATCATCATCGCTTTGGCGGGGCCCCAATTGCTTTCCTTAGCGGCCTCCACTGGTATGCGGTCTTTGATCTCTTCAACGGTTTCGATCAATTCAGCTGCATTTTTAATATGCCCGGCATCGCCCAAAAAGCGCAGGAATGCGATGACGACCTTCCCATAAGGTCTAAATTCTTCGGGACGTGCGGTGACTTTCCCCGGCGCCCATACCAGGCAAACGGCCCTTACATGCTCCGGTGCCCATTCCTCCGGTAGCACGTACTCGTAATTGTACAGGTAGTTCAGGAAGGAGTCCACTGCCATACTGACGTTGCTGGTTTCGAACTCCGCTATCGGCTCAAAGAACGGGCTTTCGCGGAAAGCAGTTTTCCAGGCCTCCTGCTTTGCCACCCAAAGGCTTTCCTCCGTCAGTTCCAGTTTTCTCTCCCGGTCGACCAGCCGGTCAATTGCGGTCATAATTTCCTGCTCTGTACTTCGGCTAGGGGCATGTTCCAGGTCTTCTGCCTTGAAATAATATTCCATCACTTCTTCACCTCTTTCACAGACATGGGTTAAGTATTCGTCAGAAAGGGAGTCGATGGTAGGCGCGTCGAGCCCCATACCATAAAGCCCATCTTTCTCATTCACATGGAATATCTCCCCGCCCCAATTTTCGGCGATTTCTCCGGTATCCAGTACTGTTCCCGGTTTCACGCGTACAAAGTCTCCTCTTTTGAACATTAGATTAGATCGATTGATTTTTCCAGTTTCCGTAGCCCCCTATATTCGCACCTCCAACTCCTCTAGTAACGCATTCAGCTCCTCCACAGATCCAAAGGGCACCACAATCTGCCCCTTACCGGCGCCTGCGTCCTTAAGCTTGAGGTCAATGCGTTTGGAGCCTAGTTTGGCACGGAGTTCGTTGAGGATGCGCTGATAGTTGTCGGGCAGGGCCTTTTTCTTTTTGGTCTGCTTGCTGTACTCGCGGACGAGACGCTCGGTATCACGGACGCTCAGGCGGCTTTCCAGGACTTTGTCGAGGACTTTTTTTTGTAGCAGCTTGTCGGGAATGCCGGCCAGGGCGCGGCCGTGGCCCATGCTGATGTCGCCCGACTTCAGGGCTTGCATGACTTCCAGGTGGACGTCGAGTAGGCGGAGGTAGTTGGTGATGGTGGCCCGCTTTTTGCCGACACGCTCGGCCAGCATCTCGTGGGAGAGGTTGAATTCTTCGATCAGGCGGTGGTAGGAGAAGGCGACCTCCATCGGGTTGAGGTTTTCGCGCTGTATGTTCTCCACCAGGGCCATCTCGGTCATTTCCTGATCGCTGGCGATGCGGATGTAGGCGGGGATGTCCTCCAGTTTAGCGAGTTGGGCGGCGCGCCAGCGGCGTTCCCCGGAGATGATCTGGTATTCGTGGTCGTTGAAGCGGCGCACGGTGATGGGCTGAATGAGCCCGTAGGTCTTCAAAGAATCGGCCAGTTCCTGTAGGGCTTCCGGCTCGAATTCCTTACGCGGCTGGTCCGGGTTGGGGGCAATTTGCACCACGGGGACCATCGCTACGGTGTTGGCGAGCTCTTTGCTGACGCCCGCCGGGTCATTTTTTATGTCTTCTTCGGTGATGTTGAAGTACGACAGCCGCCCGCCGCTGCCCGAACCTTTACCGGCAACGGTGCGCAGGGAGCTTCGCAAATCGTCTGCACTGGGCTTTTTCTTCTTGCTGATGCGTTTGGCCATAGGTTACTTGGTTTTTGGGGAGTGACTAATCGGCTTGCAGGGTGGGCACGCCTTCCATCTGATCGTTGTTGTTGGTCAGGAACTCCCGCGCCAGATTGAGGAAGTTGATACTGCCCCGGCTGCCGGCGTTGAGCATGACCACCGGCATGTGCAGGTTGGGCGCTTCGCCGATCTTGGAGTTACGATGGATGATGGTTTCAAATACCTCATCTTCAAACATTTTCTGAACTTCCTCCACCACAATATTAGCCAGGCGCAGGCGGGTATCATACATGGACAACAGAATGCCCTCGATTTCCAGATTGGGGTTGATTTTCTTCTGCACCAGGTCGATGGTCTCCCGGAGCTTGGACAGGCCTTCGAGCGCAAAAAACTCGCACTGTACCGGGATGAGAATGGAGTCAGCAGCCGTCAGGGCATTTACCGTGATGAGGCCCAGGGAAGGCAGGCAGTCGATGAAGATATAGTCGTAGTCGTCCCGTACCTGATTCACCACGTCCTGCATCAGGAACTCGCGCTTCATCTGGCTGACGAGCTCGATTTCGGCCCCGACCAGGTCAATGGTGGAAGGGATGATATGCAGGTTGGGGGTGTCCGTCTCGTAAATAGCCTCCTCCGTTTCCAGTCCGCCCACGAGGCAATCGTAGATCGTCGTTTCGATATCCTCCGGCATTACCCCGACGCCGGAAGTGGCGTTGCCCTGTGGGTCTGCATCAATGAGCAGGACCTTTTTTTCCAGGATGGCCAGGCTGGCCGCCAGGTTGATGGCAGTGGTGGTTTTGCCCACGCCGCCTTTTTGATTGGCTATAGCTACGACTTTTCCCATAATCTGAATCCATGTTGATGGCCCGAACAATGCTGTCCGGACCGCTAAAAAATGAAGGGTGAAGTAGTGTGCTTCGGCTGCTCGGTGGTTGTAACACCCTGGTAATACCGCATCAGCATTAAAGGCATACTGTCGGGATTAATTACCTGGCCGGAAGAACAAAAACGTACTTCACCCTGCTGTGTATGATGCTGTTCCGCACCGCATCATAGTTCAAGGCTTTCGCCGATTGCTGGCAAAATTAACGCTTTTCCTTTAGCATCAAAAGCTTTTTGCGCGGCCTTGTGGTCAATTTTAATATACCCGAAGGTGTCGTAGTGGCAGCCGACCACCCGGTCGCAGTTGATGAAATCGCAGGCCATCAGGGCATCTTCGTACCCCATGGTGAAGTTGTCGCCTATGGGCAAAATAGCTACATCAAGGGCCGGGCAGGTCATAGGGATGAGCTTCATATCCATGGTCAGGGCAGTGTCGCCGGCAAAGTACAGGCAGCCTTCCTCATTCCAGATGACGAAGCCACCGGGGTTGCCGCCGTAGGTGCCATCGGGTAGTACGCTGGAGTGGACCGCATTGACGTATTTGACGATGCCGAAGTCAAATTTGACCTTGCCGCCGTGATTCATAGGGTGGCCTTCCAGCCCCTTTTCTCCGTACCAGCTGACGATCTCAAAGTTGGAAATGATTTTGGCGCCGGTACGTTTGGCAATAGACTCGACATCCACCACATGGTCCTGATGCCCGTGGGAAACGAGGATGTAGTCGGCTTTTATCTCATCCACCTTCACCTCAGCTGCCAGTTCATTGGGTGAAATAAAGGGGTCAAACAGGATGTGCTTGCCCATGGTTTCCAGCCCGAAGGCGGAGTGGCCGTAGTACGTTAGTTTCACTATTTTTTGCTTTTGGTGATTACTTGGTTTTGCAGAGGCATCAAGATAGGAAAATTGAACAGAATTGGAAAGTGTTAAACAATTTTAGGGCGCCAACTGTGTATACTGACGATTAAGTAGTTTGCCACAGCAAACCTACTCAATGCTTGCCCGTGTCTCGCCGCCTTTAGGCTTTGACCACCTTAAAGGCAGGATGGTCAGCATTTACGCTGGGAAGTGGCTCGCTTCAATGTTGCAAACCACTTCATATTGCGTAAACTATGTCTGTATTTCAAACGAGCCGCTAAACAAAATTATGATAACCGTAATATCCGGTACTAACCGAAAGGGCAGCGAATGCCTGAATTTTGCGAAATTGTACGCCGACTTGCTGCAAAAGCATACAGAAGACGAGGTGAAACTGCTGGCGTTGGAGCAAATTCCCCATGACTGGTTTCATGCAGCGATGTATTCCGAACAGTCGCCTTCTGTTGCCGCCCTGCAGGACGAGTACGTGCTGCCGGCTGATAAAATGGTGTTCGTAATGCCAGAGTACAACGGCAGCTACCCAGGATCGGTAAAGCTTTTCATTGATGCCTGCTCGGTGCGGGAGTACAGCCGTAATTTCCAGAATAAAAAAGCTGCTTTGGTGGGTATTGCCTCCGGACGAGCGGGCAACCTGCGCGGGATGGACCACCTTACCGGCGTGCTCAATTACCTGGGCATGACGGTGATGCCTAATAAACTGCCTATCTCCAGTATTTCTAAATTAAAGAATGGCAATGGCGAAATCACTGATGCGGATACCCTGAAGGTAATGGAGGCGCATGCGCGGGCGTTTGTGGGGTATTAGGGTTGTGGGGTTTGGTGTGTTGGTGATATAGTATTATGGTTTTGTCTTGGCTTGGGTTGAGGTTAGTCCTGTACCAGTCCTATGGGAGGATGAGGTTGAGACCAGCCGGGACCCTCCGCAGGGAGCGGCAGTGAACTGTCGCCTCGGGGAAAAGCCATCGGAGTGCCCTCAACCTCGACCTTAACCTTATTCTCAGCCTTGCTCAGCCTGACTAACTAATACGACAGCAAATAAGGCATACGCGCCTGTACACCCTTGCTTTCCGCCAGGTCTTTCACCAGCCGGTAATGTTTATAATTATCACCCAACTGATACTTTAGCATAGCCCGGGCACGGACATTGTCCTCGCCCAGCCACTCTTCCATTAGTTGCTGAATGGGGTCCTTCACTTTTGGGTAATCGGTGGTGCGGTATTCTTCCAGTTCTGCCAGTGCCGCAGCGGCTTCAATGGCGCGGTCCAATCCGCCGAGGGCGTCCACAAGACCAATTTGCAAACCTGCATTGCCGGTCCAGACTCGACCTTGTGCGATCGCGTGGACGGAATCTCTGGGGAGTCCGCGACCTTCGCTTACCCGCTGCAGGAAAGTCTCATACATACTATCGGTACGGATTTGCATGAGACGCGCCCCCTGTGGGGACATCGGGAAGAATGGTGTGATACCGAGAGAGAAATCTCCGGTCTTCACCGTATCGAAGTGGATACCGAGCTTCTCGTTCATCAACTCGCTCGCGTCTGGAATCAGGGAAAAGACGCCGATAGAGCCGGTCAGAGTATTGGGCTCAGCGAAAATCGAATCGGCGGCTGCGGAGATGTAGTAACCACCGGAGGCGGCGTAGTCTCCCATAGATACCACCACCGGTTTGCCAGCTTCCTGCGTCAGGCGGATTTCCTTCCAGATATTCTCGGAAGCCATGGCACTGCCGCCCGGTGAGTTCACCCGGAGCACAACGGCTTTGATGCGGTCGCTCTTGCGGGCCTCTTTGATGTATTTTACGTACTGCTCATCGCCTATCGTGCCCGGTGTGCCATTGCCATCTACAATAGCACCCTCTGCATAAATGATGGCAATTTTGTCTTTTATGGAGTAGTCTTTATCGGCTTTGCTGGCTTTCGCGTAAGCGCTCAGACCTATTCGTTTAATGTCTTCATCTTCTTCCAGTCCGATACGTTCACGCAGGCGGTTTAGGGCAGCGTCCCGGTGGTCGATTACGTCTACAAGGCCACTGCTCAGCGCGCTGTTGGGGTCCATGCCTTCGTAGTCGTTGGCAATCTGCCTGAGCTCCGGTACACTTAGTCCGCGGGCATCACTCAGCCCCATCAGAAAGTGGTTGTACACATCATCCAGGTAGGTTCGGATCTGCTGCCGGTTGGCATCGCTCAGTTCATTAAGACGGTAGGGCTCGGTAGCGCCTTTGAATTTGCCGGCGTAGTACACCTGCATATTGACGCCGATGCGGTCCAGCATGTCCTTGAAGAACGGGATTTGTGAGGAGAAGCCCCGCAAGTCCACAATACCAAGGGGATTGAGAATGACCTCGTCAGCAGTAGCCGCCAAATAGTAGCCCGCTTGTGTGTAGTAATCGCCAAAGGCAATGATGAATTTGCCTTTATTCTTGAAATCCACCAGCGCGTCGCGGATCACTCCTGAGGAGGCAAGCCCGATGGCGCTCAACTGCTCAGGCTCCAGGAATATACCTTTGATATCATCGTCTTCGGCTGCCCGGTCGATAGCATCCACAATGGCGGTCAGCCCCAGGGTGCTCTCCGTTTCGAAAGCGAAGGGGTCGATCTCCAGGTTATTGGTCTGCTCCGGGATGGGGCGGTCGAGGGTCAGGTGGAGCACCGAGTTAGCCTCTACATCCTTTACTTTTTCGGAGGCGCTGATCGCCTGCCCGATCACAAGGGCGCCGATCCCCATAAGGAGGAAAAAACCGATGAACAGGCCAAGGCAGGAGGCTAATAGAAATTTCAGAAATTGTCCCATGGATTGGTATGATTATATTCGTTTATCGTTGTGGCTTTCCAGTACGCCTGGCTGATACGTGCAAAGCGATCTGGTATTTTGTCTTTTCCGGGCACGTCCGCAGCGCTTTCCTTGCATCACGGAGCAACCCGGTTTACAGGAGGTATAACAGTTGTTTTACGGGTGAGTGTTCTTAAACAGCATCCGAAAATACCGGGCATTTGGAAAGAATACCGGATTTTTTAGATTAACGGGGGGAAAATATAGAGTAAAATGTCAAATTCAGAACCCTCCGGCGAATAGATGAGGGAGGAACGCTTCATTTTGCCGCAAACACCTTATTTTTGAAAAATATTGCCAAAAATCATTACAGTGCATTTCTGTTTTGATGAGTGGCGGAAAAGTGGAAACTCATTCTTAGGAATGCCCACGCTGCCATTTTTGCTTTATTTTGACTGAGACTACAACTTATGAATCACCCGGCCCGGCAGGCTTTTAAAAGTGTTATACCGCATACTATGAGCACCATTACCAGAAAACTACTGAGCGCATCGGCTTTCCTGATTTTTTGCCTTACCGCTTTTGGACAGGATATGAGTGTCGCTACCAGCGGTCCCTTTACGCCTCAAAACCTGATCTCGAATGTCTTCCTGGGCGAAGGTGTGGAAGTGTTGGATATCCAATTCAACGGTAACCCTCAGTCTGTAGGTTTCTTCAATCAGGCACAGGACGAAATCGGTATCGACCGGGGCATCGTTATGTCGACTGGTTTTGCGGCTTCTAATGCAGGGACGGGGGTGGATCAGGTGGGAGATGACTTCTCCAATTCCAATATGGGCACGAATCTCGCAGACCCTGATCTGCTAGCCATCACCGGTGGGGTAGAGGTGAATGACCTGGTACGCTACACCATCACCTTTATTCCGATATCGGATACCCTCCGCTTCAACTACATCTTTGGCTCCGAGGAATACCCGGAGTATGCCTGCTCTAACTTCAACGACGTCTTCGGGTTTTTCATCAGCGGGCCAGGCATCAATGGCCCTTTTTCCAATAATGCAGAAAATATTGCGCTTCTGCCTGGTACCAATCTGCCGGTGACGATTAACAACCTCAACTCCGGTATGGTGGGGTCGAACGGTAGCATTGGCAACTGTACGCCTCCGGAGGGCAGCCTGGACTATTCCGAATTTTACAACGACAACGATAACTCCAATAACCAACCGGTATTCGATGGTTTCTCCAATGTTTTCACGGCTGAAGCGGTGGTACAGCCATGCAGCATCTATACCATCAAGCTGGTGATTGCGGATGTGAGCGACGGAGCTTTCGACTCTGGCGTTTTCCTGGAGGCTAAGAGCTTCGGTACAGGCTCCCTGAATGTTGAAGCTGCGACCGTTAGCCTCGATGGATCGGTAGCGGAGGGTTGTGCGGAAGGTTTGCTGACCTTTAGTTTGCCCGGCCCGGTAGAGTCAGATTATCCAATTGACTACCAGATTTTGGGCTCAGCTGAGAATGGTGTGGACTACGCCTTTATCCCTTCCGATCTGTTCATTCCTGCCGGAGACAGTACCATCAGTATTCCAATCATCGCCTTTGAAGATGGTACTGATGAGGGGGAAGAGACCATTCTGATCGACGTGCAGCGGGACCCCTGCAACCGCGATACTATACCCATTCTCATACGTGAGAACCCATTGATACCGGCTGATTTAGGCCCGGATGTGCAGTTGTGCCTGGGCGATAGCCTGGAACTGATGGGCGAGCTGCCAGTGCCTCTGCCGCCTCCGCCTTCCTTTACCAGTACCTCCCCCGTTAGTATTCCGGCCAATCCGCCAAATGTGCAGTTGTTCTCTCCGGTGACGGCCATCGGGGTCATCCCGCCCACGCTTGGCCCGGGGGTCATCCAATCGGTTTGTATTGATAGCTTCAACCACCGCTGGATTGATGATATGGACTTTTTCCTCATTGGGCCCAACGATCAGTTTATGGAGCTGGCGACAGATGTGGGCGCAGATGGAGGAAATGCCCTGGGGCAGGACTTTTTCATCGACATGTGCTTTACGCCGGAGGCGACCACCAACATCAATACCCTGCCGGTCAGCGATTTGCCATTCACCGGCAGCTGGGCGCCGGAGGGCGTTTGGTCCGACCTCTACGGGGACGATAAGAATTCCAATGGCACCTGGCAGTTACTGATGATTGACGATACACCAAGTGCGGGTGGTACGCTGCACAGCTGGACCATCACTTTCAATCCGGTCTACGAGATTGCCTACGAATGGCAGCCTGCCGCCGGGCTGAGTTGTGTGGACTGCCCCAATCCGATCGCCACACCGGATACGACCACCACCTACATTCTGAATGCCACCGATTCCTACGGCTGTACCACATCAGATACGATTACGGTTGAAGTTATTGAAGGGCCTGAGGCGCCGGCATTGAACTGTGCGAATGTTACAGGCAGCAGTGTCACAGTAGACTGGGAAGAAGTGGCCGGTGCTACCGGCGGATACGAAGTCAATGTGAATGGCGGGCCCTGGATGCCTTCCAATGGCACTACCGATCATACGGTCAGCAACCTGGGCTTTTTGACTAATGTAACTATTGAGGTGCGCGGAGTAGGCGAATGCCCCGGTTTTTCAAGGACCATCACCTGTCAGACGTTGGATTGTGTGCCTCCAAATGTCACGCTTTTGGATACTACGCCCATCACCTGTAACGGGGGCAGCGACGGAGGCGTTGAAGTGAGCGCTTCCGGCACCGTCGGCCCGTATCAGTTTGCACTGAATGGGGTGGAAAACACGACCGGTATCTTCAATGGCTTAGCTGCCGGGACCTATCAGGTAGCAGTAGTGGATGGCGCCAACTGCGGTACTACCCTAAATGTAACGGTCACCGAACCTGCACCGCTGGAAATCATCAGGCAAATCACGCCGGTTAGCTGCAAAGGTGCTGCTGATGGCGCTATTGCACTGGAACTTCCAGCACCTAATGGCCCCTACAGTTTCGACTGGGAAGGGCTGGGTACGGACTCCCTGCAAACGGGCTTATCTGCCGGCGATTACCCGGTAGCAATTACAGATGTGACGGGTTGTGTGGCTTTGGACACCCTTGCGGTCCCGGAGCCAGACAGCCTTCTGGCCACCGCAATGGTTACAGATATCAGTTGTGCCGGCGATTCCTCGGGTGTGGTCAGCCTTGAGCTTACCGGCGGCACCCTGCCGTATCAAGTTGCCTACGACGGTGGGTTGGTGGCGGTTTCGGATAGCTCAGTGGTGACTGAGATCCCTGCCGGTAGCTTTGCTGCGAATATTCAGGATGCCAATGGATGTACGCTTTCGTTACCCTTTGAAATAGAGGAACCCGCACCGCTAACCTTGCAATTATCAGGCACAGATGCGTTGTGCGCGGACAGTCTCAGCGGGCGCGCTGTTGTAGTACCCGCTGGGGGCACAGCCGCATACAGCTACCTGTGGCGAAACGATGGGGCGCTCATCGGTACGGATTCCGTCATTGCAGAGGTGCCAGCCGGCACTTACACCCTGGAGCTGACCGATGCTAACGGCTGCCTTGTTATTGATTCAATAAGTATTGATGAGCCCGACAGCATCGCTTATGAACTGCTGCCTTTCCCTGCCAGTTGTGCTGGTTTGTCAGATGGTGGCGTGGAAGTAAACGCTTCCGGCGGTACGGGTACGCTGATGTATAGCTGGAGTGATATCGGAGCAGGGCCAGAGGACAGGGACGATCTCAGCAGCGGTACTTATTTTCTGACTATCACGGACGATAATAATTGCACGGTAGCAGATAGCTTCTCGGTAACACAACCGGAAATTCTGCTGAATACCACAGAGACAACCCCTACACAATGCAACGGTGATGCTTCAGGCACGGCAACGGTGACGCCGGAAGGGGGCACAGGGCCTTATACCTATTTATGGGAAGATGGACAACAGGATTCCATTGCCACGGGGCTGCTGTCGGGCCCCATTGAGGTGACGGTGACGGATGCCAACGGGTGCACGGCATTGGATACAGTTGTTGTTGCCGAAGCCACTGAATTGGCCTTATCCTTTGCGCCCAATGACCCGCTTTGTCAGGGTACGCCTACAGGTAGTATCACCGTAACTCCGGAAGGAGGGGCAGGAGACTACACCTTCGCCTGGAGCGATCAGCAAAGCACGGCGACGGCTTCGAACTTGTTGGCGGGGACCTACGCCCTCACCCTCACGGATGCCAATGGGTGTACCTTGACAGACTCTGTGACCCTGCAAGACCCTGAGGCGCTGAGTTCTTCCACCAATTCGACAATGGCTACCTGTTTGCCGGAACCCGATGGTTCTGCCACGGTAGTCGTCGGGGGAGGAACCCCTGGCTATGAGTATGAATGGAGCAATGGTCAGACTGTACCGGTGGCTCAGGGATTGGATGAAGGCATGTACATGGTCACCGTTTCTGATGCCAATGATTGTGCGATCGTCGATACTGCTTATGTGGATGGTATTCCAGAGTTGGACCTGGATTTTACAACGGCTCAGACTTCCTGCAATGGCGCTGCAGATGGATCAATCACCATTACCCCAAGTGGGGGCGATGGCAACTACACGTACAGCTGGAGCAACGGGCTGCCCGCACAGCCTGACCAAACGGGGCTGGAAAGTGGGGTTTACGGCCTGACACTTACGGACGGCTTGGGTTGTGAAGCGACGGCTTCTATCACTGTCGCCCAACCCTCTGCCATTGTCATTACTGCTGATGTTGACCGGGTGACCTGCTCAGGTGGCGAAGATGGGCAAATTGCCCTGACCGTTACCGGTGGCACTCCGCCTTACACCACTACCTGGAGCAATGGCGCAACCGGCCTGAATATCGAGAACCTTGGATTAGGCACCTACACCGCAACGGTACGTGATGCCAATAACTGTTTGGCTACTTTGGAGGTAGCCGTTGCCGAATCCAGTCCTATCAGTCTCTTTAGTGAAATGACGGCGGTGGAGTGTTATGGTGAACGTACCGGTGGGGCCTCAATTGATGTATCCGGCGGACTGCCACCCTACACCTACCTCTGGTCAAACGGGGGGACGGATTCCCTGATCAATGGTGTGGCTGCGGGTGCCTACACGGTATCCATCACAGATGCCGCCAACTGCACCCAAACGGAGACCATAGTCATTGAACAACCCGATACGGCACTAACCGCCACAGTAGAAGGGCTGGATGTCAGCTGTTTCGGGGATAAAGATGGCCGCATTGAAATTTCGGCAAGCGGCGGAACACCAACCTACCGCTATTCCATAGACGGTGGGGCCTTTTTCTCCGGCAATTCCACCTTCATCGGACTGGAGCCTGGCACCTACGATATTCAGATTACAGACGCCAACGACTGCCGCTTTCTAGCCGAAGATGCCGTCATTGGCGAGCCGGAGGAAATCATTGTAGACCTTGGAGGTACTCAATCCATCAATTACGGGGATACCGTTCGAATCAATCCGGAGATTACAGGTGGGTTGTCGCCCTTTGGATTTGAGTGGTTCCCACAAGATTCTTCTGTGCTGAGCTGCTTCCGCTGCAGTGCACCTCTGGCTACCGTTGAGTTTCAGCGGAGCATCCGGGTGATTGTCACAGATATTGCCGGGTGTACCGGAGAGGACATTATGACGCTATACGCCAGAAAGCTTCGCCCGGTGGAGGTACCAACCGGATTTACGCCCAATGGGGATGGCAATAACGACATCCTCAGCGTGCTGGCGCGCGAAGACATTGAAGTGGATATTCTGACTTTCCGCATCTTCGACCGCTGGGGCGAGTTGGTTTTTGAGCGTAATAATATCCAACCCAATCAGCCAGCAGAAGGCTGGGACGGCGACTACCGTGGGGCGCTGGCACAGCCGGGTGTCTACCTGTGGGTGGTGGAAGTGGAATATGCAGATGGGCTTACGGAAGTCTTCAAGGGGCAGACGACCCTTATTCGTTAAAAAAAGTGAGTTATGAACCGCATTCTTATCATCCTAATGGCCCTGAGCGCCGCTTTTTGCTCTAAGAACCCCACATCGGATTCAGAGACGGCCGCTGTTACTGAAAAGCCCGCTTACGCCATCGTCATCCACGGTGGGGCAGGGACGATCCTGCCGGAAAATATCACCGGAGAACAGGAGGTGGCTTACCGGGAAGCTCTGAACACCGCCCTGACCATCGGAGAAGACATCCTCAAAGCCGGAGGCAGCAGCCGGGACGCGGTGGAGCAAACGATCATCTTCTTGGAAGATTCTCCCCTGTTTAATGCCGGCAAAGGAGCGGTTTTTACCAGCGATGGGCAAAATGAGCTTGACGCCTCTATCATGGATGGCGCTACCCGAAATGCCGGGGCAGTGGGTGGATTACATCACGTGCGCAACCCCATCCGGGCAGCGCGGGCGGTGCTGGAGCATTCCAGGCACGTACTGCTGACGGGGGCGGGCGCAGAAACCTTTGCCATCGAGCAGGGGCTGGATACCGTCGCTGCTGATTATTTCTACACGGAAAGCCGGTGGGAAGCCCTTGAGCGCGCCCGGGCAAAGGAGAATCAAAAAAGTGGCGCTTTACTGCCTGTGGATTACAAATACGGGACGGTTGGCTGTGTCGCGCTGGATAAAGCGGGCAACATCACGGCGGGTACTTCCACTGGAGGCATGACCAATAAACGGTACGGCCGTTTCGGGGATGTCCCGGTGATCGGCGCCGGTACTTACGCGGATAATGCGACCTGTGGGGTGTCCTGTACCGGGCACGGGGAGTATTTCATCCGGTACGCCGTTGGGCATGATATGACGGCACTAATGGCCTACAAGGGCATGAGCCTGGAAGCGGCAGGTCGGCATATTATCCATGAAAAGCTGAAGGAGGCGGGCGGTGCCGGCGGGCTTATTGCCATCGACAAAAATGGCAACATTACGATGCCTTTTAATACCCCCGGCATGTACCGCGGGTACGCGCGCCCGGGCGAGCGTGAAGTGGGCTTGTTTGGGGAAATGGCGGAGTAAATGGTCTTGGCAAACGCTCTGAAATTTGCACTAAAACTGTAACATTTCCCGTGCTTCGTGTGCATCAGCAGGCTGCCCAAGTACTTCCATCTCAAGGGTCGCAGGCTTTCCTGGCTTCTGATTGATGCGGCGGAGCTGAGCGGACCGGAGTACCGCGATTTCGTTATCCGGTGTAACCACCCAAATCAGGTTGTCAGCGTTTTGATTCAGGCCTTCCACCACCTCGCTGCCCGAGTAAAACTGGTAAATGGTGTTTTTGCTCTTGTCCACCAGGTACATTTTATTTTTCTGGTAAGTATTGCCGTATTGGTCTTTGTACTTCGCCTTGAGGGGCTGAGTGGAAACCGGCACCGGTCGGGCACAGTTCCATACCCCAAGCTTATCGGCCTTAAACCGGTTCATCACCTTGCTGCGAACCAGGTGTTGCAGGTCACGGGTACTTTCTTCCCCGGCAATGGCCTCGTCGTAGGTGGCCATGGCAGCTTGTTTTTCCTGTTCCGCCGTTTCAATAATGACAGCCCGTTCTTCACTCAGGCGGGCTTCCCGTTGAGCCATCGTTTTCTGGTAGGTGGTCAGTTCCTCACTGTAGCGGTCTAAGGCATTTTGATAGTCCTCTCCCATTAGGACCGGACTGACAATCAGGGTGACCTGGTTTTTCGGATGGATCAGTGTCAGCTCATAGTCCCGGTTATTAATCGGGCGAATACTGACGGACTCCCATTCCACGCCAAATGCTCTGGTGTCATAAGCCGGGCTGTCCTCCGAAATTTGCCAGATGACATTCTGGTACATTTGCTGCAATTGCGCCAGCTCACTTTGCACTTGCCCGTTCCGGGAATCTTCCACCCGTACAGAGCCATCCAGGAAGTTGAGCTCCAGCGTAGGGCGGTCGCCACTGGTCTGTACCGGCCGCAGAGGTTTCACCAGTGAGGGAATACTGCCTTCGAGCGCGGACAAACGCTTTTCTTTACGGGCTTCGATCGCCTGCAATTCGCTAAGCAGGGTCTTTTTTTCTTTCTGGTAAGGGTCGTTTGCCATCGTTTGGCCGTCCGCCATCAGTTCCAGCTGGTCGATATCCTGATAGCGCCACTGATCGATCAGGGTGTCCAGGTAATATACATTGTAGGCGGGCGGTGCGTTAAGTTGGTCAGCCCGGATCAGAATTTCGGAGGCGAGCTCGATATCAATTTTCTTACCCACCGCCAGTTGCACCGGTTGCCCATCCTGCTCGGCATAAAGTTCGATCATTCCAGCTGACTCCAACTGATAAGCGTTGCCAGCAGAATCGTACCGCATGGGGATGCCCGAGGTGAAGAAGTCCACATAATCGTGCATCTCCCGGTAAAACACATCCACCTCTCCACCGATGAGCTGGCCGTAATCATTAGCAAAGGCTGCGGCAGGGACAACCAACTTTGACCCGCTGGGGTACTCATAAACGCCACCTTTGGCGGTATTCACCCGGAAATTGGCGAAAGCCGGTGCGGCCAGAGATTCGATAGGCTGATCGATGAATGGTTGCTCAGCCAGAAAAGCGGTATTGCTCATTGGAGGCGCCGTTTCACCGGAGAAAAAGGCAGCCCTTACCCCGATAACAAGCAAGGCTACGGCAGCAGCAGCGCTAAGGCTCCGAACAACGAGCTTCCTGATCTTTGCCGTTTGCTGTGCCCGTTGTGCAGCGTGGTACTGCCCCAGCAGCGCATCGAAGTCGCGGTGCTTGTCGATGTCTGACTTGGAAGGCAGATCAGGGTTGAATTTAAAATTGTAGTTTTTCCTCATGGTTGCTGGTTTTGCAGCCCGGTAAGGGGCGTCCAACAGGCATAATTTCCAGGCGCGGCGTTTCCACTTGGTTTTGTAGTTAGGGGATACATCATTTGCCCAGATTTTTCTTTATACGGTTCAGAATCCGGAAAGTCTTCACTTTAGCGTAGTTTTCCGTAATTCCCAATATTTCGCCAACTTCTTTATACGGGCGCTCCTCGAAGAAGCGCAATTCAATAATCTGCAGGTCCTCCTCCTTCAGCGAGTCCAATGCCTGAACAAGCAGAGGCGTGAGGTCTTCCGGTATTTCCCTGCCGATTTCTTCAGCAAGGTGTGAAAGGGGGGCATCTTCAATGGTGACGACCCGGTTTTTGTTTGCTTTTCGGAAATGCTGGGCGATTTCATTGCTGGCAATCCGGTAGAGCCATGCCGAGAAAGGTACACCCTGGTATTCGTAGCGGTGGATTTTCTGCATAGCTTTGAGGAAGACCTGCGAGCAAAGGTCTGCCGTCAGCATCTCATCCGTAGTCCGGCGAAAAATGTAAAGATAGATGGGCTCGTGGTAGCGCTCGTAGAGGGGCCTGAACATAGCAGGGTCCTTTTGAGCAGCCTGCACTTCAAGCCACTCTTCCTGCATGTCTGCTTCTGAGACCGTCCGCCTGGGCGCACTCATAGGAATGGTTTTTGCAAAAGAACGGCTTAATTGCAAATTCGATAGCATCTATCATACATTTTTTCCGAAAGCCTGGCGCTTATCGTCAGGCTAATGGTCCGATTGGGTTTTAAAAAGCCCCGGGGCATCCAATGAATTAGGAACATCGGAAAAACCTGTCCCTAAATTTTGGTTCGTTGCTTTCATAATGCGGGAGTGGGGATTGGTTACAGGGTGCTGAAAATTTTATGGTTTGGATGGATCGCAAAAGACACTATACCTAATTTCTTTTTCGTTCTGCTATTCGATCAAACTAGATATAGTGAAAAAGCTAAATGTACTTGCTGCCCTTCTGCTGTTACTTTTAGGTATAAGCTGCCGTGAAGAGGCTATAGAAATCAACAGTATCGAGGATTTCGAAGCCTTCCTGGAAGCGGAAATGGACGATCAGAACATCCCGGCAGCCGCGGTGCTGATTTTCAGGGGAGAAGAGGTCTTGTATGAGAAGTATGCTGGTTTTTCGAACCTCGAACAAGGGGTTGCCTTACAACCGGATCATCTGTTCCTGACCGCTTCTATTTCTAAGGTCGTTACAGCAACCGCCCTCCTGCAGCTGTATGATGAAGGCGCTTTTGAACTCGACGACCCGGTCAGCGACTACCTCCCTTTCGAAGTCAAAGTACCGGGTTATACTCAGCCCATCACATTCCGGATGCTCCTCACACATACCTCCGCAATAGCCGATAACGACCGGGTTATGGATGAGCAGTACTATTATGGTGAAGACCCGCCAATATCTTTGTCTTTCTTTATCGAAAACTACCTGTCGCAGGGTGGGCAGTTTTACGATGCCGACGAAAATTTCTATGACTTCGAACCCGGCACCGATTATGAATACAGCAATATCGGTAGCGCCCTGATCGGTGTGTTGGTGGAAGAAATTTCGGGGCTTGAGTTCAACGCCTATTGCAAGGCTGAAATTTTCAGTCCGCTGCAGCTGTCGCACACTTCCTGGCGGCTGGACGAAATTTCAGGGCGGATTGTCACCCCCTACGATGATATCGGTGGGCAAAACGAACCTATCGCTCATTACACCAACGCCGATTACCCTAACGGCGGGCTCCGGACCACTGCAAGAGACCTTCACAAGATCGCCGCTGCGCTTGCCAGCGATGGGCAGCTCGCTGGTGTTAGCCTGCTGAAGCCCGCCACTGCACAAGCTATGATGACCCCTCAGATCGCCGACATAGACGATGAGGTCGGGCTGCACCTCTTTGAATTGTACAAACCTGATGCCCTTTGGGGGCACGACGGAGGCGAACAGGGGGTGGCCACCATCATGAGCTTTAACCGTTCTGCAAAAACCGGCGTCATTATTCTGACCAATCAGGGCGAAGCAGACCTGGAGGATTTGTTTGTCGGGGCTTATCAGTTGGGGGTGAAGCTTTGAGTTTTTTTATAGACTACGGAATAACCTGCCTTTCCAACCACGGAAGACACGGAATACCCGGAAGGCGGCTTTATTGTGGCGCTTTGGGGGCAAGAAGCATCGTCTGTGTATGCTGTGTGTTCAGTGGTCCTCTATCCGCAACACCCTCAGGCAGGGGTGGGAACCACGGAATACACGGAATACACGGAACATATAGAATAACACGCCTGTATAGGCACGGAATACCCGGAAGGCGGCTTTATTGTGGCGCTTTGGGGGCAAGAGACATCGTCTGTGTATGCTGTGTGTTCAGTGGTCCTTTATCTGCAACACACTCAGGCAGGGGTGGGAACCACGGAAGACACGGAATGGCCTGCCCGTATGGGTACGGAAAGATGTTGTGAATGGCTTATCGTAAACTTCACAAGGTCACACGCTGCCTGTTCAGGCTGTTGTAGGGGGATTAAGCGCTGATTTTGATGAGGTAACAGAGCCATTCTGACAAGGTCTCTTAGCCAGGCACATCCACACCCCCACCAAACTTCGTACCTTGTCCGTATGAAGACAGCCGTACTCACACTGCTTTGCCTGGGGGCATGCCTGCTGCCTGCGCAAGCTCAGGAGGGCACTACGCAGCAATCCGATGCCCGTTTGGTGGCCCTGCCCATTGTCTTCCTCACCCCGGAGACGAGCTGGGGCTTTGGGGCAGCCGGTATCTACACCTTCCGGCTACCGGGAGAGGCGCCGGACAGCCGGCCTTCGCAGCTGCAATTGGGCGGAGCGTATACGCTGGAAAATCAGATATTATCGTACTTGCCGTTTCAAATCTTCGCCAAAGACGAAACCTACAACCTCTTCGGGGAGCTGGGCTATTACCGGTATACCTACTTCTACTATGGTATTGGCAACGGGTTTGAAGATTACGAAGGCGAACTATTTGACCTGAGCTTCCCAAGAGTACGCCTCAATGCGGCGCGTAAGTTTTGGGGCGACTGGTACGCTGGGTTCCGCTACTGGTTGGATGATATGAAGGTGGGCGGGATGGAGACTGGAGGTTTGCTGGAAGGGGAGGCTACCGTAGGGCAATCGGGCGGATTGTTGTCTGCGGCGGGCGGCTTTTTGCTGCTGGACCAGCGGAATAACGTTTTTTACCCCACAGCCGGGCATTATTTTGAACTTGGTGCCATCAACAGCGGTTCCCGCGCCGGGAGCCGGTTTGATTTTACCAAATTTGCTTTGGATGCCCGAAAGTACTGGGCTACAGGTGAGGATGCCGTCTTTGCGCTTAATGCCTATTTGGAGTTCAATACAGGAGCGCCTCCTTTCACCCATCTGGCGCTCATGGGCGGCACCCGGCGCATGAGGGGCTACTACGAAGGGCGCTACCGCGACCGGCAGATGGCGGTTTTGCAGGGCGGTTACCGCTTTCCACTGTTCTGGAGGATCAAGGGTGCCGTTTTTGGAGGGCTGGGCAATGTGGCGGGCGAGATATCCGGTTTTCAGCTGCAAAATACACGCTGGACAGCCGGGCTGGGGCTGCGGTTTTTACTGTTGGAAGCCGAGCAGGTGCACGTCCGCCTCGACTATGGCTTTGCAGCAGGCAGCAGCGGCTTTTACCTCACGGTGGGGGAAGCCTTTTAAAAAGAGACTATGACGGTAAGCATCATTATACCCGCACTGAACGAAGCGGAGGAAATTGGAAAGGTAGTCACTCATCTGTGCGAAAATGCCGACCAACGCCTGGTGGACCTGTTGGTGGTGGATGCCGGCAGCACGGATGGTACTGCAGCTATTGCCGCTGCAGCCGGCGCAACCGTACTGATCGCTCCTGAGAAAGGGCGGTCCCGGCAAATGAATTACGGAGCGCGGCGGAGTAGGGGAGAGGTGCTCTATTTTGTACATGCCGATACCCTGCCCCCGGCGACCTACCTGGATGATATTGCGGCAGCCCGAGCAGAAGGCTATCCCATCGGGTCCTACCAATCGGTTTATGATACCAATCACCGGCTTTTAAAAATCAATGCCTACTTTACGCGTTTTGACTTCATGTGGTGCCGGGGCGGCGATCAGTCGATCTATGTAGACCGCACTGTCTTTGAAGCCTTTGGCGGTTACCGGGAGGATTATAAAATTATGGAGGAGTATGACTTCATGCAGCGGGTACGCCAAAAGCATCCGTTCAAAATCATGCCCAAAGCAACGCTCATCTCTGCCCGCAAGTACGAAGAAAACAACTACATGCGCGTGCAGCTCGCCAATTTAATCGTATTCAATATGTACCGGATGGGCTTTTCTCAGGAGCGATTGGCCAATACCTACTGCAGGCTTTTGAAATATCGTTAACTTTACCCCCTCATTCACTAATGGAAAGCCTACATGTTGTATACGTTTGTACGGCCGATTGCCCGTTTGGGGCTGAAAGCCTTCTATCGAAAAATTTACGTTTCCAACGCGGACCGTATGCCCCGGGATAAGCCGGTTTTCCTGGCTTCCAATCATCCTACTGCTTTTATTGAGCCCTGTCTGATGGCTTGTTTTCTGGACCGCCCGCTCTTTTTTCTGGTACGCGGCAACCTGTTTCAGAAAAAGGTTTTTGATACCCTGTTGCGCAGTCTCAATATGCTGCCGATTTACCGCCGTAAAGACGGGGGGTACAGTAAATTAAAGAACAACTACGAGACGTTCCAGTCCGTTTTCAGTGCACTGCATGACAATCGTACCGTTATGATCCTCATCGAGGGGAGCACCATTCAGGTCAAACGGTTGCGACCGCTTAAGAAGGGGACCGCCCGCATGGCTTTCGGGGCGATTGAGGCGTATGACCTGGAGGAGGTGTATATCGTACCAGGTGGGGTGAACTTTACTTACGCCGAGCGGCCGCGCTCTGAAGTGATGATTGAAATCGGTGAGCCGGTAAAGGCGAAGGACTACCTGGAGGATTACGTCCATAATGCCAATAAAGCCATCATGGACCTCACCAATGCCGTCCGCCCTGCCCTGGAGGACTGCCTGGTACATGTGGAGGACCCTGAAAATGACGCGCTGGTGGAAGGCCTGCTGCAAATGCACCGTAGTACTTTTGTGGAACCACGCTTTCCTATTTTTTCCATAGACCCTGCCCGTTTTGAGATGGAAAAGGGCGTCGCTGAAAAAGTCAATGCATCAGATCCGGATGCCCTGTCCGAATTGCGGGAAGCGGTAGCGGACTACATGGAACACCTGGGGCAATTTGGTTTGGAAGACCGTACGCTCATGCAGCGCAAACAGCCTCCTCCCGCCTGGCCGCTGTGGCTGGGTTTCCCCATTTTCTTACTGGGGTACGCATTCAACAAACCCCTGACCCTGCCGGGGAAACACCTTTCGGAAACAAAAGTAAAAACCCACGAATTCATCATGCCGGTACGCTGGGCCGCCAGCCTGGGGGTATATCTGCTCACCACAATAGCCGTGGTAGTGGTTACCCTGGCTACGCAGTGGGGATGGCTGCCTCTGTGGTATGTGGGATTGTTGCTGGCCGGGCATTTCTCCTTGTACTATCTTGAATACCGGACTGAGTACCGGCAGCACCAACGCCTGAAAATCGTTCCGGAAAAGCAGCTGGAAGCCCTGCTGCAACGGCGGGCATTAGTAATGGAGCTGTACAACAACCTAAAGCCTAAATACGAAAGCGCCTGATCTTCGTCCCCCCTTTGCACAAAGAGAAGCGGCATGTTCCCGGTGTGGGAACATGCCGCTTGGCATTTAACTTAAAAATATAGGGAGACTGTTAAGTAAATAGCTACACTTAGAACTTGTGGCTGATACCCACGCTTACGGAAACGCCCGGGTTTACCCGGTTGAAGACCTGTGGTGTCGCCTCAAAAGACTGGTAGAAGCTCTCCACTTCGTCATTCAGAATATTGTTGACACCAAAGTCCAGGGTCGTATTCTGCTCCTCGCCCAGCTTTTTGTTGAAGCTGAAATTCAGGCTGTGGAAGGGTTGGAAGTAAACGTCCGGGTACAAGCCGGTGCCTACGATCTGCAGGGTCTCACCTTTCACATTATAGAAGAGGCCCGCGTCAATGCCCTTGTCACGGTTGCCGTAGGTCACACCTGCGTTGATGACGTAAGGCGCCTGTCCGGCCATTTGGCGGGTATTCTCGATGGTTTGCCCTTCCCGCTCGAACAATTGACGGTTGTTGAATTCCGCATCTGTCATATCAATTTGAGACTCTACCACTGTGACATTACCGGTAAAGGAGAAGTTCTCCAGCGCAGGAGAAATGAAGTTCAGCTTTTTGCGTACTTCAAATTCCAATCCGAAGAGTTGCCCGTCACCCACGTTCCGGGGCTGGAACTCCGCACTAGTGGCGGCCTGAGGCAGCCGTACCAATTCGATGGGCTGATCGAATCGCTTGTAGAAAGCGCTAACGGAGAAGATTTGTCCACCCTCCATGAACAGCTCCCAGCGCAGGTCGATGTTATCAATACGAGTCGCTACCAGATTGCCATCCCAGTCCCCGAGGCTAAATAAGCTACCATTGAAAATCCGGTTGGTTACCGGGTCTAGGATCTGGGCAAAGGACAGCTCTTTGAAGGAAGGCCGCGCAATAGTCCGGGAGTAAGCCGCGCGCAGATTCTGCTCCTCCTGCAGGCTGTAAATTAAATTGACAGAAGGGAAAAAGTCCAGGTCATCCAGTACCTTTTCGTTGTCCAGGTTGTTCCCGCTCGGGTCTCCACTGGAAAAGCGCTGGTCCCGACCGGTATGGCGCTGAACGTAGTTTTCCGCACGTACACCAACAATCGTTTTCAGGCCTGGGAACAGGTCTGCTTCGTTGGAAACGTACAATCCGGTATTGCTTACCGTTGAGTTATACTGGTTCGGATTAGGAATATTATTACCCGACTGATAATAAATGTTGCCAGTAGGGAATAGATTTTCATCTACAAGGACATCATTTGGGATCGGATCAAAAGAAGTGCTGCCTCCGAAGAACTGAACGTCATAGAAAAGGATTTCGTAGTCCCGTTCCTTAAAGGTATAAGCGCCTCCAAACTTGAACCGGGCATTTTCACCCCTGAAGGTATACTGCTTAGTAATGTCTACTTTTCCGACGAGGTTAATTTCATCCAGGTAGCGCCAGATCCGTGAAGGGTTACCCCCTGCACCAGCTACGAAGTTGGTGTCAACCGGAGATACCGTGAAGGCCGTCTTACGAATATCGGGATCATCAGAGGTAGAGATGGTCGCAGCAGTACGCCAGTCCACTTCCCATCCTTTATCGCCTAGCACGTGCGTGCCGTTCAGCAGGAAGTTGGTCAAAGAACGCTGATTGTATTCCAGGTTGTCAGATAATGCAATGTATCCGGACTGACCAATTGCATCACCGTTGTTGTCTATTACGAACTGACCGGCACGCTTTTCACCATTTTGAAGGCGCATAGCGGTCAGGCGGTACTTAGAGTACTGAGTTTTGTAAGCAAGACCTGCAAGGCCTCCAATCAGAATACTTTGTTCACCGAGTTGTCCAAACTGATCGTTGGCATATATCATCTCGTAATCTGCGGGGTCTGTCACCCGCTGATATTCCCCATAGAAAACATCGTCGTAGTAGGTATAATCATTGCGATAGGAGAGGGAAAAGATGTAGCCCAATTTGCCCTCCTTTTCATTATCAAGGTCAATCTGATTTCCGAGTGATACGCTAGCGCTGTAATCGAGCAAACTGGTTTGGCGATTGGCACCCAGTTCGGGGTTAAAGCTGCGGATGAAGTCACCCACCTCTCTGTCAGAGTTTCCGCTAATTGGGGTTGGGATATTGGCAGATTCGGCACCAGAAGGCAGTGCCCGTGCCCCATCATCAAAGCCAAGAAAATCAGTGCCTCCTCCATCGTAGGTCAGGAAATCATTGGTCAGGTTCATTTGAGGATTGTAACCAAGGCTTACGGATGCGGAGACAATCCGCTCTTCCGGGAAGTCTTTGGTTTCAATGTTTAGCAGACCACCCGTAAAGTCGGCTGGCATATCAGCTGTGAAGTTTTTGCTGACGACAAGGTTGTCGATTAGGTTGGTGGGAAAGATATCCATCTGGATCGTGTTCCGATCGGGGTCCAGGCCCGGGATATCAACACCATTAAGGGTCGTCTTGGAGTAACGGTCACCCAGGCCACGAACGTAGACGTACTTGCCTCCTTCGATGGAAACACCGGTTACGCGCTTGGCCGCTTCCACTGCAGTAGCATCCCCTGTCAGCTGCATGCGAGCGGAAGAAATACCGTCCAGCATGGCAGGCGCTTTCTTCTTGATGGTCATCAGTGCGGCTTCCGTTGTGCGAATGGCCTTGGCGGTGACTACCACCTCGTCCAATTGTTTCGTATCGTCACCAAGGCGTATCTCGCCCAGTGAATTTACGCCACCTGCGACCACTTCAATATCGGAAATTGTCAGGGTCTGAAAGCCAATGTAGGATATCTGTACTTCATAAGTACCGGGAGTGATTTCGATAGAAAACTTACCGTCAAGGTCCGTAACCGTTCCCCGGTCCGTATTTTTCACCAGCACGTTGGCTCCAATAATGGTAAACCCGCTCTCATCTTCGATTACGGTACCCCGGATGGTGCCGTTTTGAGCAGTTGCAAACAGTGCAGGGAATAGAAATAGGATAGTTAAAAGCTGCCTCATGTGCTTAAAGTATTTAGGGCAATTTTAAAATGAAAAGATTCACGGCCCGGAAGCCATGAATCTTTTCAGTATCATTCATCAAAAATGATGGAGAGATATAATATCAAAACAATAGTCTGCCATTCGGCTTAGAGACCGTCCAGTCCGCCGCTGATAGATGCCCAAGTCCAACCAAGGCCAGACTTATTAGCAACCGGAGAACCACCAGCAGAGACACCTGCAGGTACTTCGCCTTTTTCCATCAGATCAACGAGATTAGCTGGGTCAACGTCGAATGTGATATTGGTGAGGGTCGTGTTCTGCAGTTCGTCGTCAGTTACGTCCTGACCGTCAACGAATGGGCCTACAAAGTGGACATTAGACATGTCAAGTGGCGTGTTTTCGTCTGTATCAAGCAACAGACCGGTTGCGCCAGCTACCAGTTCCAGTTCACCATCAACAGTTTCAAAGATACCAGCAACCACAGTACCGTTTTGGATGGTCTGACGAGCTACGTAAGAACCTTCAGGACCGTCCAGCTCGAAGCAGCTGCCAACAGGCGTAACTACGAAGAAGTTGTCAAGAGTACCAGCCCAAGACTGATCGGTATCGATTGCGTCGTCACCTGCGTTCCAAACTACAACGTCAGTTACGTCAACTGTACCGCCGAACCATTCGATGCCGTCATCCTGGTTAGCAACTACTTCAACGTTGTTGACTGTAGTAGCAGAACCTACACCACCGAGGGTAAGACCATTGATTTCGTTACCTGCACCGATGTTTGCACCACCGTGGCGGATAGAAATGTGAGAGATAACGCCAGAGTTGTCGCCATCGTCATTTCCACCGTAAAGACCATTCGTATCAGTTGAAGGGATACCTTCAATCTGTACTTCGTTCAAATCTTCGTCATTATCGTTAGAAGCAGAGATTGTAGCATTACCAAGCACAATCACACCACCCCAAAGACCATTGATGTCTGGATCGAGGTTCGGGCTTGCGAAGTCACCGCCAGCTACCTGCTCAGGCGTGATTTCGTCAGCGATAGAAGTGAAAATGATGGGTGCATCAGCTGTGCCTTCAGCGATCAGTGTGCCGCCGCGAGCTACGAGCAGAGCCGTTGCGTTTGCGCCTGTACCTGCCTCAGCTTTGATCACAGTACCAGGCTGAATCGTCAGCGTTGCACCGGACTCAACGGTAATACGACCGCCCAAAACGTAAGTTTTGTCAGACTCCCAGGTTGCATCAGATGTGATGTTCTCCCGCAGGATAATGGTTGACTCTTCCGGTTCTGGTTCCGGCATAGGTGTTACTGGGTCATCATCATCTCCACAAGCTGTGAAGAAAAGTGCAGAGACCACGAAAAGCATTGCTAACAGTCGAAAGTTCATAAACAAAAGTTTTTTTGTGTAAGTGTAATCTGCCGCAAATGTCGGGGCCAGTTGATAACCGAAGATTAAACTCGTGTTAATTAATGATTAACTTGTTTTTGCCTGTCTAGCCCTTGGAGTAGGTGAATTTTATCCGGGACGATACAGCAATGCTAGCTTTGAGGTGGATAAAATTTAAACTTAACCTTAGCTTAACACTGCCCGCAGGTGTAGTCGCTAATTTTGTCGCTCACTATATTACAAGCAAACAACACATGGATCCATCCCTGATTTTTATGTGGGCGGGTTTTATCCTCGCTGGTTATTCTGTGGTAGGCAACGACAGTATTCAAACGCTCGGTACCTTCCTTTCTTCCAATGAGGAGCGCTCTTGGTTCGTCCTCTGGCTTTTCGCCGGGAGCATTCTGTCCGCCACCTTAATATATGGCTGGATGAACTACGGTGGCGATGTCTCCTACGGCCGCCTGGAAAAGTACCCCCTGCCGCAACCTTTTGCCTGGTACTACCTGCTGCCGCCTTTGGTGCTGATGTCGCTGACCCGAACAGGTATTCCGGTAAGTACCTCTTTCCTCATCCTGACCTTCTTCAATGAGAAGAACCTGGTGGATATGACAGTGAAGTCGCTCCTGGGTTATATTGTTGCCTTTACGGTAGCCATTATCATTTACCTGCTGATTACCAAAACGATAGAGCGCCGCTTTATCGAAACCCGGCCCACAGATGCCGACCGCCGCATCTGGGTGCCCCTGCAATGGCTTTCGACCGGCTTTCTCTGGTCGCAGTGGCTGATTCAGGATTTTGCAAATATATATGTGTACCTGCCCCGGTCTACGAGCGCTACGACGCTGGCGATTTCCCTGACTATTCTGCTGGTGCTGTTGGCTTACATTTTCTACAGCAAAGGCGGTGCGATCCAGAAAATCGTAAAAGCCAAGACCAATACCGTAGACATCCGTTCGGCCACCATCATTGATGCGACTTACGGCGTGGTATTGTATTTCTTCAAGGAGCTGAGCAACATCCCCATGAGTACGACCTGGGTGTTTATCGGTTTGCTGGCCGGCCGGGAAATCGCAATCCGCTATCAGTTGGACAAGAAGTTCTCCCGGGAGGTCTTTAGGATGATCCTTTCTGATCTCGGCAAAGTCTTCTTTGGCCTGGTCGTGAGTATCCTGCTGGTCTTCCTCATTAAATTCATGGCTGCCTAGCGTATTCCGTAAAAGGGATTGTTGCAATCCGGCCGGGAACCGCTATATTTGCTTTTGCATGGAAAAAGGACGCGTCATAGTAGGCCAAAAGCGCTTTGCGCTGACCATTGAGCGGCTCTGTCAGCAGTTGATCGAGCGCCATGGGGCTTTTGAAGAAACCTGCCTGATAGGTATTCAGCCAAGGGGGGTATATTTGGGTGATCGCCTGCATCAGCGTTTAGAAGACTTGCTTGGTGGTAAGCAAGTGGAATACGGTAAGCTGGATATCACATTCTACCGGGATGACTTCCGGACCCGGGCCAAGCCCCTTTCCGCCAACCCAACGGAGCTGAACTTTCTGGTAGAGGGTAAAGACGTGATTTTAGTCGATGACGTCTTGTACACCGGACGAACGGTACAGGCCGCACTTACAGCACTTAACCACTATGGCCGGCCAAGGAAAGTAGAACTGCTGGCCCTTATTGACCGTCGCTTTAACCGTCACCTGCCCATTCAGGGCGACTATATTGGGATGACCGTGGATGCGGTGGATAAAGCCTTTGTTAAGGTGGAATGGAAGGAACAGTCTGAAGAAGACCGGGTCCTGATTTTTGCCGACAAGAGCGAAGCAGAAGGATAGGTCAACAAACAAATTGCCAAACGGCACATAACTATATCAAATGGCTACGGTACAGCAACTGAGCACCAGGCACGTGCTGGGGATTAAATACCTGACAGCAGCGGATATCCGGCTGATTTTCGAAACTGCCGAAAGCTTCAAGGAAGTCATCAACCGGCCGATCAAGAAAGTGCCTTCCCTGCGAGATGTTACCGTTGCGAACCTTTTCTTTGAAAACTCCACCCGCACCCGTATCTCCTTCGAACTGGCCGAAAAGCGCCTTTCCGCGGATGTGGTCAACTTCTCCGCTTCCTCCTCCTCCCTAAAGAAAGGCGAAACCCTTTTGGACACCGTAAACAATATCCTGGCCATGAAGGTCGACATGGTTGTGATGCGCCATCCGGCTCCCGGTGCACACCACTTCCTGGCTCAACATATTGATGCCAATATCATCAACGCCGGAGACGGTACCCACGAGCACCCTACACAGGCGCTGCTCGATGCCTTTTCGATGCAGGAACAGGTGGGTGACCTGCAAGGCAAACGGGTCGTTATCTTCGGGGATATCCTCCACTCCCGCGTTGCGCTGAGTAATATCTACTGCCTGACCAAGCTGGGCGCAAAAGTAAGGGTCTGCGGCCCGCCAACGCTCATCCCCAAGCATATCCAAAGCCTGGGCGTAGAGGTTTCCCACGACGTTTGGGATTCCCTGAAGTGGTGCGATATCGCCAACGTACTCCGCATACAACTGGAGCGCCAGGACATCAAATATTTCCCTTCCCTGCGCGAGTACAGTCAGTACTTTGGGATCAATAAAACGCTTTTGGACAGCCTCGACAAGCCAATCGTTATCATGCACCCCGGGCCTATCAACCGGGGGGTGGAGATTTCCAGTGATGTGGCAGACTCCGACCATTCCATCATCCTGCAACAGGTAGAGAATGGCGTGGCCATCCGTATGGCGGTCCTGTACCTGCTGGCTGCCGGGCGGTAAGCCTGCTTTTTGTGCGCATAGCGCCGGGTAAACAATTATCGCGCTCCCCTGGACGTTGGTATTCTGATCTCAGTAAGCTGTAAAAGCAACTTCCAAAAAATATTTGGCTATCCCGCCAGGTAATGCCTGGTTTATTTTTCCAGGTGTATCGAAAAAGGTTATCTTACACATGACAAAACTCTGAATTGCTATGAGGTATGCTCTTTTTGCCTTCCTTATCTTATCTCTTTTTGCCCCTTCTACTTTGCAGGCACAGTGCGAAAGCCTGATCACGGATGATCGTGTCATCAACGATATCCATGTGCTTAAAACGACCAATCAGACCCTGGTGGTCCGCGGCAATTATACCTACAGCCTTGAGTTGCACAGCGGGCGGCTGGGCATAACGGCCAAAATGTATTCTAAGGCAGGGGTGGAATTCAATCAGGACGATGAAATCATTTTTCTCAACAAGAGCGGGGAGCGACGCTTTTACAGGTTCATCGAAATGGGGGAGATGATCCGTGAGTCAGGTACGCCAGTTTACCAAAATGTTTTACAGATGGACCTCGCTGCCATAGACTGGATGCTGGAGACAGATGTGGAAGTTATGTATACCAAAAACAATGTGAGCAACCAGATCCGTAAATTTACGATCAACGGTAGCCGCCAAACGGAGTTCAAGATGATGCTGGGATGCTTTAGGGAGCGCCTTAAACTAGATAAAGTTAATGATAACAAGCTGGAGGGTAATGTCATCATCGTAAATCCCTCTGCGTCCCAACCCACCGCTGCGACGACCTCCATTGGAACCTCTCCGCCTGCCCCTGCTGCACCTACGGGTAAGCCACAGGTCTCTGCTGCTGATAATCAGGAGGTAGCGGATCTGAGAAAAGAGCTGGCTGACACCAAAGCTCGCCTCAGAGCCGAAATTCAGGCAGAGCAGGAAAGAGCAGAGGGCATCAAGTCCCGTTTGCAGGAAGAGGTCAATCTGGCCAGGGAGCAGGCAGCCGAGCAAAAGAAAAAGTATGCCGATGAGGTGGTGGCGGCCCGCGAAGCGGCTAATAAGGAAATAGAAGCTTCCCGCGCTCAGGTTGCGGATGAAGTAAAGGCCGCACGTGATAAAGCAGGTACAGAACTGGAAAAAATAGCGCTTGATGTACAGGAAGCCCGCCGGAAAGCCAGCGAAGCGATTCAGCAGGCTGAGCTGGAATCCGCCCGGGAGGTGGCTGCCATCCGGGATAAAGCAGCGGCTCAGATCAAAAAAGTGCAGGACAAACTGGAACTGGCCAAATTGGAATATGCGGATGAAATATCTGTAGCACGGGAAAACTCCGCCGCCGAACTGAAGCGCATCCGGGAAGAAACAGCTGCCATGATTGCCAAAGCCCGGGAAGAGGCGAAAGAAGAACGGGGTCGCACCCTTGAGGAAGTGGTGGGTACCAAAGAAACAGCTGCACAGCAAATCCTGAAAATTCAGGAAGAGACGGCAGAAGAAATCGCCCAGATTCGGGAGAATGCCGTTCTGGAAAAGGAAAAGCTGGCTTTTGAGCTGGCCGAGTCCCGCCGCCGGGCTGCTGAAGAAAAAGCCTTGGTACAGGAAAATGCAGCCTCTGAGCTGGCCGATATCAAAGAAAATGCTGCCCGCGAGAAGGAAGCGACTGCCCGTGAGGTAGCCGAAGCGCGCCGGCGGGCTTCCGAAGAGTTGAGCTCGATTAAGGAGCAGGTCGTCACGGAGCAGCAAAAAGCAGATCAGGAAGTGGCGTCTGCAAAAGCCGCGTCTGCAGCAGAGGTCGCTGCGACCCGGGATAAAGCCGCCATGACCATTAAAGAGATATCAGAACAGGAAGCGGCAAAGGTCGCAGAAGCCCAACAGAAAGCTGCTGCCGAGAAGTCGGCAATTGCAGAGGAGGTGACCGGTGCACGGGAGCGGGCTGCCGCCGAAAAGACACGCATACAGGAAGCGCTTAAAGAGGCTATCGCTGCCGCTGAAGCCCGTAAAAAAGAGGGACAGGAAGCCGCCGCTGCCGATGTGAAGGCAGCCAAGGCAAGAGCGGAAGCTGAGATTCAAAAAGCACGCGAAACAGCCGCTCAGAAAGTAGCAGAGGCCACAGCCAGTGCTGATCAGGCTTCCACAACTTACGCAGAGGAAGTCGCTGCTGCGCAAAAAGCGGCCGAAACCCGTATTCAAAAGATTCAGGAAGAGGCTGCTGCAGCGGTTGCTGCTGCCCGCTCCAGAGAGGAGGAAGTGAAGAATATGTCGGCCGAAGAAATCATCTCTGCCCGGCAAAAAGCAGAAGCCGAACTGTTCGCCCTTCAGGAACGCACGGCTAAGGAAATTGGTGCCGCCAAGGAAAAAGCCGCACTTGCCCAGCAGGAATCCGCCAATCAGATTGCAGAGGCTAAGCGAAAATCAGCAGAGCAGCTGGCAACTATCCAAAAGGAAGAAGCCAGCGCGGTCCGGGAAGCACGGGAGCGCAGCGCAGCTGAACGCGAACGCCTGGCTGCTGAAGTGGCTGCAGCCAAAGAACGTGCGGCTGCTGAACAGGCTACGGCTAATCAGGAAGCTGCTGAAGCCATCAAAGCGGCCCGCGAACGCGCCAATGCCGAGCAGGAGCGCCTAACCCTGCAAGTCCTCAAAGC
>PR_CR_10_Liq_2_inCRDRAFT_1000050_pt1 | contig 35678 bp, 29 predicted proteins | sample PRCRCaboRojoPR_FD_10245 | JGI IMG/M metagenome (IMG submission 10245) | reverse complement strand
AGCCTCTGCCTGCTTTTGACGTAGTGCTGCAGGCAGAGGCTGGTTTTTTGTATATGAATGGTGAGCCCGGGCGCGATCCGGTAAAAATGCCGGTCGCCCTCATTGATATCCTGGCGGCCCATCAGCTTAAAGAGGCCGTGCTTTTGGCTCTGCTGCACCGCTACCGTACCGGAAAGGGCAGTTTTGTCTCCACGTCTCTGCTCGATGCCGCCATCGCCTCACTGGCCAATCAGGCCACCAACTGGCTCATGGAGGGACATATCCCGCAGCCTATGGGCATGCAGCACCCCAATATTGCACCGTATGGGGATATCTTCTACGGCAGTGATGGCAAACCGCTGGTCATTGCCGCCGGTACAGAAGGGCAGTTTTTGAAACTCTGCCAATGCCTCGGGCTACCCGAGCTGCCGGAAGATGCGCGCTTTGCTGATAACAAAAGCCGGGTCAGGCATAGAAGCATGCTGTGCGATCAGCTGCGCTCTGCTTTCGGGCAAGCCGACCGGTCCACCTGGATGGAGAAACTGGGAAAGGCGGGGGTGCCGGTGGGCAGCATCCGCAATATGCGCGAAGTGTTTGAGCGGGAACGGGCCAACAGCCTGGTACTGGAAGAACCGATGGCAGACGGGCGCCTCAGCCGGCGCGTCGCCACTGCAGCATTTGAGTGGAAACCGGTGGGCTAACAGAACAAAGATGAACATCCTGAGGCTGCTCCCGTTCAAATACTGAACAAACGAAACTTACACCTTGAACGACTTCAATGCCTCGCTGGAAGCTTTTTGGAATACTTTAGAAGGATGGCTGGAAGGGTTCATTGCTAATTTGCCTAACCTCATTTTGGCGGTAATCGTACTGGTGGCTTCCATTTTTTTATCCCGTTTTATAAAAAAATATGCCGGCAAAATCGTATCCCGGTTTTCCCGAAATTATACAATCAATGGACTCCTGGCTAACATCATCACCTCCGGGTTTCTCATCGTAATGCTTTTTATAGTTTTAGGAATCCTTGGGCTCGACCGGGCATTGACGTCCCTGCTGGCAGGTGCTGGCGTGGTAGGTCTGGCTGTTGGTCTGGCCGTTCAGGAGCCGCTTATGAACCTGTTCTCAGGTATTCTGATGTCTACCAAGTCCCTCTACAATGTGGGAGACCTGATTGAGACCAACGGCTACTTTGGCAAGATCAAGAAAGTAAATCTGCGCTCCACCATATTGGAGCAATTGAGTGGTGAGGAAGTACTATTGCCCAACAAAAGCATTATCCAAAACCCCCTGACCAACTACACTGTGTCCGGCCGTCGCCGTTTGGCATTGAGCTGCGGTATTTCATATGGAGAGGACCTCGAGAAAGTGCGCACGGTGACCGTTAAAGCAGTGGAAAACCACGTAGCGTTCGACGAACGCTTCCCGATAGAATTTTACTATGAAGGCTACGGCGACAGCTCCATCAACTTTATCGTACGCTTTTGGCTGACGGACATCTCACAGAAAGGCTTACTCACGGCACAGAGCGAATCTGTAATTGCCATTAAGAAAGCCTTTGACCGGAATAATATCATGATTCCATTCCCAATCCGGACACTCGATTTCGGTATCAAAGGAGGTGAAAAACTGAACACGATGTTAGAGGTATCCACTTTGAATGGTGAGGAATAGCCTTGCCGGATATTTTCTTCTGTCAACACGCTTTCTCAATCAAAAAAAACAATCAAATTATGGCTAACAATCAAGATAAGCCCTGGAATAAGAAACGTTACGACGCCAATACACATGCCTCCGGCATTGCCTTGGTCAACAACCTTATGATGCGCAACAAGGATGCAGAAGAGCGCTACCGGGAAGCGGCTGCGGTTGCAACAGACGAAAGCCTGGTACAGTACCTGGAGAGCCTTGCCCGTTACCGCAACAGCCTCTACAAACCGCTTTTTGAGTGGATGAACGCCTTACCGCCCACACCTATGCCCATCAGCAAGCAGGCCCGCTCCTATTTACATGAGCACTGGGGTGAATTCCGCGAGGCGCTATTGCTCAACAACAAATCCAGGGTCCTGGAATGCTGCGAAGACAGCGAGAAAAAAATCTCCCGAGCTTACCGCGAAGCCGTTGCCCAAACCGGCGTGCCAAAGGATATCAACGAATTTCTCAACAAACAGCTGCAGCACATCCTCGAGGTGCGCCGAAAAGTAGAGCGCATGGAAACCGTGCCTATGCTCCACGATAATGACTTTTAACCACCGGTTTCAGGTCTGACAGAAATAATTATCTTAGCCGGGAACAAATCCTGGTATGGAGAAGATCGTATATCCGCTGCTTTACTATCCCATCAATGAGGACATCCTGCTTGGACAGCTGGTCGGTACGGATATAGAGGCGGTAGGCAGCAGCCTGGCGGACCTGAAAAAGACTTTGCTGTCTTATCTGCAGAAACAATATAAAAAATACGACGACTACCCGCCTTCTGAAATTCAATCACCCCGCCTGAAAATGGTGGAGCTGCAGGTACGCCCTTCCTACAGATCGAGGGGGGGCGTATTTCCATTGCCGGACACGGTGAAGATCCGCCTGCCTATTGTCTACGGGGCAGTGGAAGATGGGCATTACGAATGCCATATCCCTACCTTTCGCGAAAATTTTTTCTACTACGAGCCCAAACAGTTTGATGCGCTGGTGCAGCATGCGAGCCTTACTTTGCTCAATCAGGCTGCTCCGGAGAAGCTTTACCGCCTGATGCGCTATCCCAAACCCACATTGGATCAGGTTGAGCTCCGGGTCAATTACGAAAGGGATTACTTCTGGGGAGGCTGGAGCCATGAACGGACCTATGAGGTACTCAACCGCCTGGCCGAGCCTTATCCGCCTACAAAGAGTCAGCAGCGTAGCCTCAGCGCCCTGCCCGATGCGGCATGGGAGCGGGAAGAAGCGGTTGCTCAGGCCATGGACAAAATCGTGGGCACCCGGTCCAATGTGCTTATTGTCGGGCGGTCTGGTACCGGGAAGAGCGCGGTGCTCACGGCCGCACTAAAACGCATCAGCAATCAGTCGCGCAAACAGCAGCTGGGGTATACTTTCTGGCGCATCATGCCACAGCGCATCACCGCTAGTGCCAAATATCTGGGAGAATGGGAGGAGACCGTGGAGACCCTTGTGGAGGAACTCAACATGGCGAATGGTATCATCTGGGTCGAACAGATGGTGCAATTGCTACAAACCGGTGGCGAGGGCCCGGAGGACAGCGTAGCGGCATTTCTGATGAACTTCCTGCAGCAGGGGAAGCTCCACTTGGTGGGAGAGGCGACGCCTCAGGAGCTGGAAAGCATGCGCAGGCTGTTGCCGGGTTTTGCGGAAGCTTTTCAGGTTATTGAAATAGAAGAACTGAGTGAGCAGCAGGTCAGTAAAGTGATGAACGAGCTGGCTAATTACGCCGCCCAGAACCTGAAAGTGGACATTTTACCGGAGGCCCGGGAGTTGGCCTACCGCCTGCTGTTGCGCTACCACCCCTATGCCAGTTTTCCCGGCAAAGCCGTCAGCTTCCTGGGGCAGTCCCTGAATGAAGCCCGGTCAAGGCAGGAGCGGCAGATTGGTAAAGCTGAGGTCATCCGGAATTTCATTCAGCAGACGGGCTTGCCGGAGTTGTTTCTCCGGGACGAGCTCCCACTGGATCAGCAAGCGCTGCGAAGCCACTTTGAAGCCCGGATTATCGGTCAGCCTCAGGCGGTAGATGCCCTCACCCGGGTTGTCAAAATCTTTAAAGCTGGTTTGAATAACCCCCACCGCCCTATCGCCTCCTTCCTATTTGCAGGTCCTACCGGCGTGGGAAAAACTGCAAGTGTAAAAGCCCTTTCTGAGTACTTCTTTGGCAAAGGGCAGCGGCAATCGCCCCTGATCCGTATCGACATGAGCGAGTTTCAGCATCCCGAGCAACTGGTGCGCCTGATTGGTGCCGGGCGGCAACCCGGTCAGCTCATCAAAGAGGTCCGGGAGCGCCCCTTTTCCGTCCTCTTACTGGATGAGGTGGAAAAAGCGGACCTCTCCATCTTTGATGCGCTGCTCGGGCTGCTCGACGAAGGCGTGCTTGTGGATGCCTATGGCCGGGAAACGAACTTCCGGAATACGATTGTCATTATGACCTCCAATCTCGGGGCCAGCAACCGCTCAGTGCCCGGCTTTGGGGACAAAAATCCGGATGCGGCAGCTTACCGTTCTGCCGTAGAGCGGCACTTTCGCCCGGAATTTGTGAACCGGATTGATGAACTGGTCATATTTGAGTCCCTAAAGGCTGAAGATATTCTCAAAATCACCGAAAAAGAGCTGGAAGGGCTCAAAAGCCGGGAAGGTTTCCAAAAGACCGGGCTGAAGGTAGAATTCGAACCGGCGCTGGTCCATCATCTGGCGAGTATTGGTTTTGATGAGCGCTATGGTGCACGCCCCCTGCAGCGGGCGTTGGAAGACCATGTGGTGATGCCGGTAGCCAGGTGGATGCTGAAAAACCCTGTAGACCACCCCGGCCGGTTGATCATCGGCTGGTCTGACCGTCAGCAGCTCACCCTGAATTACCAGCCAAAAAAATAACCTATGCCCTGGATTTTGATCCAAGCTTTGATTTTGTTGGGGGTTCCTTTCCTGAGCCGCAGACTGGCCCGCCGGGGGGTGTTGCCGGACTGGCTGAGCCCGGTGGTACTCTGCTATGCCATAGGCATTCTCCTGAAGAATACCAGCCTTTTCCCGCTCAATGATCCTTTCTCAACGACCGCTACGGAGGTGGGGATTTTATTTGCTATTCCACTTCTGCTTTATGCAACGGACCTAAAACGGTGGCTGTCCCACGCAGGCAGCAGTGTGCTGAGCTTCGGGTTGTGTGTGCTGAGTGGTGTTGTGGCAACGGTTGCAGCAGCCTGCTGGTTCCTGGATGACCTGCCGGATACCTGGCGGCTGGCTGGCATGCTGGCGGGGATTTACACCGGAGGTACTCCCAACATGCAAGCCATCGGGCTGGCACTGAAAGCACCGCAGGAGACCATCATATTGGTGAATGCGGCAGATGTGCTGCTGGGCGGGGTGTACCTGCTTTTGCTCACCTCGGTGGTGCCGAAATGGCTGAACGCATTGCTGCCAGGGTTTCAGGACCACAGGACGGCAGCAGTTGACGAAACCGAAGCGGACCCCTATCAAGCGTTCAACTACGGGCATGCCATTCGTGCAATAGGTCTGACCATCCTGGTAATAGGCAGCGCATTGGGGCTTACCTGGCTGGTCTACGGCCAACTGGACCAACTGGCGTTTCTCATCCTGATGCTAACGAGCATGAGCCTGGCGGTGTCCTTTATACCCACTGTCAGAAACTGGGAAAACACCTTCGAGACCGGCGAATACTTCCTGTTGATCTTTTGCGTAGCCCTGGGCATGCTGGCCGATTTCCAAAGTATTCTGGACAAGGGGCTGGGCATCGTGCAGTTCACAGCCGTAGCCCTGCTGGGCACCATCCTCCTGCACCTGCTGCTGGCCCGGTTGTTCCGCATTGACCGGGACACTTTCCTCTTTACTTCAGTAGCTGCCATCTACGGCCCGCCGTTTATTGGGCAGATCGCCAGTATTACCGGTAACCGGCAGTTGATCCTGTCCGGTATCGCTATGGGATTGCTGGGCTATGCCATTGGCAATTACCTGGGCATTGGGCTGGCGTATCTTTTGCAATGGCTATTGTAGCCTTAGACATCGTAATTCAGCACCGGAGCCAGCCAGCGTTCAGCATCTTCCACGGACATGTCCTTCCGATTGGCATAATCCTCCACCTGATCTTTACTAATTTGCCCCAGGCCAAAGTACTTTGATTCAGGATGCGCGAAGTAGTAGCCACTCACCGAGGCTGCCGGATACATAGCATAGGATTCGGTCAGCTTTATCCCGATATTGTCCTCGACCTTCAGGAGTTCCCAAATGGTCCCCTTTTCAGTATGCTCCGGACAGGCAGGATAGCCGGGAGCGGGGCGGATGCCCTTGTATTTTTCCGCGATCAGCGCTTCATTATCCAGGTTCTCCGACTGGTCATAGCCCCAGAATTCCTTACGTACCCGCTGATGCAGGCGCTCCGCTAAGGCCTCCGCAAGCCGGTCAGCCAGCGCTTTAAGCATGATGGCATGGTAGTCATCGTGCTCCGCTTCAAAGCGCTTGATGTGGGGTTCGATCCCAACGCCTGCCGTTACCGCAAAAGCGCCGATATAGTCAGGCCCGTCTTCCGCCTTTCGGATATAGTCGGAGAGGCTCAGATTGGGCTGGCCGGGTGCTTTTTGGCGCTGCTGCCGCAGAAAATGAAGCAGAGCTTGCTGTTCTTTCCGATCCTCACCGGTATATACGGCGACCGATTCCTCACCCACTGCATTGGCAGGGAAGAGCCCGAATACAGCTTTAGCGGTCAGCCACTTTTCATCAATAATCTGCCGGAGCATGCTTCGGGCATCATTGTATAGTTTTTGAGCTTCGATACCTACAACTTCATCTTCCAAAATCGCCGGGAACTTGCCTTTGAGTTGCCAGCTGCTGAAAAATGGCGTCCAGTCGATATACCCGGTGAGCTCTTCCAAATTGTAATCATTGATGACCTGTATACCCGGTTGTGCGGGCTTCACAGCTGGGGTTGCCGTCCAATCCAGCTCTAACCGGTGCGCTCTGGCTTTTTTCAGCGTATGGTACTTTTTGTTGGACTTACGGTTGCCGCGCAGTTCACGTACCCGTTCGTAGTCCTTGCGGATGTCCAGTACATAGTTGCTCCGTTGGCTTTCATTGTCGTTGAGCAAACTGCTCACTACCGATACGCTCCGGGAGGCGTCCAGCACATGTACAACAGGCCCGGAGTACTGCGGTTCCACTTTTACGGCAGTGTGGGTTTTAGAAGTCGTCGCCCCGCCAATCAGCAGTGGGACGGTAAAGCCCTGCCGTTCCATCTCCTTTGCCACATGCACCATCTCATCAAGGGAAGGCGTAATCAGTCCACTCAGTCCGATAATATCTGCACCGGTTTCCTTCGCTTTGGCGAGTATTTTGTCCGCCGGGACCATCACGCCCATGTCGATGATATCATAATTGTTGCAGCCCAGGACCACGCCGACGATATTCTTACCGATATCGTGTACATCGCCCTTGACGGTGGCGAGCAGGACTTTGCCTTTGCTACTGTCTTCCCCAGCCGCTTTTTGAGCTTCAATATAGGGCGTAAGGTAAGCCACGGCTTTCTTCATCACCCGGGCGCTTTTCACCACCTGTGGCAGGAACATCTTACCCGCCCCGAAGAGGTCACCCACTACGTTCATGCCATCCATCAGCGGGCCTTCGATCACATCCAGAGGAGCGGGCAATTGCTGCCGGGCTTCCTCCGCATCCGCTTCAATATGGTCTGTGATGCCGCGTACCAGGGCATGTTTGATGCGCTCCTGCAGAGGGGCTTCCCGCCATGCCGTATCCTTTTTGAGGGTCCGTCCACCATCGCCCTTCACACTTTCGGCGAACTCGGTCAGCCGCTCTGTTGCGTCTTCCCGCCGGTTGAACAGGACATCTTCCACCCGTTCCAGCAAATCTTGAGGGATTTCATCATAGACTTCAATCATGCCGGCATTCACAATGCCCATATCCATACCCGCTTTGATGGCGTGGTAGAGGAAGGCGGCATGCATGGCTTCCCGGACTACGTTATTGCCCCGGAAGGAAAAGCTGATATTACTGACGCCGCCACTGACCTTGGCGCCCGGGCACCGTTCCTTAATCTGCCGGGTCGCTTCGATGAAATTGATGGCGTATTCATTATGGGCTTCAATGCCCGTGGCTACTGCGAAAATATTAGGATCGAAGATGATGTCCTGGGGCCGGAAGCCCACCTGTTGGGTGAGGATGTTGTAGGCCCGCTCGCAGATTTCGACTTTCCGCTCGATGGTGTCGGCCTGCCCTTCTTCATCAAAAGCCATGACGACCGTGGCCGCGCCGTAGCGCCGAACGGTTTTCGCCTGCTGAATAAAGGCTTCTTCCCCTTCCTTCAGAGAGATGGAATTGACCACGCATTTGCCCTGAACGCACTTCAGCCCCGCCTCGATTACGGAGAATTTAGAAGAGTCAATCATAATGGGCAGCTTGGCGATATCAGGCTCAGCCATCACCAGATTCAGAAAATCCGTCATTGCTTTTTCGGAATCCAGAAGGCCCTCGTCCATATTAACGTCGATGATCTGTGCTCCGCCTTCCACCTGATGCTGGGCTACGGAAAGGGCTTCATCATAGGCCCCGGACTTGATCAATCGTGCAAATTTTCTGGAACCCGTTACGTTGGTTCGTTCCCCCACATTAACGAAATTGGTCTCCGGGCGGATAATCAGGGGTTCCAGCCCGCTAAGCAAGGTATACTCCGGCGATGGGGAAACCTTGCGCGGAGGTAAGCCCTCTACCGCTTCCGCCATTAGTTGGATGTGTTCGGGCGTGGTCCCGCAGCAGCCCCCAATGATGTTGACGAAGCCGCTGTCTGCAAAATCGCGGATGTAGTTCCGCATTTCTTCAGGCTCCTGATCGTACTCTCCGAATTCATTGGGCAATCCGGCATTAGGATAGGCACTGATGAAGCAGTCTGCAATATCAGAAAGGGCTTCAATGTGCGGGCGCATTTCCTGTGCACCCAGCGCGCAGTTGAGCCCCACACTGAGTAGCGGCATGTGGCTGACGGAAATCCAAAAAGCCTCAGCGGTCTGACCGGAAAGGGTACGCCCGCTGGCATCCGTAATCGTGCCCGATACCATAATAGGCAATGCTTTGCCCCGTTCTTCATGCAGCACGTCAATGGCGAAAAGTGCAGCTTTGGCATTGAGGGTATCGAAGACCGTCTCAATCAGGAACAAATCGGCACCACCATCCATAAGGCCTTTGGCCTGTTCGTAGTAGTTGTCGCGCAACTCATCGAAGGTCACCGCCCGGTAGCCAGGGTCATTAACATCGGGCGACAGCGAGGCGGTCCGGTTAGTGGGCCCCATTGCACCAGCAACAAAGCGGGGACGCTCGGGGTTTTTGGCGGTGTATTCATCAGCCGCTTTGCGGGCGGCCTGAGCCGCTTTGAGGTTGATTTCGTAAGCGTATTCCTCCATGCCGTAGTCGGCCTGCGCGATACGGGTACCGCTGAAGGTATTGGTTTCAATGATATCCGCCCCGGCTTCCAGATAGGCTTTGTGGATGGCTTCAACGATTTGGGGCTGCGTGATGGATAGAATATCGTTGTTCCCCTGAATATCCTGAGGCCAGTCAGCGAACTGCTCACCACGGTAGTCCGCTTCCTGGAGTTGGTATTGCTGAATCATAGTGCCCATGGCACCATCAATGACTAAAATTCTTTGCTTGAGTATATCGCGAATCGACATGGGTGCGTTATGTTTTGATAGATTTGGTCACAAAGAAGGATAACAGATTCTCCAATTTGTGGTTGCCAAAGTTAGTATATATTGGAATTTGCCCAAAATTGATTAGTTTAGACATCGGGCGTAATTAGGGGCTGCAGGTTAGTATTCTAAGCCCCCAAAGATGTACCTTTACAGGTGTACGTCAGACTCGGCCACACGGCTAAAGCAAAAAGCAGCAGATATGGAAATGGATATAGGCAATTATATCAGTTCACTTCTTTACAAAAATAAGACAGTAGCCCTACCCGGACTGGGGAGCTTTGAGGCTGCCTATCAGCCCGCAGTAATCGATCAGGTACAGGGCGAGCTGCATCCGCCGGGAAAGACGGTTGCCTTCAATGCCAACCTGGTAAGCGATGACGGTCTGCTGTCGGGCATGATTCAGGAGCGATACGGCTTGTCGCCACAAGAGGCCACCCAAACGCTGGAGCGTTATGTCAGCGAAGTGAAAGAAGCCATCGGGCGCAGGGAAATCGTCGTTTTTCCTAAAGTGGGCCGATTGTATCAGGATTATGAGAACAACCTGCAGTTTCTACCGGACGGTAACAACTACGATGTGGGTTCCTATGGGCTCCCTACGGTAAGTTTTTACCCGGTTGCCCGCTCCGCCCGCCCACAGCCGGTGAAGGAAAGTCCTGGAAAAGCCCCTAAAGCCCGGGCAGTCCCTCTGCAATCTGCCCAGGCAACCAATAATGGCTTGATCGCGGCTATTGCGGCAGCCACTGTGGTGGTAAGTGTAGCCATTTATTTCCTGATTTTTGGTACAGATCAGGACCATCAACAAGCTATGCAGCAAACCGTTCCTACCTCCCGGGTGAATGTGCGCCCGGGCGATGAGAACACAGCTAAGGCCACTCCGGAGGAGGAGGCTCCATCAGAAGCAGAAACGCAGGCAAATGCAACGGCCGATGACACTGAAGAGGCTGATACAGAACGCCCTACACCCGTGCCCGGACAGCAATCCTACGTGATCATTGTGGGCGTCTTTGGCAATCCGGATAATGTAAAACAGCTCATCGACGATATCTACGATGCCGGGTATGAACCTTACACTGAGAAGGCGGGCAAGCTGACCAAAGTTGGCGTGCAGCGGACTTACCGCTCTGAAGCGGAGATTGAAGCCGCTATTAAAGATGTCCGGAAACGGTTTACGAAAGATGCCAAGCTGTATCGCTGGTAAGAACAAGCAGGAAATCAGCAGCCATTAACGAGCTGATTTCCTGCTCATTACCATCAATGCCCTGCCGGCGCAGCGACTGTCGTGTCTCCGGTCTGCTCCTCTTTAACCATCAGCCAGGCCAGGGCAGAAATGCCAAGGGTCACGCCACACACCACGAAGGTGATGCTCTTATTTTCGGCATTGCCAATGAGCTGGCCCACCCCCAGACTGGCGACCAACTGTGGAAGCACGACAGAAAGGTTGAAAAGCCCCATGTAAAGCCCCATTTTAGCCTGATCCACTTTTTGCGACATGATGGCAAAGGGCAGGCTCACGGTAGCTGCCCAGCCAACGCCTGCCACGCCCATCAGCACATAAATCAGCGTTGGGCTGATACCGGGCACCAGAAAACTGAAGTACCCGATAGCCATAATAGCGATACAGGCAAAGTGTACCTTCACCCGGCCAAATTTGTCTGCCATAGGCTCCAGAATAGTAGCGGGCAGTATCGCAGCAACGGCATTCAGGACCAGAAAAGCAATAGAGACCACCCGGCCCATTTCGATTTTGATATCTTCCGGAATCACGTCACCTGCCCTGAAACCATAGACATCGTGTTGCACGTAGGAAAACATGTACACAAACATGGTCTGCACTCCAATCCAGGTAAAGGAATGCGCCGCCAGTACTTTTTGAAAGCCAATCAGTCCGGCTTCCGATTTGCGCTTGCCCGTTTCACTCTTGAGCAGGGCTTGTATCATCACCACAGCAGTAAGCGCCAGGCAGAAACCTTCCACAAACCCGGGCTCCCGGTCGATGTCCATAATGCGCAGTGTGATGGCATAGACAGCATAGGCCAAAAAGCCCCAAAGCGGCCGGATCGCCTTTAGCGTTTCGGAAAGGGAAAAGCCGGGTTGCTTCTCGTTTTCCTCTTCTTCGCCGGAACCCTTAAGGGCCCGGGGCTCTTCAATAAAAAACACAGGTAACACAGACAGTACCAGCACCAGCCCCGCGCCGAAGTAGATGAGTACGAAGTTGTTCCAGATCGCCCCCACTGCATAAGCCAGTACTCCGAATGTACCGGAGATCGTTTGCATCCAGGTATAGCCCTTCGTACGCTCTTTGCCCTCGGGGGTTACATCTGCAATAATCGAGCGCGTCGGATTGAAGCTCACGTTGATCGCCAGGTCAAGGGTTAGCGCCACGATAATAGCAATGCCCAGTATGGACTCCATACCCATCACATCTGAAATGACCCCAATATTAGGCAGCGCCAGGAGCATAAGTGCCGCCAGCACTCCGCCGATGAGGATGAACGGGCGCCGCCGCCCATTTAAAAACCAGACATTATCACTGATTACACCGATGAGGACCTGCCCGATGATGCCCGCTATGGGGCCGGCTGCCCAAACCAGGCCAATGTCTTCAATTTCCAGGTGGTACTGAGTACTGAGAATCCAGCTCAGGGCTGAAATCTGAACGGAGAGGGCAAAGCCCATTGCCGTGGCAGGCAGACTAAGGTTGACGTAAAAGAGGTTCGTCAACCGCTTTTGCATGTCTAGCATAGCTGATTCGTTTTTTGTTTGTTTTTTATAGGGTTACTGGAAAAGCACCATGGCGGTGCGCCCGGGAATTTGCAGCACGCCTCCCTCTATAGTGCCCAGACCCTCCGGATTCACCTGTCCGCCATCGACCGCGATAGTCCAGGCTCCCTCCGGAATATTGACGCTCTGATAGTCTGCGTTACCGTTGAGTACCACCACGATGTTAGACCAATCGTCTCCATTGGCACTGTCGCTAATCTGATAGGCGATCAGGTTGCTGCTGTCTCCTGTATCCAGAAATGCGAGGTACTTCTTCACCTCCGCCGTGGTCCGCATCCGGAATGCCGGGTGGGCCTTGCGCAGCGCTATGAGCCCTTTGACGTAGTCGTTGACCGCAGCGTACGTTGCTTTCCGGGGCCAATCCATCTGATTAATACTGTCCGGAGACTCAAAGGAGTTTTCCACGCCTTCCTTGGTCCGCAGAAATTCCGTGCCCGCATGCAGAAAAGCTGTCCCTTGGGAAGTCAGTACCGTAGCCAGGGCGAGCTTATGCATTTTGATGCGTTCTTCCTCGCTGTCATCAGGGCAGGACAATGCCAGCCGGTCCCAGAGGGTGTGGTTGTCGTGACAGGAGACATAAGTCATCGTCTGTGTGGGGTGAGCCGCCCAGGGGCTGTCCGAATAGGCCACTTTTTGATAATCCACCTGTGGGTGGGCCGTGGAGGCTACGATGCCGAACTTTACGTCTTCTTCCCGGCCAGGCTTGCCGCTGACAAAACCTTTTTCTTCATGTTCAAAAACGCTGCCCTTGAGCCCATCCCGGATGTCATCGCTAAAAGCAGCAACTTCCGGCATTTGAGCCACTTTTGCCTTGAGGGCCCGCTTAGGCATAGGCAGCGGGCTGTCACCGGCTGTCCAGCCTTCGCCGTACACGATGATGCTGGGGTCGATATCGGCCAGGGCTTCTGTCACCGCGTTCATGGTTTCAATATCATGAATGGCCATCAGGTCAAAGCGAAAGCCGTCCATATGGTATTCCTCTGCCCAGTATTTTACGCTTTCGACAATGAATTTCCGCACCATAGCCCGCTCGGAGGCCGTTTCGTTACCACAGCCGGAGGCATTGGAAAAGCTGCCATCTTCATTGTGGCGATAGTAGTAGCCGGGCACGAGTTCGTTGAACAGGGAGTTTTCGGTGAAGCCCGTGTGGTTGTAGACGACATCCAGCACCACCCGTATGCCTTTATTATGGAACGCCTGTACCATGGTTTTGAACTCCCGGATACGGGAAGCCCCATCGGCAGGGTCATTAGAGTAGCTGCCTTCCGGTACGTTGTAGTTTTGGGGGTCGTAGCCCCAATTGTAACGGCGTTCTCCTTCCGGCTTGCTTTCATCAATAGAGCGAAAGTCAAAAGCAGGGAGAATATGGACATGGGTAACCCCAAGATCAGCGATATGGTCCAGGCCGGTGGGTGTCCCATCCGGCGTGGTGGTCCCGGTCTCTGCCAGCCCGAGAAACTTCCCTTTGTTCGTAACGCCCGATTCAGGGTGAATGGATACATCCCGGATGTGCAGTTCATAAACTACGGCATCGGTGATGGCATCAAAGGGTGGCCGTTTGTCCTGACTCCAGCCTTCCGGATTGGTGGCATTGAGGTCGATCACCTGGCCGCGCATGCCATTCGTACCTACAGCTTTGGTATAAGGCCCGGGCACCGGCTCCCGCCAGCTGTCCTCTACCTTAACCTGATAAGCGTAGAAAGTACCCAGGAGGTCTTCTTTGAATGAGGCCGTCCAGGTGCCTTGTTCGGAGGGTTCCATCTCGGTGGTGCGAGTGGGTTCTCCCCCCAGCGGCTGACTGTAAAAATGGAGGCGCACAGCCTGAGCAGCGGGCGACCACAAGCGGAAGCTGGACGACCCAGGCGTATAAGTCAGCCCAAGGTCATCTCCGGAATAAGCCGGGTAATCATCATAAGATTCGTACTGTGGGGGCTGATAGCCCTCGGATTGGCAGGAAGCCACGATCATACTGGTTGCGATTAGGATCAAAAATGAACGGAGCATGTATTCAGTTTTGTCCTAAAAATAGACAAACTTGGCTGATCAGGGCATAAGAAATTTAAGTCTTTAGTGAAATTCCTGACCGGCATCAATGCATCATCAGTAACAGCGGTGCATTCTCTACGGTGCCCAGTGCAGAACGCCTGGCCCAACCAGGGGTATCGGAAACAGGCTGAGGCAACAGTTTATCGGCTGGTAATTGATCGGTAGTAGTCGCGGCTATTTCGGATTTACTTTCTTTCAAAGCTTTCAATTGCTCATCAGCTGAGAACACTGCCAGGGCGGTATCGGCTACGATTTGCGTCACCTTTTTGAACCAAATAGAATCGTTGGCTTCCCAAGCCATAGCCGGGGTTTGAGCATAGACGGGGCCAAAACGGACGAACTGCCCCATAAGGACCATACAGGCAGCAACCGCAGCAGCCTGCCAAAAGGGCATAGTGATGGTATGCAGCGGTATGTTGCGGCGCTGATGCTTTTGCCGGAAGGCCTTCATCAGATTGGCTTTGAGAGATGGCGGTGGCGTGGGCGCATCTGCCAGTGACTGACCGGAAAGGGCGACCTGACGGAGCCGTTCGTACTCCTGTTGCCCGTAGGATTGGATGACCTGATCGCGCTCGGCTTTGGTCAGTTCCCCGTAATCTTTTGTAGCCAGTAAGGCTTCGATATTATTGGTCAATGGCTCCATAATTATGCATTTGGGCCCAGCACACAGCTGAGCAGTTCGTTCAATTTTTTAAGACTGTAGTGCAGGCGTGACTTGACGGTGCCGGGCGGGCAGTCGATAATTTCACTGATTTCCTGCACGGCTAAACCTTCTTGATAGCGCAGCAAAAAGCACGCCCTGTGATGGGGGCGCAGGGCCTGTACGGCTTTCTCAATATAGGCTTGGCGCACCTCTGCGTCGAGATCGGGCAGTGCGCCCATAGAAGCTGGCGTATGGTGAGCATCGTCCAAAGGTGCTTGTGGCGGCTGCTTGGCTTTTCTGCGGTACTCGTTTTTAATCAGATTGCCTGCTACGGCATAGAACCAGGTGGAAAACCGGCGCTGGGTATCGAAAGCCTCCGGCTGTTCAATGATTTTAATAAACAGCTCCTGTGTGAAATCGTGCGCCATTTCTGCCGATTGCCCCAACATGCGGTAAAAGTACCGGTACATGCGCTGACTGTAGCGGTCGTACAGCGTGTTGAAGGCAGACTCCTGCCCCTGCTGTATGCGTTGCATCAGCTCTTCGTCAGTGGGTATCGCCTTAGATTGCTTATGATCGGGCATTCGGTGCCTTTGTTTGGTATGGAGTACACACCTTTTGTACGGGCGTTCAAAAAAATCGAAAAAAATTGTTATATCGAACTTCCATCCGGGATCATCGAAAATATCGTGGGGTTTTCCGGCAATTTCTTTTAATTTGTAGCAACAGTAAAAAACTTTCGACTAAATGCAAAAAGACCTGAAATCGCTTTTTGGCGATCACCACGGGCTGGATGAAAGAAGTGTAAGCGCGTTGACCCGCGCTTTGGCTAATGAAAACCTTCCAGGCTTCGATTATATTGAGTTCAAACAGGCACTAGCCCGACTACGCGAAATGGACATGGATGAGCCGACCGCTTTCCGTTCTGCCTACGCCACCGCCTCAACGATGGGGCTGACCAAGGAAAAACTCCTAAAAACGGCCCTGCACTATAAAAAGGTACTGGACAATGAAAATGAGCACTTTGAGGAGTCGCTCAAACGCCAAATGGAGCAGCGCGTCAAAGCCAAGATGCAGGAGGTGGAGAAAATGAAGAAGCAGGTGGCGGATTTTCAGGGCAAAATTGAGGAGCTGGAAAACAAAATCAAGAGCCTGGAAGCCAAAATCAAACAGGGAGAGCAGACCATTGCTTCTGCCGATGAGGACATTCAGGCTGCCAAGGACAAATTGCTTTCTACCAAAGATGCTTTCCAGCATGCCCTTCAGAGTATTTCCAATGAGATACAGAAGGATATTGAAAGCATGGAGACCTATCTTTAATTTTTGAAACAACCATACCGATATAACTATGGCAACATCATCGCCAAATTTTGATCAATCTGAATTCAAGCAGAAGTCTTTCTGGAAGCGTCCGGAAGGCGTGACCGGTGCGATTTTTCTGGGTGCCCTGATCCTGGGTGGGGGCTACCTGCTGGCCGTCAACATGGCCGCTATCCTGGCACTGGTGCAGAACACCCTTTACCTGGCTATCCTGCTGGCCGTGCTGGCGGCGGTCGTCTACATGATCCTGGACCCCCGCATGCGCAACCTTATTTGGTACATGTACAAAAGCGTGATGCGCAAAGTCACCGGCATTTTTGTACAGGTCGACCCGATTGGTATTTTGAAGAGCTATGTGGAGGACCTGTCCAACAACCTGGTTAAGATGCGGAAGCAAATCGGTATACTCCGTGGCCAGATGCGCAAACTGCAAACCCTGGTGGAAGAGAATACCCGCACCATTGAGGAGCAGATGAAAATGGCAAGTGCTGCCAAGGAAAAAGGTATGGACAGTCAGGTTGTCCTGGCGACCCGTAAGGCTGCCCGCCTTAAGGACAGCAATGAAAAGTATACGTCCCTCCTCAACCGTATGGATGTGATGTACCGCATCCTGAAAAAGATGCACCAGAATTCTGAAATCCTGCTGGAGGATACCAAAGATCAGGTGCAGCTCAAAGAGCAGGAGCGCAAAGCCATCCGCACTTCCCACTCTGCCATGAAGTCTGCCATGAGCGTCATGTCCGGGGATCCGGATAAGCGGGCGATGTTCGATGCGGCTATGGAAGCTATCACCGACGATGTGGCCAATAAGGTGGGCGAAATGGAGCGTTTTATGGAAATGTCTTCCAATGTAATGAACTCCATCGACTTACAGCAGGGCATCTTCGAAGATGAAGGGCTGAAAATGCTCGAACAATGGGAAAAGGAAAGCACCCTTATGTTGATGGACGGCGATTCTTCCAGCTCTGATACGCTAAACCTCGACTCGCCTATGGCGGAGCCGGAGCAGCGGAAGCGGGGCGGTAGCAGTAAGGAGGGGTATGATAGCTTTTTTGATTAGCCTGGATTTAGGCGGGTCTTTTCACCGGCTACCGTAGCTATCATCTCAGCGAAGGCATGCCCGGAACCGCCTGATTATTGTTTAAGATTAGGCGGGTCTTTCCCGGAACCGCCTGATTTGTACCGTTTAAAGTTAGGGCATGCTGGCCCGCTTTCGCTTAGCTATAGCGGACAGGGTAAAGCCTACCCCAACTTAAATCATCCTTACCGAACCACCACCCGCTGCGCACTAAAGTGGTGCCCGTCACCGAGCTGCAGCCAGTAAACGCCCGTGGGAAAATTGCCAACCGGTATACGGAAGCGCTCCATAGTGGTGTCATGCTGCCCACTCCATACTGGTTGCCCTTTCACATTGTACAGGCACAGTTCAAGCTGCATGGGCTTGCAATCACCGAAGCGGATGGTGAATTCCTCCTGCGCCGGATTGGGCGAAAGGAAATAACTGCACGGGAGTTCATGCAGGTGCTCTGCATCCGTAATTATAACATTACTGGCAATGGCTTCACCACTATGCATGGGTTCCGCCATCATAGCAGCGGTGGCAATGACGGCTTTCACTGCATTTGCCATAAAGGTGAAACTAAGCGTACCAATCGTATCTGAAGGCTCATGGTAGTGCGGGTTGCGGAAATCGGCACCATCGGTGAGCATCAGGGCAGGGATGTTGGCTTCCCAGAAAGAGCCGTGATCACTGCGCAGCAGGTCAGGGACAAGCAGTGGGTTAGCAACACTCAGCCCGATCACCCGCAGCTCCGGGACATAAGCTTCAGCCGCTGAGTTGAAGGCATTATACAAGGCATTCCCAAAACCTGGCCCCACATTGATTAGAAAATTGCCCCGGTTGGCATCAGACTGTACTTCGGCGGCCGCTTCCGGAAAGACCAGCTCAAAACCAGGCGGAAAATCCTGGCTATTGGGTTCATCGCTGTAGTAGCCGATCATTTCCATATTGAGCACGCCTTCGATGGCTTCGTTCCCGGACAGGTGCTCCACATAATACATACTGCCATCCAGTCCGGTTTCCTCAAAGTCAAAACCAATAAACCGCAGGCTTTTACGGAAGTGATAACGCGAGAGAATACGGGCCGCTTCGAGTACGCCCACAGTGGCGGTCCCGTTATCGTCAGCCCCGGGAGAGTCGCTGACGGTATCATAGTGCCCGTCGATGATGATTAAGTTATTGCTATGCGTTTGCCCCCAATGGTCGCCAATGATATTCTGCCCGGTAGTGCCCAGATTGGGAAAGTTTTGCCGGAAGGTCTCCAATCCATAATCCAGAAAAGCCTGCTCCAGGGTATCGCGGCAGCGGTTCAGATTATCTGGATTCGTAATGTAGTGCCGGATGCCAGCGATATGCTCCATTCGCGCCCGCAATAATTGACTGTCTACCTGCGCCACCAAGTCTTCGATTGGGATGTCGTAGCCATCATCAGCAATGATTTTGAAGTCATACGTATCGCTGTTGCCGATTTCGCCTGCGTAGTTCCAGGTCAGCTGCAAGCCATCGCCCGGTGAAACAGGAAAACCAATAGCACCGGACACATTCTCTGCATGGATACTGAAGTTGGAGCTGCCTGCCGGTGCAGCGCGCAGGAAGACTTCGAGTTCTGTGTCTTCCGCGTCTGCCAGGTCGTAGGTAATGGTTACCATCTGTGTTTCCGGATTGAGGTCTACAGACTGTATCGTGAGCTGAGGGGGCTGGTTCTGAGCGCAAATGCAGATGCTGAATGAGGTCATTGCCAGGGCGAGTAGGTACCTTCCAGTTATCATGTTCGGGGTTGGATTGATTTAGAGATGAAAATACGTTATTTGTCCTCCATTCACAAGTGGGGGGATGATTGTGATGGGATTATTGGAGAGGGCGTCACTGATTTATTTGGAGGTTGGTATACTGATTGGACGGATTACGCAGATTCACACGGATTCCCGGGAAGGTCTTCCAACGGGGCGGGTCCAGCAAAGCAGATCAGTGGCATCAGTCAGATCAGCGGCATCAGTGTGCCCTTGTCATGTGTGATGGGCTGGAACACAGATTGGACGGATCACGCAGATTTCCACAGATTTCGAGCAGGGGCATCTAGCGACGCGGGCATAGTTGAGCAATCAGTGTCATCAGTCAGATCAACTTCTTAATCAAACACAATCGTCTTATTTTGATACGGTAAAATCTTATGCTGAATCTCCAGCCAGATGGCTCGGGCCAGGACGACCTTCTCCAGGTCCTTACCAATACGGATGAGGTCCTGAATGGTATCTTTGTGAGAAATCCGGCGGACATCCTGCTCTATAATAGGCCCTTCATCCAGATCAGCGGTGACGTAATGGCTCGTTGCCCCAATCACCTTTACGCCCCGGTTGAAGGCTGAGTGATAAGGCTTCGCACCCTTGAAAGCAGGAAGGAAGGAATGGTGGATATTTATAACCTGATTCGGGAAAGCGGCCACAAAGTCGTCGGACAAAATTTGCATGTAGCGGGCCAGGACGATAAAGTCAATATTCAGCTTGCGCATCAGCTCAATTTCCCGCTGCTCCTGCTCTGCTTTGTTGACTTTGGTGATGGGGAAGACCTCGAATGGGATTTCAAAACGATCCGCGATATAGCGGAGGTTCTCATGATTGCTGACGATTACCGGGATGTCCACTTCCCACTCCCCGCTCATGCAGCGCTGCAGGATGTCATACAGACAGTGAGACATTTTGGAAACAAAAATGGCCATGCGCGGCTTGTGCGCACTCAGATGTACCTGCCATTCCATTTGGTATTTTTGCCCTATCAGCGTACCAAAATACTCATCGATTTTTTCGGCAGGGATATTAAAACCCTCCAGCTCCCACTCTACCCGCATAAAAAAGCGCCCCGCCTGCCGGTCAACGTGCTGGTCCAGAGAGATGACGTTCCCGTTGTTGCGGTGCAGAAAGTCGGTGACTGCCGCGACAAGACCGGTTTGGTCCGGGCAGTGAATCAGTAAAATGGCCGTTTTTTTCATGGTTCCCGTTTTGGAGGCACAAAAATGCAAATTAATTTTTCATCTGCTTCAGTTCAGCGCTAAAAAGCAGCCAGGTATCCGGGTCCAGCCATAGCCGTTGGGGCTCAAAGTCACAGGGTAGGGTCACCGTCTGCTGTTCCTGATCAATATTTACCGTCCAGGTTTCACGGGTACCATCGGGGGCTTCCGCTGCAATATCCAGGGGAAAAGTATAGGTCGCATCGCTGCGCAACTGACCGATATCCAGTTGCAAACCTTCCTTTTTGCTCCACGACCAGCTCACCCCAATTTCCGGCACGCCGGGCTGATAAAGCCACTGGTAAAAGAAACCGCTCAAATCCTGCCCGCTGGCGATTTCCATCACTTCCTGGAAATCCCGGGTCAGAGCATTGCCGTTTTGGTAGGCTTTGTAGTAGGCCCGCAGGCCCGACCAGAATGCCCGTTCGCCCACCTTATGCCGCAGCATGTGCAGCACCCAGTTGCCTTTCTGATAAGCATTGGCATTCAGCAGCCGGTTCCAGTTGGTGATGAGGGTGTCAATGACGGGGCTGTTGGACTGACGGGCAAACTGCAGAACTTGCTGACGCTCGGTAAGCAGCCGCTTAGCCATGGCATCCCGGCCGTACTTGTGTTCAATGTAAAGGTTAGCGCCGTAGGTTGCAAAGCCTTCGCTCAGCCAGATGTGGTGCCAGTTGCCTTCCGTCACGCTGTTGCCAAACCACTGATGGGCCACTTCGTGGGCGATGAGGTCTTCGTGGCCCTGCCCACCGGTCACGGAATTTTCAAAGTAGAAGATATTGCTGGCGTTTTCCATCCCTCCGTAGCGGGTTTTGGACTGTACGTTAGCCAGTTTTGGGTAGGAATAAGGCCCGATGGAGTCGATAAAAAACTGTAAAACCTCCGTCGCCTGCGCGTAATCCTGATAGCCTTCCGTACGGTTTTCGGGGTAAACCCAGCTGCTAACGGGTATACCGGCAACTTCCCCGGCCCGGCTCACCGCAAACTGCGCCGCTCCAAAGACCGCCACTTTGGTGGGAATGGGCGTGTCCATCCGCCAGAAAGTAAGCTTGGTTTCCTGGTCAAGGTTGAGCTCCTCCAGCTGCAAACCGGAGCCCACCACCTGATAATGGTCCGGCGCGATAATCACAAATGCCACCGTCGCCTTATCCGAAGGGTGGTCCACACAGGGCAGATAGTGATGGGCGCGATTCGGCCAGTTGTCGCCAAAAAAGGTCCGGTCACCGTACTTGTTTTGGGCGATGATAAGCCCGTCAGCTGGGAAGCCTTTGTACTGAATGGTGAATTGCCGGGCGGATCCTGCCGCTGCCGGGCTGCTCAGCGCAATATGCAACTGAGCCCCTTCATGCCGGTAGCTCAAAGGCTCGCCTCCTTCCTTCACTTCCAGGACCTGCATGCCCCCCTGCCCAGCTTCTGCTGCTACCAGGTCCAATACAAGGGTATCCAATGCCTGCAAAAACCGGATATCAATCAGCGCACTGCCCTGAATGGTGTCGTGCGCATCACTCAGCTCCAGCTGAAAGGTATAATGCTGTACATCAATTTGGGAAAGGCGGGGAATGGAAGCCTGTGCCGACAGCAGGAATGGGCACAAGAGCACAAGCGCCAAAAGGAAGGTTCGCATTTTTGATGGTGAAAATACGTTTTTCCGGGAAAAGACAATTTCCCAATTCCGTACCTTTACCCCAAAGCCAACATTATGCGCCAATTTTATTTCCTTCTCCTGCTGCTCGGGCTTTCAGCCTGCTCAGCACCTTCAACTCAACAAGATATGACTGCTGAACAAGCTGCTGATTTCGACTGGCAGGGCCACCGGGGTGCCCGCGGGCTGTTGCCGGAAAATACGGTGCCCGCCTTCCTCAAAGCACTGGAATTCCCTCAAGTGAAAACGCTGGAGCTCGACCTTGCGGTGAGTCAGGACAGCCTGCTGGTGGTCAGCCACGAGCCCTGGATGTCTCACCACATCTGCAGCCATCCGGACGGGCGGGCTGTGACGGAAGCGGAGGAAGCGGAACTGCTGCTCTTTCAAATGTCTTACGCTCAGATCAAGACTTACGATTGCGGCACCCGCGGGAACGAACGCTTTCCGGAGCAAGCGCGCATGCCGGTGCACAAGCCCCTGCTTAGCGAGGTGGTACAAGCCGTCAATGCTTACTGTGCTGAGCACAACCGCCCCAAGCCACGCTACAACATCGAAATCAAGCACGACCCGGCTTACGATAACGTCAAAGCGCCCCGCCCGCTGACCTTTGCCCGCCTCGTTTTGCAGGAGATAGCAGACCTGGGCATTAAAAACCAAACCTGCGTGCAGTCTTTCGATGTCCGCCCCCTAGAGGAACTGCACCGGCTTGACCCTGCTGTCACCACGGCCCTGCTGGTTGAAAACCCCAACGGTGTTCAGGTCAACCTTGATGCCCTTGGCTACACCCCGGACATCTACAGCCCCTATTACAAAATGGTAACGGGCAACGTGGTGGATACCGTGCACGACCTTGGCATGACCATCATCCCGTGGACTGTCAACGACACCACCGCCATGAAAGCGCTAATTGGCCTGGGCGTGGACGGAATCATCACCGACTACCCCAATAAAATATCACAGGTTATTCAAAACTGATACCCTACACTAGCAGATAGGGAATAGAAAAACAAGTCGGTGGGGAACCACCGGAAGCTACCAAAGTAAAACGTGGCATTACCGTGCAGCCCGGCATAAAATGGTCCGGCAATTTGCGCCCACGCCCCTGCGGAGTAGGCCGGCTTTAGCAGACTAATGGAGGCGTACGGGCGTATCCGAAATGTCTCCGGCAGCATATAGCCGACTTCCACATTATAGGAAGTAAAAGTGTCCGTTTCATTTTCATCCGCCAGCTGCCGGTTGGCTTGCTGCACCCCAAGGCGGAAAAAGACGCGTTCATGCACCCTGGGCATGACCAGAAACAGATCTGCACCGTAGGCCAAATGCCCCTGATCCGCGACGGTCGGGGTATTAGAAAACGGCATCAGTCCAACCCCAGCCCCAAGCAAAGGCTTGAAAAAAGGCGGGACATTTCTGTAGATCATTAAGGGTTCTCCAGGTTCTGCTGTAAGCTGATGGTAGCGTTTGGCCAACCGGACCAGTGATTGGTGGCTGGGCGCCTCTATTTTTGAGATCTGCTCCTACAGTTCCGGAGCATCCTGCAGATGATATTTCAACAGCCCAATGTGTTTCTTGGAACGGAAAAGGTAATCGGCATTTTCCTCCGGATCATCATTGATCTTATTGGTTTTGAAATAACGGATTTCTTCAATAAAAGACAAATGAACCAGGGTGTCCCCGGCTTTTCGGAAATAGTACTGATTGGTCTTTGTCTCATCGCGATAATAGTAGACCTCCATAGCCCCGTTTATTAGGCACTCCAGGAACACCCATTTATCGTCCAGCTCTTCAGCAATAAACAACCGGTCGTCTTCGAACCGATAACCTTTGATTTTTAATGGCGATAAGGTTTGTACCTGTTTACTTTCCCTGGATTTGAACCGGCATTCCTGAGCCAGGGACATGTCACCCCGGTAATCAATGCTGCCATAGAGGGTGTCGCCACTAGCCTTCCAGACTTTACCGGGACGAAAGTCAGATTGAGCGTTAATAGTAGAAAATGCTGCAATCAGCAGGATTGCAAAGATTCGTATTGTTTTCATCGCGCGAAAATTAATTAAACCGGGCTAAGACTATGTTTGGAGCGGGTTTGTCATGAAAATCAAGGAATTATGGTTCTGGCTAAATCTTTTTTAGCGCGTTTGGCGGGCCAAATAAGCTAAAAAAGATGACGTCCCGGTTTGACCGGGATTCATAAGTCCTTGGTTTGCAATAGGAGCAGGCTCCAAACATAGTCTAAGCCTCCCGCTTCGCATAAGCCAGCGCCAGCCTGATTTTATGATAAGGAACTTGTTCGTCCAAATATTCAAAAACATCCTTCAGCTTATAGGGCTCCTGAAGATAGCGCAAAGATTTTACTACCTGATCGACCTCTGAGGGCGTGACCAATTCGTGCAGATTAATGTCCTGCCCTTTCTCAAAAAGGATGGCCAGATGGGAATAGACCGTCGTTTCGGTCAGCTGCCGTTTCTGTGCAATTTCGGAAACGCTCAGCCCCCGTTGGTACATATCGTGGGTGATTTGGTAAGTGGAGGACTTGCCCCGGCTCGCTGCCGGCCCCACATGCTCAATGATGGCATCAATAAAGTAGTTGCCATAGAGGTGCAATTTGCGCTCCCCCACCCCGCTGATGCGCTTCATTTCATCATCCGTCATCGGCCGCACGGCTGCCATTTCCTCCAGGGTTTTATCGCTGAAAATGATGTAGGGCGGCACGCCCCGTTCCTGTGCCAGCTGACGCCGCAATTGCCGAAGTTTTTCAAACAGCTCATCCCGTACTCCCTGCCGCTCGGTGGCTTTCGCTTTGGCTTGTGCTTTTTCAGCCTCCTGCCGTTCTTTGAGGGTGGCGAAGCGTACAAGCGGCACTTTTTCTCCATCGAAGAGCACCCGGTTGCTCGCCGGGGTCAGTTTTAGTACCCCATGCTCATCGTGGGCAATCTCGATGTAGCCATAATTCAGCAATTGCAACATATAATGCTGCCATTCCAGAAAGGGGATATCGCGGCCGGCACCATAGGTTTTGATGTTTTGGTAGCCGCGTTCAAAGATTTCCTTCTTCCCGCTACCGCGCAGCACGTCAATCGCCAGGGTCATGCCCACCTGTTGCCGCAACCGGTAGATTGCAGACAGTGCCTTTTGGGCAATCTCCGTTCCATCTATGGTCTTCGGCGGGTTCCGGCAGATATCGCAGTTCCCACAGTCCTCCGTGGTTTCCTCCCCAAAGTAGCTGAGCAGGATACGCCGCCGGCAGCCTACCGCTTCCGCAAATTGCCGCATACGGTCCAGCTTTGCCAGCTTGATGTCCAGTTGATCACTGTCGTTTTGCTTGAGGATGTCTTCCATCAGGGCCACATCGTTGTAGCTGTAGAAAAGCAGGGTATCCGACTTTGCGCCATCGCGCCCGGCCCGCCCGATCTCCTGATAGTAACTTTCGATATTCTTAGGCAGGTTGTAGTGGATGACCCAGCGCACATTCGACTTATCGATGCCCATACCAAAGGCCACCGTAGCGCAAATGACCGGTGTATTGTCGTTGATGAAAGCCTCTTGTACGGCATCCCGCTCCTCGGGAGAAAGACCCGCGTGGTAGTAATCAGCCGTAATGCCGGCATCCTGCAGTTTTTCTGCCAGTTGTTCAGTCCCCTTGCGGCTCAGGCAGTAAATAATGCCAGACTCATTCGGGCGTTTGCCAATAAACCGAAGAATCTGCTCACGCCGGCGCTGCCCGGGACGCACCTCCAGGCTAAGATTAGGGCGGTCAAAGGATGAAATAAACACCTGCGGATCCGGCAAATTGAGCTGCCGCAAAATGTCTTTCCGCGTGAGTTTATCCGCGGTTGCGGTAAGTGCAAGTATAGGCGTGTCCCGAAACTCCTGTTTGAGAAACTTCATACGGGTGTACTCTGGCCGAAAGTCATGCCCCCAGGAAGAGATGCAGTGCGCTTCATCAATCGCAAACAGGCTCACTTCCGCCCGTTTCAGCAGCGGCAGAAAGTCCCGGGAAGTCAGCTTTTCCGGAGAGACATAGAGCAGTTGCAGTTCACCGTTAAAAAACTGATCCTCCACGGCCCGTTGGTCTGCCTCACCGAGTGAACTGTTGAGGAAAGCGGCCTGCACCCCATTGGCCCTCAGCGCTTCCACCTGATCTTTCATTAGGGAAATGAGGGGCGAAACGACAACGGCCGTCCCCGGCAACGTCACCGCCGGCACCTGATAGCAGATGGACTTGCCCCCGCCCGTGGGCATTAGCACCAGGCTATCTTTACCAGCATATACCTGCTCGATGATATCGGCCTGCATGGGGCGGAACGTATCGTAACCAAAGTATTTTTTGAGCGCATCCTGAGCGGCGGGCATATTCATGAACTAACAATTTGTTTCGGGACAGACTCAAATTTAACAAAAATCAGCAAATGCACCAGCGTTGCCCGGCGAATGTTCGTAAAAAGAGCAAGGGCTTTCAGCATACGCCGAAAGCCCTTCGAAACTTTTGGGTCCAATGCCCAAGAAAACGGGCACTGAGGATTAGTTTCCCTTCCAAAATAAAGGGCTTCCCAGAGAGGATCAAGGAAAGACCTCATTTAAACACGCTTCTTGTTTAAAAAGGAAGGAAGATTTATAACCAGGTGGTTGTTTTCAAATTACTGACTAACACTAACGATTACAAATATAGCCCCCCTGTCACGAAATCTAAACCCCATATTCATGGGGCAAGACATTGTGCATCAGAATATGCGTAAGTCGGACAGAAACCTTATATTTGATTTCTGCCGATTCCACCCTTGGCAAAAAAGTACCTTATTATGAGAATGATATTCCTAACTATAGGACTATTGGCGCTTTTTTCATCGGCTGCCACCAGCCAGGGGAACGCTCAACTGGAATTATCACGGGAATTGCTCGGGCACGAACGCTACGAGGATGCGGCACAGGTGGCTGAACAGGCCTTACACAGTGGCCGTAAAACAAATGATCTGACGATTCAGACCGAAGCCCGGCTACTTCAGGCTGAGGCTTTTTTTGGCAAACAGACGGCCAGCTCCCTCAACTGGCGGAACAAAATGAAGGTCAAAAGGGCGATGAAGGCCGCGGAGCAGCTACTGGAACAAGCACCCAATGACACTTTACTGCACCAATACCAGCAATTGGTCCGCCGGCTGAACAACCAACCAAAGATGCCCATACAGCCCGGCGGTGTAGCAGAACAACGCCCCACCCTGGAGCAGCTGAAACAACGCAGGCTCGATGTCATGCGCGCAGTGGGTGATTCCATCCTCTCCCTCAAAAAAGAACGGGAGGCTTATGAAAAAGAAGTGCAAACCCTCACCGATGAACAGACCCGGCAGGAACTGCTGCTCGCCCGGCAGCAACAGACCATCGACTCTATTTCCCTCGCCCGCCTGGAAGATTCCATTATGGTCATCCGGCAGGAACAACAGCTCCAATCACAGGAAGCCCAGCTGCAGCTGCAGCGTACCCAACGCAACCGCAGCCGAATTGTAGCCGGGGCCATTATCCTCATCGCCCTTATTCTGACCTGGCTGTACCTGAACTCCCGCCGGAAAAACCGCATCATCGATACCGAACGGAAGCGCTCAGAGGAACTTTTGCTGAACATCCTCCCGGCATCCGTCGCGCAGGAACTCAAAACCGATGGGCAGGCCACCGCCCGGCATTATGACGAGGTCACGGTCCTCTTTTCCGACTTCAAGGACTTCAGCCGGATTTCCAAGGACCTTACCCCGGCCGAATTGGTGGAAGCCCTCGACCGCTGCTTCAAAGCCTTCGATGAAATAGCGGAGGCGCACGGTATCGAAAAAATCAAAACCATTGGCGATGCTTACATGGCCGCCGCCGGGGTCCCGGAATCCAATCCGGATGACGCCCATCGTGCGGTACAGGCCGCCCTTGCCATGCAGGATTGGCTGGAGCAACAAAAAGACCTGCCCTTTTCCGGCGCGCGCATTGGCCTGCATACCGGTCCGGTAGTAGCAGGTGTGGTAGGTGCCCGAAAATTCGCCTACGATATATGGGGAGATACCGTCAACCTGGCCGCCCGCCTGGAATCCAAAGGCAAAGCCGGAAGGGTCAATATCTCCCAGACCACTTACGACCGGATTAGCGATAGATTTTCCTGTACACCCCGTGGGAAAGTACCGGCTAAAGGGATCGGGGAGGTCGAAATGTACTTTGTCGAAAGCACCGTGGCTGCCCCGACAGCATAAGCAGCCTGACTCCGATTGGTATCCATTAGCGTCCGAAAAGCCTCCTATACCCATTAACAAGGCTCAGATTAGAACATCTGCCCCATGGCATGCGCTATAGTTATGTATACCAAACTATATGACCATTCTATCTTGCATCCTGGCGGTAATCCTTGCTGGCTTCCTGTCTGCTTTTTTTTATGACAGGCACCGGAATATAGTGCTGTCTGTCGTCTCTTTGCTTTTTCTGGGTATCATCGCCTACTTTAGCTCTCTTGCGGGACCGGTGCTGGATGGGGCAACCATCGTGCAGGAAGTCATCTGGGTGGACACCCTCAATATTCAACTGACTTTCCTCGTAGATGGGCTTAGCCTGTTTTTTGCCCTCCTGGTCACCATCTTTGGGTTACTGATCTTTTTGTACGCCCACCGGTACATGGAAGACAGTCCTCAAATCAACCGGTTTGCCGGTTACCTGCTGCTATTCTCCGGCTCCATGCTCGGTCTTGTCCTCTCTGCCAACCTGATCGGGCTGTTTGTCTTTTGGGAACTCACCAGCCTCAGCTCCTTCCTGCTCATTGGCTTCAAGCATCAAGATGAAGAATCAAGGCGGTCCGCAAGACAGGCGTTGTTGATTACGGCTGGTGGAGGGCTGGCACTGATGGCGGGGTTTATCCTTTTGGAAATTGCCACCGGCAGCGGGTACAACCTGACGGAAATACTATCCCAGCCTGAAGTAGTGGCTGACAGTGGATTGCAATCTGCTGCCATTATCCTCATCGCGCTGGGCGCCCTAACAAAATCCGCCCAGTTCCCTTTCCATTTTTGGTTGCCCAATGCCATGGCCGCGCCCACCCCGGTAAGTGCCTACCTGCACTCTGCCACGATGGTCAAAGCCGGGGTCTACCTCATTTTCCGGCTCAATCCTCTATTTCAGGAAGCCGCCCTCTGGCACCATCTGCTCGGCGCTGCCGGGGCGCTGACCATGACCTGGGGCGCCCTGAAAGCTTTTCAGGAGGATGACCTCAAGCGTATCCTCGCTTACACAACCGTCAGCGCCCTGGGTATTCTGTTTATGATGATCGGGCTGGGCGGAGAAGCCGCTGTGCATGCAGCGATGGTCTATGTCCTCGCCCATGCCCTGTACAAGTGTGCCCTTTTCATGACCGCCGGCAACATCGACCACCAAACCGGCACAAGGCGCATTTCCCAGCTATCAGACCTGAGGCGGAAGATGCCGGTTACCACAGTGACTGTTGCCCTCGCGCTGGCATCAATGGCTGGCGTAATCCCTCTGCTGGGTTTTGTAGGAAAAGAACTTTTGTACGATGCGCTCTACCATGCCGCCGATCCCATAGCAATGGTGTACCTGGCGCTGTTGTTTCTGGCCGGGGCGCTCTTTACTGCAGTGAGCGTAGACATCCTCTACAACGCATTTTTCAAAACCGGCAAGCTTCAGGATCACCCCATAAAGGAAGGGCATCTGATGCTTATCCTTCCTCCACTGCTATTGGCTGTCGCAAGCCTGCTGACGGGCATTGCCCCGGGATGGACCATAGCGCCCTTACTAAAATGGTCGGCTGCCAACATCCATGGTTTTGCCCCCACTATGAAACTAAAACTGTGGCACGGATTCAATCTCGTATTCCTACTGAGCTTAGCCACCTTACTCGCTGGAGTGGGCTTGTATTTCCTGCGCAACTGGGTGCGGCAGGCTCAAAAACCCTCCTGGGCTTCTGCCGATTTTCTGTACGATCAGGTCATCGCCGGCAGCGAGTCCGTCGCGCAGTACACAACAGGCAAAATTCAAAATGGCTATCTAAGAAAATACATCGCTACTGTTATCGTCACCTTTTCCCTGCTGCTTTTGGTGGCAATGGTTCATGGCCAGGTTTTCCAGTCTTTATCAATGGCACCGCTACTGAAGGGTATACAAATTTACGAGCTTGTCATTTTAGCCCTGATCGTTCTTGCCACCGGCTTTCTCTTTCGGGTCAGGTCCAGGCTCATTGTCACTGCAACTTTTGGCATTATTGGATACAGTATCGCATTAGGCTACACCCTGTTCAGCGCACCCGATGTGGCCATCACTCAATTCCTGGCTGAAACCCTGACGCTAATCCTGCTGATCCTTATTATCCACCGCCTGCCTTCCTATACCCTCGAAACATCTATTGCCCGGTTGAAGTACCTGCCCATGGCGATCTTATTTGGGGCAACGATGGCGGTTACGGCTTATGTGATGCTACTGCAGGAAAAAGAGACCGGCTCACAAGTCTATTTCCTGGAACAAAGCATCCCCAAGGGTAAAGGTCAAAATGCCGTGAATGTGATCCTTGTCGACTTTCGTGCCCTCGATACCCTGGGAGAGATTACCGTGCTTACAGTCACGATGATTGGGATTATTGCACTGCTCAAATTTAAACCCAACAACAAAAAGGCATGAAAACACTAATTCTGGCCACCCTGCTGCGATTACTGACTCCTTTGTTTATCAGCTTTGCCCTTTATATGTTTTTCAGGGGGCACGATAAACCGGGTGGTGGGTTCATAGCCGGGCTGATCGCTTCCATCCCCTTCATGCTGCACGCGATGGTCTTTGGGTACGAGCGGACCCGGCAGGTATTCAGGATAAAACCCACAATGCTGGCAGCGCTTGGCTTATTCATGGCGCTACTCAGCGGCTTTTTTGCCGTACTAAAGGGCGAGCCCTACCTGACTTCCACCTGGGTAAGCCAGCCGTTGCCCCTGGTGGGCAAAATCGGCACGCCCATTTTTTTCGACTTTGGCGTTTTACTGGTGGTCTTTGGCGTGGTCCTGCAAATTACTTTTTTACTCACTGAGGAATAACAACTTATGAACCTGATTATATCCCTGATTATTGGCGTTTTGTTTTCAGCGAGCCTGTTTCTGATGTTCCAGAAAAGCTTCTTCAAGCTGATCATCGGGGTCATCCTGTTTGGCTATGCCACCACCTTTTTCCTGTTCACCGTAGGAGGGGTAACGAAGAATGCGCCCCCACTGCTGTCCGAAGCAAAAGCAGCGGTAGACCAACTCGCCGACCCTTTACCACAAGCACTGACCCTAACCGCCATTGTGATCAGCATTGGCGTGCAATTGTTCGTGATTGTCCTGCTGAAAAAAGTATACGAGGAAGTTGGAACCGAAGATTTGGATGAACTCAATACAACCGATAAAATAAAGTGACCGATACCATTCCAACCTTATTGCTTTTTCCGCTGTGGGTATTGCTCGCGGCATTCGTCTTTTGCATCTTTTCCTGGCAGCGGGCCAAGGTTCAGGCCGCTATTGCGGTCGTCGCCGGGTTCCTGTACCTGGCAGCGGCGGCAGGCCTGTTCATGGAAGTGAGCCAAAACGGTATTCAGGTCATACAGATCGGCGACTGGCCTGCTCCATTTGGCATTACCCTCGTTGCAGACTTACTGGCTGCGGGAATGGTGCTCATTTCTGCGGTGGTCGCTTTTGCCATCATTTTGTATTCTTTGCAGGACATATCGACCGCGCGCAAGAAGAAGGGCTTTTACCCGGTTTTGCTCGTGATGATGTTTGGCGTTTGCGGCTCCTTTCTGACGGGCGATATTTTCAACCTCTACGTTTGGTTTGAAGTCATGCTGGTGGCTTCTTTCGTGCTCATCGTTTTGGGCAACAGCAAAAAGCAGCTGGAGGGGGCCGTTAAATACGTCACACTAAGCTTCATCTCCTCTGGCTTTCTGCTCACCGGATCGGCTATCCTGTATAAATTAACCGGCACCCTGAATATGGCGGACTTGTCTGTAGCAATTGCCCAGCACCCCAATCAGGAGCTGATTACCGTCTCTGCCGTATTTTTTCTTACCGGATTTGGTATCAAGGCGGCCCTGTTCCCGTTTTTCTCCTGGCTGCCGGCCTCCTACCCCACTCCACCAATATCAGTGGTTGGGCTGATGGCAGGATTGCTGACTAAAGTCGGGGTATATGCCCTGATTCGGTTTTTCACCCTGCTCTATACTTATGATCTGCCGACCACCCATTCCGTACTGCTCGTCCTTGCGGGCCTCACGATGTTTTTTGGGGTATTGGGGGCCATTGCGCAGCGTAATTTCAAAAAAATCCTCTCTTTCCATATTGTCAGCCAAATCGGATATATGATCATGGGGCTGGCCTTGTTCACCCCGCTGGCTATTGCCGGTTCCATCTTTTACATCATCCACCATATTCTGGTCAAAACCAACTTGTTTTTGATCAGCGGAATCGTGAAAATCACCAATGGTCATTACGCATTAAGCAAGCTGGGAGGGGTGTATGACCGCTACCCTTTTGTTACTGTCCTGTTTGCCGTTTCTGCCTTATCACTGGCCGGCATCCCTCCCCTTTCGGGCTTCTGGGGCAAGTTTATACTGGCGAAGGCGGGCCTGGCGTCCGAAGCCTACATTATCGTTGCGGTGTCCCTGTTGGTCGGGCTGTTGACGCTCTTTTCCATGAGCAAAATCTGGGTATCCGTATTCTGGTCTGCAACACCTGAATCCGATAGCAATCCACCTCAACTTGATGGCCGAACGCTCTTCCGACGTTACTACTGCCTGCTGCTTGCTTCAGTATTCCTGACCCTTTGCACGCTGGGCATCAGCTTTTACCCTGATTTTTTAATCTCTTTTTCGGAGCAGGCCGCTGAGCAATTGCTCAATCCGGATGCTTACATCAATGCTGTACTCAACCCATAAAACATGGTTATACTGATCAACCTATTCGTCGCTGTACTGATGACCTGGTTTACCCAGACCATCTATCCCGGCATTCCAAACAACGGATTTGCCACGCTACTGCTGTTTGCCGGCTGGAATGCCGTGCTGTGGCTGCTCACCTATTTTCTAAGTGAGCATTCTTTCCACCGGTCGCGGCAGATTGGCTCCCTTGTTCTCTTTTACCTGAAAGAACTCCTTACCGCTTCCCTGCGCGTCGCTTACGAGGTGCTCACCCCGCAGGACCATATGCAGCCTGCAGTGGTCGCCATCCCGCTGGAGGCAGAGACGGACTTCGAAATCACCCTGCTGGCCAACTTCATCACCCTGACACCGGGCACGCTGAGTATTGACGTCTCCAAGGACCGGAAGACACTCTACGTACATGAGGTCTATGTGAAGGCAGGAGATACCGATAAAGTAAAACGGCAAATAAAGGAAGGCTTCGAGAAAAGAATCCTGAAAATCACCAGAAATCCGAATCAAGCATGAGTCTTTTCATCACCGCAGCTTACATCGCTATCGCCATCATCAGCATCAGCACGATACTGACGCTGGTCCGGTTTTTCAAGGGGCCAAGCCTGCCCGACCGGGTAATCTCACTTGATGTATTCTCTGCCAATCTCCTTGCTGTACTGGCGATCTACTCGGTATTATCTGAGGAGAAAGCCTATCTGAATGTTGCCCTCATCATGTCGCTGATCGCTTTTGTGGGCACTATGACCTTCGCTTACTACCTGGTACANAAACGGGAAAAATCCAAGAACTATGATCAATGATCTATTGAGTGCCGCCTTTATGCTTGGCGGCTCCATCTTTATGCTAATTGCCAGTATTGGCATGGTAAAATTCCCGGACTTCTACATCCGCAATTCGGCCAGTACGAAGGCCGTTGTCCTGGGCGTTTTGCTGATCCTGCTGGGCGTGGGCATCCACTACAACGATACGATGATCTTTATTGAGATTTTTGCTATCCTGTTTTTCATCTTCCTGATTTCACCTCTCGCCGCACACATTGTCTCCCGTGCAGCCGTCATTACGGGTGTGGGATTCTGGGAAAAGACCGACCTCGAAGAGCTTGAGGACTACAAGAAAGAGCAGGATAAAGAAGCTATACGCAATACGAAGTGGTTTGCGACATCGGAGCAAGACACTTCCCAGCGTAAATGCTGACATTGAGTAGGTTTGCTGTGGCAAACCACTTAATCGTCAGTATAAAATCACAAAAGTGGAGTAACCCTTTTCGAATTACTCCACCATTTGTTTTTTTTGGCGTTCACGCCCTACTTCAAATCCGCGTAGTGCGCAAAAAAGTAGGGTATCGTCTCAATCCCCTTGTAAAAATTAAACAGACCGTAGTGCTCATTGGGCGAGTGGATGGCATCGCTGTTGAGCCCGAAGCCCATCAGGACACTCTTTGCATCCAACACCTGCTCAAATAAAGCGACGATGGGGATGCTGCCGCCTTCCCGGGTGGGAATAGGCGTTTTACCGAATGCCTGTTCCATCGCTTTGGAAGCCGCCTTGTATTCAGGTGTATCGGTTGGCGTTACGGCTGGCTCGCCGCCGTGATGGGGCGTTACAGTAACTTTCACGGAAGCCGGCGCAATGCTTTCAAAGTGTTGCTTAAACAACTGCGTGATCTTGTCCGGGTCTTGATTCGGCACCAGGCGCATGCTGATCTTCGCATTGGCTTTGGAAGGCAGCACCGTCTTGGCGCCTTCTCCGATGTATCCGCCCCAAATGCCGTTGACATCTAATGTTGGGCGAATAGATACGCGCTCCAAAGGCGTATAGCCTGCTTCGCCCTGTACGTCCCCGATGGCGAGGTCTTTCTTGTACTTTTCCAGGTCGAATGGCGCTTCGTTAAGCTTCTTGCGCTCTGCCTCCGACAGTTCCACCACATCGTCGTAGAATCCGGGAATGGTGATGTGCTTACGGTCATCCATCAGGGAGCTGATCATATCGCAGAGGACATTGATCGGATTGGCTACGCCACCACCGTAGACGCCTGAGTGGAGGTCGCGGTTAGGGCCCACCACCTCCACTTCAATATAGCTTAGGCCGCGGAGACCAACGGTGATAGAGGGGACATCATTGGCGATGATGGAGGTGTCAGAAATCAGAATGGTATCACACTTGAGCTTGTCCTGATTCTCCCGGCAAAATATACCGAGATTGGCTGAGCCTACTTCCTCTTCGCCCTCGATCATAAACTTGATGTTGCAGGGCAGGGCATCCTTTGCCATCATCGCCTCAAAGGCTTTGACATGCATGAAGAACTGCCCTTTATCATCACAGGCGCCACGAGCGTAGATGGCACCGTCCGGATGTGCTTCCGTCTTTTTGATCACAGGCTCGAAAGGCGGGGATTCCCAAAGTTCCATCGGGTCGGGCGGTTGTACATCGTAGTGCCCGTAAATGAGTACAGTGGGCTTGGCGGGATCGATCATTTTCTCACCATAAACGATGGGATAACCAGCGGTGGGGCAAACTTCCACACTGTCGGCACCGGCCTTCCGAAGGCTCTCGGCTACGAAATCTGCGGTCTTAAGCACATCTCCTTTGTAGGCAGGGTCCGCACTTACGGAAGGGATCCGCAACAGGTCCAGCAGCTCGTCCAGAAAGCGGTCCTTGTTTTCCTGAATATAGTCTTGTACAGCTTGCATAGGCTTAGTATTTGGCGGGTTGGTTAACGCGCCAAATGTAAGGAAAAAACGGGAACAGATCGGGCTGTTTCCTCTTATCGTGTGCATAACAAATTGCACTTTTTGAATAGCTTGCCAGCATTTGCCGTTTGCCTCTCCTGGATAAGCTGGAGCAGAGCGGGAAGCTCTACCCCAGC
>PR_CR_10_Liq_2_inCRDRAFT_1000047_pt1 | contig 37131 bp, 19 predicted proteins | sample PRCRCaboRojoPR_FD_10245 | JGI IMG/M metagenome (IMG submission 10245) | reverse complement strand
TCCCTTGAGCTTTGATAGCGGACTAGAGCTTTAACTACTTTGTGTACAACCCAGCTATAGCTACCCCTGTGCCCCATTAGGGGCATAATGTGGGTAACTCCAAGAGATCGCAAGGGCTCCGCGCCGTAGGTGCGGGATGTGAGCTACTCAGAGCGGCTAGCCTGGAAACGATGCCCTATCGCTCACGTCTGGCACCGAACCTTTCGACATAGGCACATTACGCACCTACGGCGCGGGGAAGCAGCAACAGATCAGAGAGTTACCCACATACAGCTCCTGACGGAGCTTTAAGGAGTTGCTTACACCTTCCCTTATCACTGATAGCGGACTAGAGCGGTAACTGCGTTGTGTAAAATCCAGCCATCCCAGCCCCTGTGCCCCATTAGGGGCATAATGTGGGTAACTCCAAGAGATCGCAAGAGCTCCGCGCCGTAGGTGCGGGATGTGAGCTACTCAGAGTGGCTAGCCTGGAAACGATGCCCTATCGCTCACGTCTGGCACCGAACCTTTCGACATAGGCACATTACGCATCTACGGCGCGGGGAAGCAGCAGCAGATTGGGGTTACCCACATACAGCTCCTAAAGGAGCTCCAAAGGGTTGCCTACACCTTCCCTTGAGCTTTGATAGCGGACTATAGCGGTAACTGCTTTGTGTGCACCCAGGTATAGCTGCCCTAATGTGCCCCATTAGGGGCATAATGTGGGTAACTCCAAGAGATCGCACTGGCTCCGCGCCGTAGGTGCGGGATGTAACTTGAATCTTTCTGTCGTAAAAGAGCGAAATGGTTAGTCTGCTACCTCCTGTTCCGTTGAGATAAATTGGGAGGTAGAGCTTATATTTGTCAGACAACCTCTTTCTTAACTTTTGCTAATCCCCCTAAACCAATGCCAAATACCTACACCCAAATTCACATACAAGCCGTCTTTGCCGTACGCTACCGGCAAGCTGTCATACAAAAAGAATGGCAGGAAGAATTATATCGTTACATCACCGGCATTGTACAAAACCACAACCATAAGGTCCTTCAAATTGGAGGTATGCCGGACCACGTACACCTATTCTTTGGCATGCGCCCTACTCAATCTCTATCTGACCTGATGCGGGATGTTAAAGGAGAGTCCTCGGAATGGATAAACAAGAGCGGTTTTTGTAAAAATTACTTTTCATGGCAGACCGGTTATGGCGCGTTTTCTTATGCCAAGTCCCAAGTACCGAGGGTAATCCGGTATATCCAAAACCAAGAGGAGCACCATCGGAAAAAGACTTTTCTGGAAGAGTATGAAGACTTCCTGAAAGCCTTCGAGGTGGAGTATGATGAACGTTTTATTTTTAAACCCTTGGAGTGAAGCACATTACGCACCTACGGCGCGGGAAACAGCAACTGATTAGAGGTTACCCACATACAGCTCCTAACGGAGCCTTAAGGAGTTGCGTACACCTTCCCTTATCACTGATAGCGGACTAGAGCGGTAACTGCTTTGTGTAAAATCCAGCCATCCCAGCCCCAGTGCCCCATTAGGGGCATAATGTGGGTAACTCCAAGAGATCGCGCTGGCTCCGCGCCGTAGGTGCGGAATGTGAGCTACCCTGGAAACGATGCGCTATCGCTCACGTCTGGCACCGAACCTTTCCACATAGGCACATTACGCACCTACGGCGCGGGGAAACAGCAACTGATTAGAGGGTTACCCACATACAGCTCCTAAAGGAGCTCCAGGGGTTGCCTACACTTTCCCTTGAGCTTTGATAGCAGAATAGAGCGGTAACTGCTCTGTGTACACCCAGCTCTAGCTGCCCCAGTGCCCCATTAGGGGCATAATGTGGGTAACTCCAAGAGATCGAAAGGGCTCCGCGCCGTAGGTGCGGAATGTGAGCTACCCTGGAAACGATGCGCTATCGCTAACGTCTGGCACCGAACCTTTCGACATAAGCACATTACGCACCTACGGCGCGGGGAAACAGCAACAGATCAGAGGGTTACCCACATACAGCTCCTGACGGAGCTTCAGGGGTTGCCTACACCTTTCCTTGAGCCTTGATAGCGGACTAAAGATGTATACTGCTTTGTGTACAGCCCAGCTATCCCCGCCCCAATGCTCCGCTAGGGGCAAAATGTGGGTAACTCCAAGAGATCGAAAGGGCTCCGCGCCGTAGGTGCGGGATGTGAGCTAAGACCCTGGGAATCCAACAGCACTCTCAGGTTATCGATCGTTAGCCTTGACCATACTTCCAGCGTTTGATTATTGCTCACGGCCTTCGGCAGAGAAGCCCCGCCAGACCCTCCTTAACGTTTCATTAGGAAGCCAGACTAAGCAATTGTCCCAAATACGCGTTACCTTAGGACAAAGATTTTCCAAGTTATGCGTGGATACTCCGGATTACTGACCGCCCTGGTGCTGACACTTATGGTGGGCTGTTCGCAGCCTGAGCCTAAGGCGGTGCCAACTGGTCAGGCCGGATCTTTACCCATACACGAATCGCCCGTTGCGCCAAGCGACTACCGGATTCAGTGGGGGGCCTTGAGCATCCCACTGTCCAAATTCGCCAATCCCGAAGTTTATAAGGGAGAGGCGGCGCTTCCTTTGGATGAATTTAAGACACTGATTGGACAGCCCCTGCAGGTTTTCAAAGAGACCCGATCGCTGCCCTTTGAAGTCGTACAGCTACACCGGGAGCCTTATCAGCGGTTTGGGCCTTTCTGGTTTTCCTACCCTGACTACACATCTGATCAAGGGTTCGACGCATCGGTAGTGGCTACTTATCAAAACGGTATCCGGCCGGGAGATATCATCAGCCTGCGGATTGATGCTGCCGACAGTATCCGGATTCAGTCCCTGCGCATTCGGGTCATTGACCCCATGCTGCCGTACAGCCCTGCCGTAAAGGTCCCTCACCCCCGGCATACACAGGAAGCTTTTGGGTTTCAGGTGATACAGGAAAGCGGGCAGCGCCCCATCCTCCGTATTGATACCTCCGCAACCGGAACCCGCCATATTTATGAGCTGTACCAGCAAAACGCCCTCTACAAAATTATTCACATACCAGGCTTCCGGACTTACAACCGTCTGCTGGCCGACCGCGATCAGCTCTTCTCCACACAGGAAATCCGCCGGACCACCACCCTCACTGACCCGCTGGACTGGAAAGCCCTGCCTGATTATATGGATTACCGGGGGCCGGAGGTAGAACTGCGCTGGGGCCCACTGAGTGCCAATCCGATGAGCCCGAATTATCATCTTTGGCAGATTGAAGGGCAATTAGCTGAACCGCTGCGTCTGTTTGTAGGGTCTGAAGAACTACCGATTCAAAGTTTTCAGCTGATCATTGCAGGCACTTCGCAAAAACCGGAGATGTGGGTGGCCAACAGCCTGCAGCAGCCCGAGCTGGCTAAGCGGCTCTGGCAGTTGCAGCCCGCCCAAACCCTTTATTTCAACCGCATCATCGTGGAGCCTGAGCCTGGCTGCCCGCAGCTTTTCCCGCAGGCTTTTGCCTTCAATATCGAGTCTGCCCGGCCTTTCCGGCTCACGATAACAGAGACCGGTGCCGCTCAGCCCTTCTTTGTTTCCGGCCAGGATACAACCGAATCCCCGGTTCGATTGTCTGTTATGGGAATGCGGCTTTCAGAAGTCCTGCCGAAACTGTTGGAAGTGGATACCAATCAGGTGCACTGGATTGGCTTATATCAGGATCCCCGGCTTGATATCACCTTTGCTTCAAGCCGCTACGCGCGCGCTGATGGAAGAGCAATGATTCTGGAGCAACTGGAAGAAGCATACCGGTTGGAAATCGACTGGCGGCCAACGCCACCGCAGTATGAGCTGCAACTCAAAGACAGCTTGCTGCTAGAGGAGCACCTGACCATGGAGGACCCCGGGCGTATCATCTGGGACCAACAGGAGCGAACGGCGCTGGTGCTCCGGGCACCGCTTTCGGAAGTCCTGCAGCTGATGCAACGCGAGTTAGGCGTACCGGTCCACAACAACCTGTCGGTCCCGGAAGGAGCGCTGTTACGGGGGCACCTGGATTTTAGCAGCATTGCCGCTGCCCGTTCTTCACTGATGCAATTTGGGCTGACTTTGCAGCGTTCGAAAGCCTGTTCGCAGGTCGTCATCCGACAAAGGCCATTGCAATAGAGCTTTCAGGGCGGGCTTGCGGTCATTTTTTTATAGTTTTGCGGACTAAAATTTGAATGCTATGTCGGTAGTGGTGGAAAACCTGACCAAGATATACGGGGAACAAAAGGCGGTCAATAATATTTCCTTCGAGGCAAAGCCCGGGCAGGTTCTTGGTTTTCTGGGGCCCAACGGTGCCGGAAAGACCACTACGATGAAAGTGCTGACTTGCTACATTCCACAAAGCAGCGGACAGGCCACCGTTTGTGGGTACGATGTGCAGGAAGCCCCTATGGAGGTCCGCCAAAACATTGGCTACCTGCCGGAGCACAATCCGCTTTACCTCGACATGTACGTGCGCGAATACCTCCGGTTTATTGCCGGGCTCCACAAGATCAGCAAACCCAATCAGCGCATCAGCGAGATGATCGAAATGACCGGGCTGGAGCGGGAGCAGCGCAAGCCTATTGGTGCGCTTTCCAAAGGTTACCGGCAGCGGGTGGGCCTGGCGCAGGCGCTACTTCACGACCCGCAGGTGCTGATTCTGGATGAGCCCACCGCCGGGCTTGACCCCAATCAGCTGGCCGATATCCGGGCACTGATCAAACAACTTGGCGAGGAGAAGACCGTGATTTTTTCCACCCACATCATGCAGGAGGTGAAAGCCATCTGCGACCGGGTGGTGATCATCAACCGGGGTAATCTCGTAGCAGATGACACCATCGACCACCTGCAGTCCGTCACTACCGGAGAGTCTGTGATTACGGTGGAGTTCCAGAGCAAAATCCCGCAGCAGCAGCTCAAAAAGATTAACGGTGTGAAGGAAGTCCGCCACCTCAATGGCTATCGTTACCAAATCCTGGCGGATGCCGAAAAGGACCTGAGGGCATCGGTCTTTGATTTCGCGGTAGACCAGAAAGTAAAGCTCCTGGAAATGCGCAAAGAAGTATTCGAGATGGACGAGGTGTTTCAGCGCCTCACAAAGTAACCCTTATGCCTGCACGACAACGACTCCTTATTGGTTTGCTGTTTGCACTGCCTCTCTGGGCAGGTGCGCAGGCAGACTCGGCCCAGCTTAAGGCTGCTTTCCGGTTTCAGGATGGGGTTTACCTTACGCTGGATGCTCTGCGTAACAATCAGCCCGACTATCTTTGGAGTGACCTTAGTGCCAAACTGGCTGCCAATGCGGAATCTTACCGGGCACAGGCCGAATATATCCGCTCTAAAGATGGGATGGGACTACCGGAAGAGCTATGGGGAATCGTACTCGATGGGCTGCCCTATATCAAGTTACCGAATGAAATCATGAAAGATACGGCAGTACTGCACTTCGCCGGTTTGCGGGTGCGGGGCCGAATTTGCTATTACGAATTCGAGCGCGAAGAGGAGCGCTTAGTGGAAATCAAAGCCTACAACCCGCTGACCGGGCGCCCGTTCCGGCGGGGCAATATTTCCAAGCGGGAAACCATCAGTGAGGCGCGTATCCTGCACCTGCTTACCGGACAGCACGGCCCGCTCGATCAGCCTACCCTGATTGGCATGATTGGGGATGACACCAAGATGTACCGTACCGTGGATGAGCTGCCGGAAACCGCAAGTACCGATATGCTCTACAAATGTGTACTCATCTACGATGACCGAAATCCCGTTTACATCCCCGTACCGGAAAAAGAAGCAACAAAATCCAAAAAGTAAGCCTACATGCAAAGCATATTCCTGAAGGAAGTCAACGCATTTTTCAGTTCCCTGATCGGCTATATTGTCGTTGGGGTTTTTCTGGTCATTACCGGGCTCATTCTTTTCGTTTTTCCCGATACGAGCCTGTTGAATGTTAATTATGCCAGTCTGGGGCCACTTTTTGAAATCGGCCCGATGGTATTCCTCTTTCTGATCCCCGCCGTGACGATGCGGTCTTTTGCAGAAGAGTACCAAAGCGGCACCATAGAGCTGCTGGCGACCCGACCCATTACCAGCCTTCAGATTATCCTTGGCAAATACCTGGCCTGTATAGTGCTGGTGCTTTTTGCCCTCATCCCCACCCTGCTGTACTACTACACCGTTTACCAATTGGGGTCTCCGGTTGGGAATATTGACGGGGGAGCAGTGCTTGGCTCCTATATCGGGCTGTTCTTTCTGGCGGCTGCCTACGTAGCTATCGGGCTTTTTGCCTCTTCCCTGTCCAACAATCAAATTGTCGCCTTCCTGTTGGCGACTTTCCTGGCCTTTTTCCTATACTACGGGTTTGATTTCCTAAGCCGGTTGCCGGGACTGGTAGGAAAGGTGGACGATGTAGTACAGATGTTTGGCATCGACTACCACTACCGGTCCATCAGCCGGGGATTGATAGACAGCCGGGACATCGTCTACTTCCTTTCGGTCATTGCTCTGTTCCTGGGGCTAACCCTGTTTTCGATGGAACGCCGCAAGTGGTAAATCAACAAAAGGCTGTGTTCACATGCTCACAGGCAACCCTCGTACAGTTCTGATTGTATCATAGACTCAAGATCGTAACCTTTACGCTCCAATGGCTAAACAACAACAAAAGACACAATTCGTCATTCAGCTCCTGCTGTTCTTCGGCATTCTGCTGTTCCTCAACATCCTGGCCAATGCCCGGATAGGCGGCAAGCCACTGTACGGCTTTCTGGACATGACTGAGGAAAAACGATTTACCCTGACCACCCCGACCCGGGAACTACTGGAAGACCTGGACGATGTCGTCTACATCCGGGTACTGCTGGAAGGGGAATTTCCGGCAGGTTTTAAGCGTTTGCGCAATGCGACGCAAGACCTTCTGGACGACTTCCGGGGCGTCTCCGGCTATGTGGAGTACGAATTTGAGAACCCCAACCGGGGCACGACTCAGGAAATCAATGAGCGGCGGAAAAACCTTCGTGATCAGGGCATTACGCCTACCCAACTGACCGTGAAGGGGGTGGAAGGCACCGAGCGTAAGATGATCTATCCCTACGCCATCGTTTTCTACAAAAACCGGGAAATAGCGGTCAATCTGCTGGAGAACGAAGTGCCAGGCATGCCACAGGAGCTCACCCTCAACAACTCGGTGGGCCTGCTGGAGTATAAACTGGCCAATGCCATACAACGGCTGGGCAGTACGGTTCAGCCCAATGTGCTTTTTACTACTGGCCATGGCGAACTGGAACGCATTGAAACTGCCGATCTGCAAAAGACACTGGAGGGATACTATGAATTTGGGCGCATCAATCTTGACAGCGTCGTGCACATCGGTGAAGAGGCCGACTTGCTGATCGTGGCCAAGCCTACGCGGCCATTCTCAGAAAAAGATAAATTTAAAATTGACCAGTACGTGATGCAGGGCGGGAAAGTCCTTTGGCTGCTGGATAAAGTACGGGTAGACCTGGACAGCCTTCAGGGCCGTGCAAAGTACTATCCCAACGAATATGATCTCAACCTGGATGACCTGCTGTTCCGCTACGGCATCCGTATTCAGCCCAACCTGGTCCTTGATTTGCAGTGTTCCAGCATCCCGCTGGTGGTGGGTATGCAGGGCAATGCCCCGCAGTTTGACAACTTCCGGTATCCTTATCACCCGGTTGTTGCCCCAAAAGCAGCCCACCCCATCGTCAACAACCTGGGGCTGGTTAACTTCAAATACCCCAGTACGGTTGACCTGGATGTGACCACCAAGACCGAAGTGGAAAAGATCCCCTTACTGCAGTCTTCTGACAATACCCGGGTGCAGTACATCCCGGTGGAGATGAACTTTGAATTCCTGCGCTACGACCTGGACCCTGACAAGTTCAATGCCGAGCCGCAAACCCTGGGGCTACTGCTGGAGGGCACTTTTCCCTCTCTGTATGAGAACCGGGTGACCGAGAGTATGCTGCAGGGCATGCGCGATTTAGGGCTGGAGTTCCGCACCCAAAGCGAGCCGACCAAAATGGTGGTGATCTCTGATGGAGATATTGCCCGCAATAAAGTAGGAAAAGACCGTAAACAATTCAGCCCGCTGGGCTTTAATGAATTCGACAAGTACCTTTTTGCCAACAAGGACTTGCTGGTGAATACTCTGGAGTATCTGATCAACGAAGAAGGTGTTATTCAGGCCAGGGGTAAAGAAGTAAAGCTCAGGCTGCTTGACGCCGTTGAAGCCCAAGAGCGCAAAGGGTTTTGGCAGTTTTTGAATATTGGAGTGCCGCTCTTGTTTCTGGCGCTCTTTGGATTTGTATACAATTTAGTACGGCGGCGCCGGTTCGCTGCTTAACAAAACTAAGAGATGAAAAGAACTATAACTTTGCTGGTCATTTTCCTGCTGCTCGGCGGCGGGGCTTTCTGGTATCTTTCCACCGATGACGAGCGCAACAAAATGACTGTGGCGGGCTCCGACCGGGCCTTTGCGCTGGAGGATATGAGCCAGCTGCACAAAATTTTCATAGCCGGGCGGAAGGGGGAACGCTCGACCCTGGTGCGTAATGATGCCGGCGGCTGGAACCTGGAAGGTGCCGGGCCTGCCAACCCCCATGTAATGGAGCCCCTGCTTGAAGCCATCGGGAATATCCGTATTAAGTACAAACCATCTGATAATGCGGTGAAAAACATGGTCAATGTGCTAGCGACCCAAGGCAAAAAGGTGGAGCTGTACGATAAAGCAGGAAATCTGCTCAAGGCCTACTACATCGGTGGTTCCACAGCAGATGAGCGCGGCACCTACATCATTATGGATGGTGCAGAACAACCCTACGTCGCTGAGATGCCGGGCTTCTCAGGCAACCTCAGTGTCCGCTTCGACCGGCGCGGTGACGAATGGCGGGACAAGACACTTTTTTCAGAGAAAGTAGAAGAGATCAAATACCTCTCGGTTGAATATCCTAAGCAGAAGAATCAGTCATTTATTCTGGAAGCAGCGGGTACCGACTACACCGTTAAGCCATTCTACGATATTACCCCTGAAATTCAGCGCCCCTTCAAGGAAGGCAGCGTGGAAGCTTTCCTCGTCAACTTCGAAAGTGTAGGTGCTGAGGCTTTCCGTAATGAGTACAACAGCCGCGACTCGATTCTGCAGACCATTCCCTTTTGCAGCATCACCCTGGTCAACACCGATGAGGATACCACCCGTGCCGTATTTTACCCCATCATCAAGGAAAAAGTAACCACGCAGGACCGCAAAACAGGTGATTATGTTACGACAGGCGGCTACCTCGACCGCTACTTTGTACTGCGCAACCGGCAGGACTTTATGCTGGCACAGCACCTCGTGATGGAGAAGATATTCTGGGGCTATGGTTCGTTTTATCAGGATATCAACCTGTTAAACTGATGGTTATGGGCTTAATTTAAGCCCGCTATAGCTTAGTTTTACCTGATTCCTCATAATAACCGAGCCGGAATATGAACCATCAAACGCCATTTCGCTCCAGGCAAATAGGCAGGAACGTCCTCATTGCCGCCCTCTTGCTGCTCATTGGGCTGGGTGCAGCCCCCTCTGAGCGTTGGGGGTTCTGGGGCCACCGCCGGCTCAACCGGATGGCCGTCTTCACCCTCCCTCCGGAGATGATCGTATTCTACAAGAAAAACCTGGAGTATGTCACCGAGCATGCTGTAGACCCCGACAAGCGCCGCTACGCCACCCGCCACGAAGCCGTCCGCCACTACATCGACATCGATCACTGGGGCACCTACCCCTTCCCGGAAGTCCCCAGGGACTGGACGGAAGCCCTGATGAAGTTCACGGAAGTGGGTGTTGTGGGCTCCAATGGGGACACGACCCTGCTTTACCGGGATACACTAGGCCGACAGGTGCTCATCAGCCTGGATACAGATGGCGGGGCGCTACAGGTGCCCTATCAATCGGACTACAAGACTTACTTCATTCAGGAAATCATGCCGCAGTACTATGAGGACGAATGGAAACTGGGTTGCGATACGCTGGCGATGCTCTTCGGGCTTAGCCCGGGCGCGATTGATTGCGAAAAAGCCTATGCGGTGGACCACTTTTCGGAGTACGGTATCGTGCCTTACCATTTGCCAGCTATGCAGCGCCGCCTCACTGCAGCCTTCCGCAACCGGGACATCTCCCGTATTCTTCGTATCTCTGCTGAGTTTGGGCATTATATTGGGGATGCACACGTGCCCCTTCACACCACTACAAACTACAACGGGCAGCTGACCGATCAGGTAGGTATCCACGCCTTTTGGGAAAGCCGGATACCCGAGCTGTTTGCCGATCAGGAGTACGACTACTTTGTAGGCAAAGCCGAGTACATCGCCAACCCCAAAGACTACTATTGGGATGTAGTCCTGGCCAGCCACCAACTTGTGGACAGTGTCCTGCAAATTGAGCGGGACCTGAGCGAGACGTTCCCGGAAGACAAGCAGTTCTGCTACGAGGAGCGCCTCGGCCGCACTATTCGCACCCAATGCCAGGAATACGCTAAGGCTTATCAGCAGCGCATGAAAGGCATGGTAGAAGACCGGATGAGAGCTACCATCCTCTCTATAGGCAGCGCCTGGTACACGGCCTGGGTCGATGCCGGGCAACCTGACCTCGACAATATCGACAAATACCAGTATTCGCCGGAAGAGATGGAGGAACTACAGGTGCTGGAAGAGAAGGCCCGCAGTGGAAATCAGAAGGGGCGTGCCCATGAATGATTTCCGATTATAAATTGGGATTCACCTTACCATACGTCCAAACATCCAGCAACCGCCCCTTCTTCACGATCGCTTTACGGGCTATGCCCTCCCGTTCGAAACCGGCTTTCTCCAGTGCCCGCCGGGAAGCAGGATTGGTGTGAAAGACATTAGCATACACCCGGCTGTGCTGTAAGTCTTCAAAGGCGTGTTTGACAATCAAACCTATAGCTTCAGGCATGATCCCCTGCCCCCAGAAAGGCTCGCCCAGCCAGTACCCTAACTCTACTGAGGCCGCGTAAATATCGGGCTTAAAAATGAGGCTGATGACGCCTATGAGCCCTTCCCCCCGATCGATGGCAAAAACCGATTCTCCTTCATTTTCTGCTGCGTAATTGATGAACCAATGCGCACTTTCCAGGGTGTAGGGACTTGGAAAGCGGTCCATCAGGTTGGCGGCAATTTTTGGGTTGTTGGCGTAGGTGGTCAGTTGTGGTGCATCTGCTTTGGTCAGGCGGCGCAGCTGTAGGTCTCGTCTCTGTAATGCTTTTTGCCGGAAGGCTGTCTGGAAGTTGGGTATGGGTATGGTTGGCATAGTCCTTAGATTTCAAGTAGGAACGTCAAGCTTCAAGTAATCGTTCCTCTGGAGGATATACCGACAGCCCATTCTCAATCCAGGATCTCAGAATTGCTGTCTATTGGTGGGAACCACTGAATACTCGGAAGGCACGGAAGGGAAACCATAGTCTGTGTGGTCTGTGTGGTCCTTGCCATACGGGCGGGTGTTCCGTGGTCTGAACGCATTGGATGCCAGAATTGGGAACCACGGAATACACGGAATACACAGAATACACGGAAGGCCGATTTTTGGGGCCACATTGAAATTATAACCTTGGTCTGTGTGTTCCGTGTTTTCTGTGGTCCTCTATGCGCAACACACTGAGGCTGGAGTGGGAACCACGGAATACCCGCCCGTACGGGCAAAGAATACACGGAAGGTGGTGCCCCCTACTCATCAAACAAAGTCCCTGCACGGCCAGGCGGTACGACCCCCAGATGCTTATAGGCTTTCTCAGTAGCCTCCCTTCCCCGGGGCGTACGCTGAATGTAGCCTTCCATAATCAGGAAGGGCTCGTGCACTTCCTCAATCGTACCGGCCTCCTCGCCTACTGCAGTGCCGATAGTGGTGATGCCCACTGGTCCGCCCTTGAATTTATGGATGATGGTGGAAAGGATTTTGTTATCCATTTCATCCAGGCCGCCTTCGTCTACATTGAGGGCAGAAAGGCCATATTCGGCGATCTTGCGGTCGATGGTGCCATTGCCTTTAATCTGTGCGAAATCACGGATACGGCGTAACAAGGCATTGGCAATACGCGGTGTGCCCCGGCTGCGGCGGGCGATTTCCTTAGCACCATCTTCCGTGATTGGCACATCCAGTATACCGGCAGATCGTTTGATGATGCGGTGGAGGGTCTTGGTATCGTAATAGTCGAGGTGGCAATTGATGCCGAAGCGGGCCCGCATGGGGGCAGTCAGCAAGCCCATCCGGGTGGTGGCGCCCACCAGCGTAAAGGGGTTCAGCTCGATCTGTATACTCCGCGCATTAGGGCCGCTGTCGATCATAATGTCAATGCGGTAGTCTTCCATAGCGGAATAGAGGTATTCCTCCACCACCGTATTCAGGCGATGGATTTCGTCTATGAAGAGTACATCGCCTTCTTCCAGGTTGGTGAGCAAGCCTGCCAGATCGCCGGGTTTTTCCAGTACAGGGCCGGAAGTCATCTTCAGCTCTGCCTGCAGCTCATTGGCGATAATGTGGGAAAGGGTCGTTTTGCCCAGTCCGGGAGGGCCATGCAGCAGTACATGGTCTAAAGCTTCTCCCCTGCCTAGGGCTGCCTGAATGAAGATTTGCAGATTCTCCACAATTTTGGGCTGACCGCTGAAGTCATCAAGGGCTTGTGGGCGCAACTGCACCTCGGCGCTCTGTTCGTCCGGCGTAAATTCGTCACCCGTGGGATCAAGGTAGGGATTGCTCATGTATACCGTTTTCTTGTCCTGACAAAGATGGCATTTTTCCGGGAATCAAAAGCCATATTTAGGCAATCGCCAACGGCAACGACCGGAGCCGCTCACCGGTAAGCCGGAAGACCGCATTGGCAATCGCCGCGCCAATCGGGCCCAGCGGGGGTTCACCGACCGCACCAGGGGCCTCTGCATTTTCCAGGATGACCACGTCTATTTCCTTTGGGGCATCGCGCATCAGCGCCATCCGGTAAGGGCCGTAGATGGTAGGCAGCAGCTGCCCGTCTTTCACGAACATGCGCTCGTACATGGCCGCACTCTGCCCCATGATGATGCTGCCCTCGCACTGTGCCCGCACCTGATCAGGGTTGACCGCTATGCCGGGGTCGATCGCGCAGGTTACTTTGTGCACTTTGATTTCGCCATTTTCAATCGAGACCTCTGCCACCTGCGCACAGGGTGTCCGCGCATCTGTGGAAGCCGCGAAGCCCATCGCCCGACCATTGACGACCTCGTCTTTCCAGCCGGCTTTGTCAGCTGCAGCTTTGATGACCTCGCGCAGGCGGTGCCCGGCCTCATCCTCCTGAATGTGCTCCAGGCGGAACTGAACAGGGTCTTTACCGGCTTTCAGTGCCAGCTCGTCCATAAAACTTTCGATGGCGAAGGTATTGGCCAGTAAGCCCAGGCTCCGCCACCAGCTTGTGGCAAAGGGGAGCTTCACCCGCCAGGATACCGTCCGGAAATTGGGAATAGCTCCGTACTGAATCATCCCGCCCCGCCAGGCACCGACATCCGCCCCCAGAACAGGCTCGGCAATACCGGGGAAGAGCGGAGAGCCAAACATGACATCCCCGCTTGACAGGTTATGCTCTATAGCCCTGATCTTACCCTGCGCATCCAGCTTGCCCCGCAATACGTGATGAGTAGGCGGCCGGAAGGTATCATTCTGAAACTCTTCCCGACGGTTGAAAAAGCACTTCACGGGCTTACCTACGGCTTTTGAGAGCACAGCAGCCTGTACTGCATTGGGCGTATGCAAACGGCGGCCAAAGCCTCCACCAAGATACGTAGGAATGATGTTAACATTCTCCGGGGCTAACCCGAGCCGGTCAGTGACTTCCTTCCGGGTAAGGTTCACCACCTGTGTGGACATTATGATCGTGGCTTTGTCATCTTCCACATGGGCAACCGCTCCGTTGGGCTCCATTTGGGCATGTGCACCGATCGGGCTGGTAAATTCTGCCGTAATGACCTCCTCCTCGTTGTCCAGAATACGCTTCGCCCGCCCGGTCTTCTGAATCGTTACCGGGTCACCCTGCCCTACTTTGATCATCGCCTCGATGTCTTCTGATTGCCAGTTGCGCTCGGTTGCCCATTCGGCTTTGATGACTTGTTTGGCCTGTTCGGCTGCCATTTGGGAGGTGGCGACTACACCAACGAAGTCCGGTTCCTTGACCACCTTGACGACGCCCGGCATCTTTTCCGCCGCACTCGTATCAGCCCCTACGAAGGTGGCTCCAATGCGCTCGGATCGTACCACAGCGCCGTACAGCATATCGGGCAGGCTCGCGTCCATGCCAAACATAGGCGCACCGATCACCTTGTCTTTTAAGTCGACCCTGGGCACCGGCTTACCCACAAATTTATAGGCCGAAATATCCTTGAGCGGAGGCGTTTCGGGTATTTCCCACTCGGTGACGTTCTTCACGATCTCACCGTAGGTTAAGGCCTGCCCGTTGTAAGAAACCACTCCGTCTTTGATTGTAAGCGCAGCGGCATCCGTGCCCAGCTGTTTGGCGGCTTCGATTTTCAGCATCTCCCGCATCGTGGCAGCCAGTTCGCGCAGGGGTTGCCACAGGCTGGAAATGGAGGTGCTGCCGCCCGTGGAAGTGCCGTCGATATTGCCGGAAGCAGTTGGTGCATGAATAACTTTGATTTGTTGGATGTCCACCTCCAGTTCGTCGGCTGCAATCTGCGCCAGCCCGGTAAAGGTACCCTGCCCCATCTCTACTTTAGGCGAGTTGAGAATGACCTCATTATCAGCCGTGACTTCAAACCACAGGCGGGGCTCATCAGTACTGCCGTTGTAGGGGAGTTCTGCGGAGTTGGCAAAGCCAGCAAGGGAGCGGCGCCACAGCGGGCGGGTAAAGTAGGTGGCGCCAATGGCCACGCCCACGCCTACCGTTGAACGGACAATGAATTTTCTCCGGGAGAATTTCTTTTTGGTTTTTTGGGTACTCATGAGGGCTGGTTTTTAGCATTTTGCGATTGGATATCGGCTGCCCGGTGGATGGCTTTGCGCATCCGGTAGTACGTGGCGCAGCGGCAGACGTTGACGATGTTGTTGTCGATATCCTCATCGGTGGGATTGGGGATTTCCGACAGAAGGGCTGCCGTTGCCATCATAAAGCCGGGTTGGCAATAGCCACACTGAGGGACAATTTCCTCCATCCAGGCTTGCTGTACCGGATGGAGCTGATCGCCTTTGGACAGCCCTTCGATGGTGGTGATATTTTTGCCCTCAGCGTACTTCACGGCGTAGGAACAGGAGCGGATGGCCTTGCCATCCACATGGAGGGTGCAGGCCCCACAGGCCGCTTTGCCACAGCCAAATTTTGTGCCCTTCAGGTCGAGCATATCCCGAACGACCCACAGCAGGGGCGTATCGCCATCCACGTCAATGGAGGTGGGCTGCCCGTTTATGTTGAATGAAATCGTCATGATGGTTGATTTTCCGGTTGATCAGATTATTCTTCGGGGATCGGAGCGCCGCCCGCAGCCCAGGTTTTCACAGCTTTGATGTATTCCGCTTTGGGTACCGGCGGTTCTTCACGGGGTGTACCGTTAGCATCCACGCCCGGCTCCCAGGCCCATAGGACCAGTTCGTGTTCGGTGAGGTGGTGGACGGTTTCTTCAAGGGTGCGGCCGCCGTTGTTGTCGGGATTGAGCATAGACCGGGCGATTTCCACCCGCGTCAGCCCCTGCCAGGCCATCTTTCGGGGGGCAAGGCTCCATTCCGGTGCACCAGGCACGCCGGCATGATTGTTGTTTTCGGTTTGATGGCAGGTTTGGCATTGCAGAGCGGCGACTCCGTGGTTGTCCGGACCGCGCTGTACACCAAAATTATGGATGTAGCTGTCTTCCCCCTGCCGTGGATAATCATCGGAAGGGTGGCAATTGACACAGCGTTTGTGGGTCAGGACCTCCATCATAAGGTCGAAGGCCTGCTCGGGGGTGAGTTCAGCAGCAGTGCTTTCGCTCCTTTCCGGTAGTTTAGGTTCAGAAAGACGCTCCCCGGTGGTACTGAAGCCAAAAACCAGAATGCCCAGCAGTAAGGAGGATGCCAGATAAGCCCGGTATGTTTTTTTCATCTTTGTTTAGCGGTTTAGTTGTTGGTCAAAGTTGGTCCAAATCAACTGGATTTATGCATACCTATTCCCGGAAATGCTAACACAAAACCCGGAATGCAGCTGAAAATGCGGACCAAAGTCTAAGATAACTCATTCTGTTTAGCTTTCTTTGACGATTGCCTTTTGATTCAAAATCTTATACCTCTTGACACTTGTTATCCTTCTTGCAATCCTGCTTTGTCTTGGCCTGGCGCTCTGGGCGTACCTTACCTTCCACCCGCAGTTTGGCGGCAAAATTACACCCGAAGACCGGCAAAACTACGCCCGCTCCCCGCATTGGAACGGCAAGATTTTTGAAAACCTGAGCCCTACCGGCGATGATGTGAGCCTGTCCAATCTGCCGGGGCTCATTCAGGATAACCTGAAAGATGCCAAGCACAAAATCCCGCAGCGCCCGATCCCGGTTGTGCCCTTTGATTTGGAGACTTGGGAAAACAACACTGCGCCTTTTCAGTTCATCTGGTATGGGCATGCCGTATGCCTGATGCGGCTGGGGGGGCAAAACCTGCTGATTGACCCCATGCTGGGGCCGGATGCCTCACCGGTGGGCCCCATTCGCACTAAGCGCTTTAGCGATAATACTCTGTCGGTTATCGATCAGCTGCCTGACCTTGATGCGGTTTTTCTGACACACGACCACTACGACCACCTGGATTATAGCAGCATTCAGCGCCTGAAAGACAAAGCCGGGCATTTCTACGTTGCCCTTGGCGTGAAACGCCACCTCCGCCGATGGGGCATTGCCCCGGAGCAGGTTACGGAAATGGACTGGTGGGACGAGGGGCAGGTGAGCAATGTGCAGTTCACCTTCACCCCATCACGCCACTTTTCCGGCCGCGGGCTGACCGACCGCACGAAATGCCTCTGGGGAGGCTGGGTGCTGCAAACACCGGATTACAAGGTCTACTGGAGCGGCGACGGTGGTTATGACACCCACTTCCGGGAAATTGGGGAGCGCTTCGGCCCGTTCGACTGGGCATTTATGGAATGTGGGCAGTACTACAAGCTTTGGACTCAGATACATGCCCTGCCGGAGGAAGCGGTGCAGGGGGCGATTGAGGTGGGTGCGAAAGTGAGCACGCCGGTACACTGGGGCGGCTTCAAGCTTGCCCCACACGACTGGCGGGATCCGGTACAGCGGTTTGTGAAGGCAGCAGCGCAGGCAAAACTGGATATTGTGGTGCCGAAGATTGGGGAAAGAGTGAGTTGTGAGGCAAGACCGCCGGTTGTGCCGTGGTGGGAGGAGTATAACTAACGATTTTGACCTGGAAGCCTGGCAGGCAACTGTACCTACCCGTCCGTTTTTTCCTTGATTTCAGCAAGGAGAGCTTTTATTGTGCCTTCCACGACTTCGTACTCCTCTTCGCCAGATAATTCCTCGTGGTAAAATTTAACAATCAAGGCATTGGGGCCCTGTTTTTTGTAGTTAACTCCGTATTGGTAGTCTTCAAACCTGATCTGTATGGTGGATTGAATATTAAAGGGCTCTTTGCCTTTCCGGAAGCCATTCCAATGATAGCGGCTAACCATCAACGTCCCCCCTTTAAGCACTTTTGTTACCCCTTAAAACACTCCCGCCTCAATCAGTGCCGCAAAAGAGTCTTCCATCGTTTCCTGCATAGGCCGGTAAGTGACGCCCAGCTTCTCCCGGCTCTTGCTGTTGTCGGCGCGCCAGACGTGGTTGACGTTATTGCGCAGGAACTTGCGGTCCAGAGATTTGTCCAACAACGGGCCGGCAAGGACCACCAGCCACTTGGGCAGGGCTTTCTTAGGCACCGGATAGTCTTTGCCGTATTTGGGCTGTAAGGCCTGGGCTAATGCCAGAAAGTTGGTGTTGTGCCCGCAGGTGATGTGCCGGCCTTCTGTCTCCGGTCGAAAACCAGCCTGATAATGGGCATCAGCGACATCGCGTACGTCCACCAGTCCGATACCGACATTAGGCACACCGGTTTTAAGGGTACCATCGCCCAGTTGCTTGAGCAGGTTGAAGCTTTCGGAAGTGGTGGCTTTAGGATTGAGGGGCGGGCCCATCACCAGGCAGGGGTTGATGACCACGAGGTCCCAGCGGCTTTGCTTCTCGTTGATTTCCCAGGCGGCACGCTCAGCCATGGTCTTGGAGTAGGAATAGGGCTGATACTCCAGGGAAGCGGTGGTGTTCCAGATGTCTTCCGTCAGCATGCCTTTTGGGGTATCTTTCACCTCGCTGGCATCGGTGTAGATGGAAGCGCAGCTGCTGGTGAGGACCACTCGCTTGACAGAGGCGGTTTTGTTGGCTTGCTCCAGCACGTTTTTTGTTCCCAGGACCGCAGGGTCTACAAGGTCTCTCTGCGCATCTTCAAAATTGGAGATAAAGGGGGAAGCGGTGTGGTAAACCAGTTCACAGCCTTCCATAGCCTCGGCATAAGAACCGTCTTTCAGCAAGTCCGCTTTGAAGTATTTGATGGAGCCTTTTGATGCGGCAGCAATCTGCTCCAGGTGAGCGACTTTTTCGGTTTTTGAAGGGTTCCTGACCGCAGCGTGGACTGTAAGGCCTGCTTCGAGGAGTTGCTTCACCAGCCATCCGGCTACGTATCCGGTAGCGCCGGTTACCATTACGGGTTTGCTTTGATCTATCGTGGTCATCGAGTTTGAATTTTAATAGATTTTATTAGAGTAAATTTTGTATGCCCCTGAATTGCCTTTTTCGCCAGCTCTACATCACGTCCTCACCTTCGTAGCTAAGGCTACGAGGTTCCGGGCGTTCTTTGATCTGACAAAAAATCCTAATCCATGGTCTACACAAAACCTACATTAATAAAATCTAATGTTTATATGGAATGGGCCGCAGCAGACTATTCTACCAATGGTTTTAGCACCTGGTGAACCGCTTACTACGGCAGAAATGATGCTTAATTTAACGAACGGAATTCCTGTGGTGTTTGCCCGGTCTTTGCTTTAAACAGGCGGCTGAAGTAGTGCGGATAATTAAAGCCCAGCTCATAGGCAATGCCGCTGATGGTATCCTGACTGTTGAGCAGGAGGTACTTGGCCTTTTCCACTACAAAGTCATTGATATGGTCTTTGGCAGACCGGCCTGTCTCTTTTTTGAGCAAATCGCTGAGGTAGTCAGCGGACAGGTGGACCTCCCCGGCCAGGTCCTGCACTATGGGTATGCCCTTTTTGATGAGCTGATCGGAGTCGAAATAATCCTTTAACACCCGCTCAAACCGGGTCAGTAAGTCCTTGTTGGCAGTCGTCCGGGTATTGAACTGCCGGGCGTAGTAGCGGCTGCAGTAATTCAGCAACAGCTCAACATTGGAAACAATTACACTTTGGCTGTGATCGTCAATGCGCTGTTCGTACTCGTCCTTGATGTTATAGATACACTGCGTGATCGTAGTTTTCTCTGCATCCGACAGGTGCAGGGCTTCGTGTATCTCATAGGAGAAGAAGGTATACTGGTCAATTTTCTCACCGAGCCCCGTGGACCGGATCAGGTCGGGGTGAAAAAACAGCATCCAGCCCGCTTCATCCTCTGCCACTTCCCCGCTTACCGATACGACTTGCTGCGGAGCGGTGAAGACCAGTGCACCTTCCTCGAAATCGTAGTGGTTGCGCCCGTACTCTATTCCGCAGTCGGTTTTTTTCAGCCAAACGGCGTAGAAGTTGGAGACTACGCGCACATTATGCATTTGGGCAGGCACCTGCAATTGCTGCGGGTCAAGCACGGTGATGAGCGGATGCTTTGGCTTACCACAGCCCAGCAGCTCATGGAGCTGGGAAATGGATTCGATTTTTAAAAACTGGTCAGACATTATTACTGCATTTCTTTAGTGCAAAGGTGAGCACATTCCAGCTTTGCGGAGAACACAATTTAGCGAATCGGCAACACATTTCCGGGAAATTGTTCCTCTGGCAACCAAGAGCAGACTGCAGGCATTCCCGGCGAGCATGAAAACTGGAAAACAGGTAATAACCATTGAGGCTGCCTCTATATCAAGAGACAGCCTCATCATCAGGTTTCAAAAGCCTAAAAAAACGTTATGCCAAATAGCAGGTTTAGAACTGCTTCCGGACAATTTTCAGTATTTCCCGGTTACCATCTTCATGCTGCACTTCGAGATAGTACAGACCGGCAGCGAGGTAGACGTTGGCCCATCGGTGGTCTTTGGTTCCTTCCGGCAAGGTCACCTGACTAATCACCTGTCCCAAATCATTGCGGAGTACCGCATGAGCGGAGCCCTGAAGCGGCTGCTCAAAACGCAGGGTGAAGACGCCAAGTGTCGGGTTCGGGAAGACTTTAGCCTGGTAGCGCACACTTGAATCCTTACTATGGCTACGGTTGCTTCCTGTTCCTCCGGTCGGGGGTGCGAAGTTGTTCTCTACAGTGACCACCGCAGTACAGGTATTGCTGTTGCCATTCGCATCGGTTACAGTGAGCGTAACGGTATTATCGCCCACGTCGGCAATACCAAAGTTGGTGATATCCAAAGCCAGCCCCGATACCCCACAGGCATCCGTGGAGCCATTTTCAATGTGTGCGACGGTGATACTGGCAGAACCATTCATACCCAATTGAATCGTTAAATCCTGGCATTGGGCAACCGGGGCGATATTGTCCTCTACAGTAATATTGGCCGTACAGGTGCTGCTATTGCCATTGTTATCTATTGCTGTGAGTATGACATTCTGAGGTTCAACATCATCACAGCTAAACTCCGTTTTACTTAGGTTTAGCGTAGCGATGTCACAAGCATCGTTGGAGCCGTTATTGACCTGTCCTGCGGTAAGGAAGCCTTCTCCAAATTCATCCAACTGAACGGTGAGGTCCTGACAAATGGCCTGAGGGGCTACGTTGTCTGCCACCGTTACCGTTGAAGTGCAACTGCTGCTATTGCCATTATTGTCGACTACAGTCAGCGTAATGGGTTGTGTTCCAATATCATCGCAATCAAAGCCTGCCACATTGAGGCTACGGCTGGCAATTCCGCAGGCATCTGACGAACCGTCGTCCACCTGGGTAGCAGTCAGACTAGCATTGCCGGAAGCATTGAGCTGGACTGTAATGTCCTGACACAGCGCCTGTGGAGCGACGTTGTCCACGACTATTACAGTAGACGTGCAGCTGCTGCTGTTGCCGTTGAGATCCGTTACTGTCAGCTCAACACTCTGGCTGCCCACATCTTCACAATCGAAGCTTGTTTGGCTCAGGCTTAGGCTGGAAATATCGCAGGCATCGTTGGAACCGCCATCTATCTGGTCTGTGTTCAGGGCAGCATTACCAAAGGCATCAAGCTGCACCGTCACATCTTCACACAGCGCCTGCGGAGCGATGTTGTCCACGACCGTTACATTGGCTATACAAGTGCTGCTGTTGCCGTTGACGTCCGTGGCTGTTAACGTAACGCTCCGGATGCCCACATCACTGCAATCGAAGCTCGTCTGGCTCAGACTTAGGCTGGAAATACCACACACATCATCGGAACCGCCATCTATCTGGTCTGTGTTCAGGGCACCGATACCAAAGGCATCGAGCTGTACCGTAACGTCTTGGCAAAGCGCCTGTGGAGCTACATTGTCCACTACCGTGACCGTAGAAGTACAAGTGCTGCTGTTGCCATTAACGTCTGTCGCGGTCAGGGTAACGATCTGACTGCCCACATCCCCGCAATCGAAGCTCGTCTGGCTCAGGCTTAGGCTGGAAATACCACACACATCATCGGAACCGCCATCTATCTGGTCTGTGTTCAGGGCACCGATACCAAAGGCATCGAGCTGTACTGTAACGTCCTGGCAAAGCGCCTGTGGCGCTACATTGTCCACTACCGTGACCGTAGAAGCACAAGTGCTGCTTTTGCCATTAACGTCTGTTGCGGTCAGGGTAACGATCTGACTGCCCACATCTCCGCAATCGAAGCTCGTCTGGCTCAGACTTAGGCTGGAAAGGTTGCACGGATCGCCGGAACCGCCATCGACCTGTTCGGCACTCAGGGCACCGTTACCAGAGGCATCGAGCTGTACCGTCACATCTTCACACAGCGCTTCCGGTGCGATGTTGTCTTCCACCGTGACCGCAGAAGTACAAGTGCTGGTGTTGCCATTAACGTCTGTTGCGGTAAGTGTGACTGTATTTGTGCCTACATCATTGCAATCAAATGCAGTCTTGTCCAGGCTTAGGCTGGAAATGCCGCACGCATCGCTGGAACCGCTATTTACCTGGACAGTGATCAGAGCACCGTTGCCAGAGGCATCAAGCTGTACCGTTACGTCCTGGCAAAGTGCCTGTGGAGCTACATTGTCCACTACTGTGACCGTAGAATTACAAGTGCTGGTGTTGTCATTAACATCTGTTGCGGTAAGCGTGACTGTATTTGTACCTACATCACCGCAATCAAAAGTGGTCTTGTCCAGGCTTAGGCTGGCGAGCCCGCAAGGATCAATCTCGCCTTCGAAGACCTGCCCCGGTGTAATACTTCCTGCACCGGAAGCGTCAAGTTGTACGGTCCGGTCTTCGCAGAGTGCCGCGGGAATCGTATTATCCTCCACCGAAACCGTAGCGGTACAGGTGCTGAGATTGCCATTTACATCCGTTACGGAAAGCGTGACCGTATTTTCACCCACATCACTACAATCAAATATTGTTTGATCAAGGGTCAGTTGGGAAATGCTACAGGCATCATTCGATCCATTATCAATTTGACCGGCAGTAATTGTAGCGTTTCCGGAGGCATTCAGCGCAACGGTGATGTCCTGGCAAAGCGCCTGAGGAGCAACGTTGTCCTCAACGGTTACTGTGGCGGTACAGGTGCTGCTGTTGCCGCTGTTATCGGTGGCGGTAAGCACTACTGGATTGGCTCCCACATCAGTACAGCTAAATTCGGATTGGTCGATTTCGACTTCTGCAATACTACAGGCATCATTGGAGCCAGTATTTACTTCAGTAGCAGACAAACTAGCTATTCCAGCCGCATCCAACTGAACCGTCACATCCTGGCATAAGGCTTCAGGAGCCGTGTTGTCTACCACGGTGACAACAGCTATACAGGCACTCATGTTGCCACTAAAGTCCTCTACGGTGAGTAGTACGTTATTCGAACCAATATCTCCACAATCAAAGCTCGCAATATTTAGCCCTCGTTCCGCTATGCCACAAGCATCAAATGAGCCGTTGTCAATCTGATTGACGGAGATGAAAGCCATTCCACTTGCATCCAACTCAACGGTTAGGTTCTGGCAAACGGCTACAGGTGCGGTATTGTCCTCAACTGTAACTTCAGCAGTGCACGTGCTGGTATTTCCGTTCTCGTCTTCTACGGTTAGGGTGACGCTTTGTCCATCTACATCACTGCAGTCCAGATTACTGATGTCCAGGCTCAGGCTCTCTATGCCGCAGGCATCGTTGGAGCCATTGTCTACCTGATCAGGAGAAAGCATTACATTGCCTTCCGCATCCAGCTCCACGGTCACATCCTGACAAAGCGCAACCGGTGCCACGTTATCTTCAATCGTTACATTTGACACACAGGTGCTTGTATTGCCATTGGTATCGGTGACCAATAGCGGTACGGGCTGTACGCCGACTTCTCCACAGCCAAACTCAATGGTAGATGGAAGACCACCTCCAAAGTCCAACGTAACACCACAGGCATCGCCGGAACCGCTATCCAATTGTGCAGGGGTAAGCAATACCGCGCCGCCGGCATCCAACTGCAGGGGCAGGTCCTGGCAGGAGGCTACGGGGGCAATATCATCTTCCACTGTGACGATTGCCGTGCAGGTGCTTGTATTGCCATTCTCATCTTCTGCGGTAACCACTACCGTGTTTTGACCAACATCCGCACAGTCGAACGCGCTGATGTCCAGCGTAGTGCTTGCCAGCCCGCAGCCCTCGGATGGCGTGCCCACAATCTGGGCAGGCGTGATGCTTGCCAATCCATCGTTATCCAGCTGTACGGTAATGTCCTGGCAGTCCAGGCTTGGTGCGGTATTGTCCTCAACGGTGACTGTTGCGGTGCAGGTGCTGGTGTTGCCGTGCTCATCTTCAACGGTTAGTGTGACCGTTTGGGGCCCAACATCCGCGCAGGTGAAGGTCGTTACGTCCAGGCTCAGCACATCAATTCCGCAGGCATCATTGGATTCATCATCTATCTGGGCGGGCGTTAAGATAGCGCTGCCCAGTGCATTCAGTTCTACCGTAATATCCTGGCATAAGGCCACAGGATCTACATTGTCTTCAATTGTAATATTAGACACGCAGCTACTGCTGTTGCCATTGGCATCAGTAACGACAAGCGGAATACTCTGTACGCCCACTTCACCACAACCGAATTCAATCACTGAAGGGAGATCATCCCCAAATGCGAAGGACAAGCCACAAGCGTCACTTGACTCCGCATCTAATTGTGCCGGAGTGAGAATGACTGCCCCGCCGGCATCCAACTGCAGGGTCAGGTCCTGGCAGGAGGCTACGGGGGCGATGTTGTCTTCCACTGTGACGATTGCCGTGCAGGTGCTTGTATTGCTGTTATCATCTGTTGCGGTTACCACTACCGTGTTCGGACCAACATTCGCACAGTCGAACGCGCTGATATCCAGCGTAGTACTGGCCAGCCCGCAGCCCTCGGATAGCGTGCCCACAATCTGGGCAGGCGTGATGCTTGCCAATCCATCGTTATCCAGCTGTACGGTAATGTCCTGGCAGTCCAGGCTTGGTGCCGTATTGTCCTCAACGGTGACTGTTGCCGTGCAGGTGCTCGTATTGCCGTGCTCATCTTCAACGGTTAGTGTGACCGTTTGGGGGCCAACATCCGCGCAGGTGAAGGACGTTACGTCCAGGTTTAGCTCAGCAATTCCACAGGCGTCGCTTGATCCGTCGTTTACCTGAGCGGGCGTAAGGCTGGCATTGCCAAGGACATCCAACTCGACCGTCAAGTCCTGACAAAGCGCAACCGGCGCCACGTCATCGATAATGGTGATATTCGAAGTGCAGCTACTGCTGTTGCTGTTGTTGTCCGTAACAGTAAGGGTAGCCATTTGCGTACCCACATCCCCGCAGCCAAAAGCATTAATATCAAGACTAAGGTCAGCAACCCCACAAGCGTCGGAGGAGCCTGCGTCTACCTGGGCAGTGGTGAGTTCAGCCACACCATCTTCATCCAGTAGTAATACTACATCCTGACAAACAGCAGCCGGTGCCACAGTATCAGCAACGGTCACTACCGCACTACACTGGCTGGAATTTCCGGAATTATCTTCTGCAGTAACGTTAACGGTTTGTGTACCGATACCACCACAGTCAAATGCTGTAATATCCAGATTCACACTAGCCAGTCCACAAGCGTCGCTAAGCGTCGTGGTGACCTGATCTACAGCGAGTTCAGCAGCACCGTCAGCGTCCAGTTGCAAGGTGATATCCTCGCAAATCAATTCTGGTGCTACTAAGTCCACTACCGTAGCAGTGAAGGAACAGGTGCTGCTATTGCCGTTATAATCTGTTGCTGAAATGGTCAAAGTATTTTCACCAACATCATCACAATCGAAGGTTCCGAAGTCCCAAGACCAGGAAGCAATACCGCAGGCATCGCTTGAACCATTATCGACCTCATCCTGAGTGATGGTAGCAGTACCGGAGGCATCCAGTTGCACCGTCACATCCTGGCAAATCATATCAGGCCCGATGTTATCCTCTATCGTTACCGTAGCTGTGCAGGTACTGGTATTTCCGCTATTGTCCTCCACAGTCAGGGTAAGGACTTGTTCGCCTACATCACCACAACCAAAGATGGTGGTATCCGAAGTGATGCTCAGGAGTACACCCGGCAATCCGTTAGCGGAACAAGCATCATTAGAGCCCGCATCAATTTGTTCCGGGAAGACTTCAGCTGCGCCATCATTATCCAATTCTATGGTAATGTCCTGGCATAAAGCCACCGGAGCAATATCATCGACAACGGTGATGATGGTTTCGCAGGTAGTGGTATTCCCACTTGGATCAGTAGCCGTCAGCAAGACCGGGTTAGGCCCTACATTCGTACAATCGAATGCTGCTGTACTCAGAGACAACTGATCGTTCGGTATTGGATTACTGCAGGCATCGGTTGCTGAAACCAGTACATCATCGATACTGATAGCCGCTGTGCCATTCTGATCCAAAGAAAGGGTTAGGCTCTCACAATTCACCACCGGAGCGATGGTGTCGAGGACGGTGACCAGCGCCACGCATTGGCCGGTATTTCCATAGACATCCTCGGCCGTGAGCGTCACTTCATTAGTGCCCACATCTGCACATCCAAAAGTGGTTTGATCTGCGCTCAGCGAGGCAAGTCCTCCAGGGCCATTACCGGATGGGCAGTTATCAGAAACGCCCCCATTGAGTGCGGCCAGGGTAGTGCTGCCGTTGCCGGAAGCATCCAGCCAAACCGTATCCGTCAGGCAGGTGACCACCGGTGCTTCATTGTCTACTACAGTAATATCAAAAGTGCATACATCGGTATTGCCGTGGTAGTCGGTGGCGGTGTAAGCCAGCGTTGTCGTCCCAATCGGGAACGTACTGCCCGAGCTCAACCCTGTAATATCGATTTGATTGATGTAAACTGTTGCGAGGGCATCCCACGACAGGATAACCTTTCCGTGACCGTAGTTGAGCCCTGTGACGTTATTTTGTGAAGTGCCGCTATTGAAAGAGCCACCTCCACCGCCGGCACCGTACTGATCGCCACCACCGGCAGCACCGCCACCGGAGTAGCCGCCACCACCGCCGCCGGGACCATAGCTCACGCCGCAGTTATAACCACCGCCGCCGCCACCGAAGCCGCCGTAGGCATCCACGATACCACCAGACTGCCCGCCGAAGCCACCGGTTTGGTAAGAACGGCCGCCGGTAGAGGAACAATCGCCATTGGCGCCATCCGAAAAGAAGCCACCGCCGGCTCCGCTCATCTGTGTAGCGGTACCTACTTCACCGCCGTTACCGGAATTACCCCCGGCTCCTACTCCACCGGAAGCATTGATGCCAGCAGAGCCAAATGGAGCAACTTGTCCGGGCGCGCCGTCGTGGATGGTACCACAGCAGAACCCGGCACCGCCGCCACCGCCACCAGCGATAATCAGCGGTGTACCGGTATCGTGGTCTACCACAAAGGTACCGCCACCACCACCGTTGGATACGGCTGGTTTTTCTCCAACCAATACATCAATGACTTGCCCCGGCGTTACCACGAAAGTACCGCTCATGTAAGCCCCCAGTCCACCAAATCCTACATTGGCGTCGCCACCCTGCGCACCGTAGGCTTCAATCTTTAGGGAAGTCACCCCTTCCGGCACAACGAAAGTCTGAATCGTCCCGTTGAACTCCAGCGTATCGGAAGATACAGCTTCATCACAAACAAAAACAGCCTCGGGCAGATCGTAGGCCACTATGGCATCGCAAGCACCGGGATCCGTATCTGTTGTGATGTCCCCGGGACAGATCGCTGTGGGCCCGTTGGCATCCTGAATGATGGCCATAGCAGTACAGGTGCTTGTATTGCCGTTGTTATCCATGACCGTCAGGGTTACCGGATTAGGGCCAAAATCTTCGCAGCTAAGCGTTTCAATATTCAGTGAAAAGCTACCAATGCCACAGGCATCGGTGGAGCCATTGTCAAAATCTTCAGGTACCAGCCCGTAGGCAACATCTGAGACTGGCTCTACCACAACATTTTGACATTGGGCAACTGGTGCGATGTTATCCTCAACGGTAGCTACTGCCGTACAGGTGCTCAGGTTACCATTGATATCCGCAACGGTGAGCGTCACCGTATTTTGCCCCACATCCTCACAATCAAATTGAGTCTGATTGAGGGAAATCCAGTCAATCCCACACACATCATTAGAACCCGCATCAACCAAGGCAGGAGGCAGCACCCCTTCACCCGATGCGTTCAGCTGAACAGTAACGTTTTGGCAAAGCGCTTGTGGTGGGGTTTGGTCCTCCACCGTTACGGTAGCCGTGCAGGTGCCGCTATTCCCATTAACATCCGTTTGAGTGAGTGTAACGGTATTCTCACCGATATCCGCGCAATCGAAATCGCCGCGGTCAAGCGTCAGTGTTTCGAGCCCACAGGCATCAATAAAGCCGCTACTGACTTGTGGCGGTGTGACGCTGCCCAGCCCATTTGCATCCAGCGCAATCGTCACATCCTGGCATAGAGGCACGGGTGGGGTGTTGTCTTCCACGGTGACGGTGGCACTGCAGAAACTGCTGTTGCCATTTACATCGGTAACGGTAAGTACCACCAGGTTATCGCCTACATTTTCGCAGTCAAATGTAGTGCTGCTCAGTACCATATCTTCAATGCCGCATGCATCGGTAGAACCAGCATTTATTTCATCCACAGTGAGGCTCCCCAATCCTGTACCAGACAGCATAACAGTTGCATCCTGGCAAAGCGCAGTGGGCGCTACATTATCTTCAACGGTCACCTGACTGGTACAACTGCTGCTGTTGCCATTAGCATCCGAGACCGTCAGAATGACGGTATTCGGACCGAGGTCATTACAACCGAAAGCGTCAATGTCGAGTGACAAGCTTTCAATACCACCCGGTACGGGCCCGTATGGGCAGGCATCTGAGGAGCCGTTGTCAATTTGGGCAGGAGAAAGAAGGACCTCCCCGTTTTCATCCAATTGTGCGGTTATGTCAGCGCAGGAAGCAACCGGCGCGATATTGTCCTCTACCATGACCGTAGCATTGCAGGAACTGCTGTTGCCGTTCACATCAGTGAGCGTGAGGATGACCAGGTTAGGGCCTACATCATCGCAGTCAAATGTAGTGATATTCAATCCCTGAGTAGCAATGCCACAAGCATCAGTGGAGCCGGCGTTGACTTGAGCCGGAGACAAAATGGCACCACCATCAGCATCCAGCTGAATGGTAGCATTTTGGCAAAGCGCGAGAGGGGCTTCAGTGTCTTCTACCGTGACGATAGCGCTGCAGGTGCTGCTGTTGCCGTTAGTATCCGTCGCTGTAAGGGTTACTTCATTTAGACCGGTGTCCGAGCAATCGAATGTAGTGACATCCAGGGAAAGCCCCGATAGCCCGCAGGCATCTTCTGATCCATTATCGACCTGCGCGGGGGTAAGCGAGCCGCTGCCATCGGCATCCAGCTGTACCGTCACATCCTGGCAAAGCGCCTGAGGCGGCACATTATCGTCCACAGTGACTACAGCAGTACAGGAACTGGCATTGCCATTGACATCTACCACGGTAAGCGCTACGGTGTTTGCACCGACATCATCGCAATCAAACTCCGTAATATTTACCGCCAAATTGCCGATAGGGCAGGCATCGTTGGAGCCGGCATCAATCTGAGCGGGTACAAGACTAGCGACACCATCTGTATTGAGTTGGATGGTAATGTCTTGGCAAAGAGCTTGCGGTACGATGTTCTCTTCCACAGTGACTGAGGCGGTACAGATATTGCTGTTTCCGTTATTATCTATACCGATCAATGTTACTGTGTTGACCCCAACATCGCTGCAACCAAAGGTATGCTGGTCGAGGGCAAGGCTGGAAATAGTACAAGCGTCAGTTGATCCACCATCAATTTGATTGACCAATATGCTACCGGCACCATTTGCATCAAGCTGTACTGTCAGATCGTTACACACCATCGTTGGGGGTACATTGTCTTCAACCGTCACAGTAGCCATACAGGTACTGCTGTTGCCGCTGGAGTCTGTTACCGTCAGGGCGACTTCATTTAAGCCTACATCTGTGCAGTCAAAACCTGTTAGATTGATGGAGAGGTTTTCTACGTTGCAGGCATCATTGGAACCATCGTCCACCTGATTAGCGGTGAGAACTCCTAAGCCATCAGTATCCAATTGTACGGTTACGTCCTGGCAAAGTGCTATCGGTGCAAAATTATCCTCTACTGTAATCAGGGCGGAGCAGGTACTGTGGTTACCGTAAATATCGGTAGCAGTCAGGGTAACGGCATTCGGCCCAATATCGGCACAATCAAAGGTTTCGGTATCTATAGTCAGATTGTCCAGACCGCAGGCGTCACTAGAGCCATTATCCACCTGAGCGGCCGTGAGGCTTCCGGAGCCATTGGCATCCAATTGAACAGTCACGTCCTGGCACAAGGCTTCCGGGGCTACATTATCTTCTACAGTAACCGTTGAGGTACAGGTGCTGGCGTTCCCATTCACGTCTATGACAATTAGGGTGACCAGGTTAGGACCGATATCCGAACAGTCAAAGCTATCGTCACTAAGTACCAGGCTGGAAACGCCGCAAGCCCCGGCAGAGCCACCATCTACATCAGCAGGTGAAAGGCTGGCGGTCCCATTGGCATCTAGTTGTATGGTCACATCCTCGCAAAGTGCGGTAGGTACTACATTGTCTTCTATGGTAATCAGAGCAGTGCAACTATCCGTATTTCCATTGACATCGGTGACCGTCATGGTTACCGTTTGCGTACCCACATCGTTGCAATCGAAAGTATTCTGGTCCAGAACCAAACTTCCAATACCGCAGGCATCAGCTGATCCGGCGTCTATTTCTTCGGGGTCAAGCTGACCAGTACCTGAGCCATCGAGCTGTACCGTTACATCCTGACAAAGGGCTTGCGGTACCACGTTATCTTCCACAGTGACTACAGCGGTGCAGGTACTGCTGTTACCGTTTACGTCTGTAGCTGTTAAGACCACGTTGTTTTGACCAACTGCATCGCAGCCGAAGGCCGTAATATCTAAAGAAAGGTTATCAAGACCACCCGGTGTAGAGCAGGCATCATTCGAGCCGTTGTCGATCTGGGTAGCAGTCAGGCTGGCATTACCGGTGGCGTCGAGTTGAACCGTAATACTCTGGCAAAGGGCTTGTGGTGCCACATTGTCTTCTACGGTAACTGTTGCGGTGCAGGTACTGCTGTTACCATGCGTGTCTGTTGCGGTCAGGGTTACAGGGTTCTCTCCCACGTCTTCACAACCAAAGGATTCGGTACTGAGTGAAAGCCCGGCGAGTCCGCAGGCATCATTAGAACCATTGTCCACCTCTGCAGCGGTGAGCGTGGCGGTGCCCGAGTCATCCAGCTGTACCGTTACGTCCTGGCAAAGCGTGGTGGGCGTTAAATTGTCTTCAACGGTTACTTCTGCGTCACAGGAGCTGCTATTGCCATTTACATCGGTGACGGTAAGGGTGACGGTTTGCATACCGATATCACCACAGCCGAATGAAGTTTCGTTAAGGCTAAAGTCGTCTAGTCCACAAGCATCGGTTGAGCCGCCATCTACCTGAGCAGCGGTGAGCGTCCCTACTCCATTGGCCGCTAACTGTACAGTCGCGTTCTGACAAATAGCTTCCGGGGCGACATTGTCTTCTACAGTTACGGTAGCGGTGCAGGAACTGCTATTGCCATTAACATCCGTTGCGGTGAGGAGGACTGCGTTATCCCCTATATTGGAGCAATCAAAAATCGCAATATTCAGGCTTAGAATGTCTAATCCACATGCATCTGAGGAACCGCCATCGACAGCAGCAGGAGTGATACCGCCTGTACCGTTTTCATCAAGCTGAACGGTGACCGGCTGGCACTGTACATCAGGTGCAATATTATCTTCTACGGTAACGAGTGCCGTACAGGTACTGCTGTTGCCATACTCATCTTCAGCCGTAAGGGTAACGGTTTGCGTGCCCACCTGATCACAATCAAAGGCAGTGATGTCAAGGGAAAGGGATACCTCACCACAGACGTCACCGGAGCCCGCATCGACTTCAGCGGGTGTCAGCGTGCCCAAACCATCGGCATCGAGCTGTACAGTAACATCCTGGCAAAGGGCTTGTGGAGCAACGTTATCCACTACAGTAGCCAGTGCGGAGCAGCTGCTTTCATTACCACTGGGGTCCGTTACGGTTAGAAGGACCGGATTGGGCCCAATATCCTCACAATCAAAATTGGTAACATCAATAGCCAACAGGTCTACGCTGCAATTATCTGTTGAACCGGCATCTACTTCAGCAGCCGTTAGGCTGCCCAGGCCATCCGCGTTCAACTGTACCGTCACGTCCTGGCAGCTGGCGATCGGATCGATGACATCCGTTACGGTGACGATGGCGGTGCAGGTATCGCTGTTGTTGTTTTCATCTTCCACAGTAAGGGTGACCAGGTTCGTACCCAGGTCCCCGCAATCAAACATATCCTGATCAAGCAGGAAGGGGCCTACCCCACACGCATCGGTAGAACCATTCTCCACATCGGCTGGCGGAAGCACGGCAAAACCGAGGGAATCCAGTTGTATGGAAACATCCTGGCAGCCGGCTACCGGTGGCACGTTATCTTCCACGGTTACGGTGGCGGTGCACTTACTGCTGTTGCCTGCCAGGTCGATTACGGTAAGGGTGACCGTATTGGTACCGACATTACCACAACCGAAGGTGGTTTCATCCAATATTAGTGTATCCAGACAGGCATCACCCGAGCCGGCATCGATCTCCTCAGCGTCGAGGATCCCTACACCAAAAACATCAAGCTGTACCGTGGCGTCTTGACAGAGGGCCACCGGTATGATGTTATCTTCAATAGTAACTGTTGCGGTGCAGGTACTGACATTACCGTTATTGTCCGTTACGGTAAGGGTTACTGTATTGGCACCTATATCTGTACAATCGAAAAGGGTCTGATCCAAAACAGAACTGGCGATCCCGCAGAAGTCCAGAGAACTGGCGTTGAGGTCTGCCTGGCTCAGGGTCGCTTGCCCGGAGCCATCGAGTTGCAAGGTAGTGGATGCGCATTGTACCTGAGGTGCGATATTGTCTTCTACGGTGATGGTAGCGGTACAGCTATTCATGTTTCCATTCAGGTCCACTGCGGTTAGCGTGATGGTATGCTCACCAACATCCGCGCAATCAAAAGCGGTCTGGCCTATATATAAGGTGTCGAGGCCGCACGCATCACTGCTGCCTCCATCCACATCTTCCACGCTAAGAACACCCTGCCCGTTGGCATTAAGCTGCACGGTGACAGCCTGGCAAAGTACTTCGGGCGCCACGGTATCGGCTACAGTGACGGTGGCCGTACAGGTGGCCGTATTCCCGTTGGTGTCCTCTGCAGTCAGGGTTACCGGATTAGCTCCAATAGAACCGCAGTCAAAATTTGTAATATCAAGTTCCAGGCTGGTTAGCCCACAGGCGTCTGAAGCACCCGCATCTATGGTTGCGGCAGTGATGCTTCCCAAGCCATCAGCATCCAACTGAACGGTTACGTCCTGACATAGCGCCTGTGGGGCAATGGTATCCGCTACGGTTACTGCAGCAGTACAGGTATTGAGGTTACCATTCTGGTCTTCAACGGTAAGGGTTACGGTATTTTGCCCCACGTCCGCACAGTTGAATACAGTGGTGTCTGCGCTAAGGCTCAAAATTCCGCAAGCGTCGGTTGAACCGTTATCGATATCTTCGGGTACAATACTTCCCAGCCCACCAGCGTCCAACTGAATGGTGATGTCCTGACAACCAGCGGTAGGCAGGACATTGTCTTCAACAATGACTTTAGCAATACAGGTATCGGTATTGCCGCCAACATCTTCCACGGTTAGCGTCACAGGGTTTGTACCGATGTTGTCGCAATCAAAATCCGTTTGAGACAGGGAAAGACTTGCCAATCCGTTGGGGCCTGAGCCGCTGGGGCAATCGTCAGTGGACCCTGCGTCCAGGTCATCTGTGGAAATTGTGACGAATCCATTCTCATTCAGCTGCACGGTAATATCCTGACAGGCCGCAACCGGTGCAGAGGTATCGGCAACGGTAACGGTCCACGATCCCAGGGATACTTCAGGGCTGGTATTACAGGTACTATCGCTGGCGTAGCGCCGGAAGGTGGTGGTTTGCGGCAGCTCATCCGCAGGTGTGTAGGTTGAATTATCAGCACCCGGGATAGCCGCTGTAAAGTTATCAGCGGAAGAACGCCAGGTGTAAGAAAGCTGTCCATCCCCACCCGTTGCCAGGAATTCATTTGGAATACTAGATGGCGTGCCACCGGGGCAAATCGTTTCACCTTCGTCAGCGATCTGACCAGGATCGAAGGCGGGCAGTACCGTGACAGTCCATTCTCCAATGGCGGGAGTGGGGTCTGTACTGCAGGTCTCGTCCATAGCGTAGCGGCGGAAAGTGGTGGTTTGTGTCATACTATCGTCCGGTGTATAAGTAAGACCATCGGCACCGGGTATTGAGCTGGTAAAGTTGTCTGCAGAGGAGCGCCAGGTGTAGGTGATTTGACCATCCCCACCGGTAGCAGGAGCGGTACTTCCTATTTCCGAGGGCGTACCTCCAAAACAAATAGTCTCCCCTTCATCAGCGAGGTGTCCGGGATGAAATTCGTCGAGTACGGTGACCGTCCATTCCCCGTCTGCGGGCGTGGGCGTGGTGCTGTAGGTCCCATCGTTGGCATAGCGCCGGTAGGTGGTGGTTTGCGTCAGCCCGGCAGGCGGAATGAAGATCGGTGCGGTTGCGATAGGTATTGGATTCGTGAAGTTATCAGCGGAGGAACGCCAGGTGTAGCTGATATTTTCATCTCCCCCACTCGCCAGGGTTACATTGCCAATCATCATGGAAGGTGTCCCCCCGTAGCAGATGGTTTCCCCTCCACTCACGATCACGCCCGGATCCAATGGGTATATACAAATATTCTCAAACCAGTATACTTCATCATCATAGTTGGCTGCGCCAAGCACATCCGGGTCGCCGTCTCCATCCAGGTCGGCTGCATAGACCGAGATGGCACCATCGGCATTGCCTTCGATGATACTTTGCGGAGCGAAGGTACCGTCTCCCAAATTTTCGTACCAGGCGATTTCATCATCGTACTGAGAGGCGGAAAGGACATCCGGATCGTCGTCGTTATCCATATCCACGGCATAGACAGAAAGCGCCCCGTTAGCAGCAAAGGAGATAATCTTCTGAGCGGAAAACGTACCGTCCCCCAGGTTTTCATACCAGGCGATTTTATCATCCTGAAAGGAGGCAGAGATCACATCCATGTGCCCGTCGAGGTTGATATCCGCTGCATAGACAGAGCGAGCCAGATTGGCTGAAGAAGATATGACCTGCTTACTGCCAAAGGTACCGCTCCCCAGATTTTCATACCAGGCAATCTGATCGTCGAAACCAGAGGCGGTAAGGACGTCCATATCACCGTCATTATCCAGGTCTGCGGCATAGGCCTCGTAGGCCCCATCCGCATCCGCTGCAATGATTTGCTCTCCGGAAAAAGCGCCGCCTCCCAGGTTCTCAAACCAGGCAATTTTATCGTCGAAAACCGAAGCCGACAGGATATCCAGGTCACCATCACCGTCCAGGTCGGAAGCATGGACAGATATGGCACCATTGGCGTTGGTCGTCAGGACTTGCTGCGGTCCAAAACTTCCACCACCCAGGTTTTCGTACCAGGCGACTTTATCATCATACCCGGAGGCAGACAGGACATCCACATCGCCATCGCCATCCAGGTCAGCGGCATGTACGGAGAGGGTGCCGTTCATAATGGTGGAAATGACCTGCTGCGGACCGAAGTTGCCGCCGCCGAGGTTTTCGTACCAGGCGATTTTGTTGTCGTTGAAGGAGGCTGAAAGCACATCCATATCGCCATCGCCATCCAGGTCCTCAGCAAAGACCGCGTAAGCTCCATCGGCGAGACCGCCAGCGACAGGGGCACCCGAAAACGTGGGCTGCGGGCAGGGCTGTGCAAAAATAAGGATTGGGCTAACTAACACGAGAAAGGATGCCAGGCGCATACCTCTACTTGTTACCTTGGGTAGTAATTGTGTAAACATGTTTAACTTTTTCTCTGATCAGACCCTTTCCTAAGCGATAAGTGCCTGAAAATGAAATAAGCCCGTTCAGGTTCCCGGTACACGGGCATCCTGAGGACCAATTCAATAGTATGTTCCGAAAAGCAGGCAACACTAAAGTGTATAAGCTCCTTCGGTATGTTTGTTGAAAAATTTACGATCCAACCGAACGGATTAAAGGTTCGGCCTAAAGAACATGCATACCAAAATCCACCGGAAAAAAGAACGACTCTGCGGGGTGACACACAAACAGCACCCCACAGGCGTTGCGTAACGCGGTGGAAATCAGAAAAGGTATCAAGTTAAAGTATCAAGGCTCAGGCTATCACCGACTGCAGAAGAATGAATCCTGCCGACGGCACAAGCGTAAAAGGTCTGAAGCGACCGCAATCGGTTTACTGGTGATAAGGGCAAGTCCAATTGGAATCACCCGCACTCAGCAAGGAAAGGAAAGCATAAAATATTCCGGTCTGCTGCCCGTCACCTTACCGGCATCGAGGCAACTCTGTAGGAATTTAGACTGATCAATTATAAGGATCAGTTCGGTTTTCATTGCTTTGGGGGCTTGCTTGCTGTATGTATGTTTGCTTGCATAAATTATTTGCGAACTTATTAAATATTTTTGGAATATCCTAGAATAGAATTTCAGTATTTATATATTGAGTAACAAATTTTCGGAACTTAAATATAGAAACCCTAGCATATCAAAGGCGAGATATTGCAGCTTATTCCTTCATTACAATGCTAAACCCGGCTGTAAATAAAGAATTATGTGCCCCATGTGTATTTACTTTTTTATTAAATATTTCTCGTGCACAGTGCCCACCGTTGCTACTAAATGGCAAACCGCTGAATTCGTAAATCCGCCGATTTATTAGGCATTTTGGAAAGCAATATGGGGTTGTTCGTCATTTCAGCTCTTAAAGTGACAACTCAATTTATCCTTAAAGCTAAAAAAATTGGAGTAATCACTAACCCCATGCACTCCTACCATAAGGTGCATTCTGATCGACTGACAATAAAAAAGCCCGGGACAATGCCCGGGCTGCCTTATCATTTGGTTTTTTTTAAGTCCTCCAACCTTTTGAAACGAGCCTATTACCGGACCAGCAGCAGTTTTTTGGTCTTAGGAGGCTGACCGGGTTCGAACAGTACCACTAC
>PR_CR_10_Liq_2_inCRDRAFT_1000042_pt1 | contig 38756 bp, 31 predicted proteins | sample PRCRCaboRojoPR_FD_10245 | JGI IMG/M metagenome (IMG submission 10245) | reverse complement strand
TGTCTCGTCGCCTGTTGGCTTTGGCCACCGGAGACCGTACTTAGGTACTAAGGCAGGCGGGGGCGGATGTTCCCGCGCATAGCAGCGCTACGTAAGGGGTTGTCCAACGAAGGGTAGCCTCACAGGTCGCCGCAGGCAACCCCTGGTTTTAGCCTTGACAGACCACCAGGACTTATGAACCCCAAAGAAGTGCGGGGCAGACCCCGCTAAACGGGCAAAAAAAGATGATACCAGAACCCTGCTGATCATTCTGGCACAGTGGGTAGGCACAACTCCTTGAATTTATGACGAATCCGCTCCTAACCTATTCCATACAAACAGTAAGCGCCCTGACCAAAAATGATCAGGGCGCTTTTTCAGAAGCATGGAGTTGGATTTCTTAATCCAGATTCGTCTGCAGCACATAATCTTTGTACCGCTGTGGGTTTTTCTCGTCAAAGTTGTCCACTGCCGTTTGAATATGCATGAAGAATTTGTCCTTGCCCAGCTTCTCATCGAAGTGCCCTTTTTGCAGGGTGTCGCGAAGGGGCCCTTTCACGCTCGTCATGTAGAACTCGATGTTCAGGGAGGCCAGGAACTCGCGAATTTCCTCCAGGGTATGCAGCCCGCTACTGTCGGCGCTGTTGATGCTGTTGGCGTCCAGGATAAAGAGCTTGAGTTTGCCCTTGCGGCGTTCCACTTCTGCCTCGATAGCTTCCTTGAAGAAGTTGACGTTCGCGAAGTAAAGGCGTGCATCGAAGCGCATAATTAGGATATCCTCCCGTTGCTCCAGGTTGTCAAAGCGGTTGATATTTTTGTAGTGGTCTTCGCCGGGGATGCGGCCCAGTACCGCGAAGTGAGGCATAGTGGTACGGAAAATCACTACCCCGAGCGACAAGACCACACCGATGAGGATACCTTGCTCAATACCCAGGGAAAGTGTACCGATGAAGGTTGCAATGAGCATCCAAAAGTCTACCCGGTCGGTAGTCCAGAGGTGCTTTGCCTCCTTGATGTCGATCAGCCCAAAAACGGCAACCATAATTACGGATGCCAGAATAGCCTTAGGCAGGTAATAAAACAGTGGCGTCAGGAAAAGCAGGGTCAGCGCAATCAGGACGGCACTGATGATAGCCGCCAGGCCGGTTTTTGCACCCGCCTGATCATTAACCGCAGTACGGCTGAATCCGCCGGTAACAGGATAGGACTGGAACAAGGAACCAAAAATATTGGCGGCGCCAAGCCCAATCAGTTCCTGATTAGCAGATATTTTGTAATTTTTGTGTTTAGCCTGAATGGCCTTAGCCACCGCGATACTTTCCATAAAGCTGACCAGGGCAATCGTCAGTGCGATAGGCAGCAGAGCGGAGAAATCTTCGCCTGAGAATTGAGGGACAACAAAAGAAGGCAGTCCTTCAGGAACAGTCCCTACAATTTTAACGCCCTGATCCACTAGGCCTAAACCGTAGACTGCGGCTATACCAAATACTACCGCCAGGAGTGGACCGGGAATGGCTTTGTTGATTTTCTTTACGCCTTTGATCAGCAATATACCCCCAATGCCTACGCCGAAGGTATACCAATTCACGTCACCAAACTGTTCTATAGCGTTGAGCAGAATTTCATGTACGTGGTGGCTTCTTGGGATATTTACACCCAACAAGTGCTTGAGCTGAGACAGGCCAATAATCAATGCCGCAGCTGACGTAAAGCCGCTTATGACCGGGTGAGAAAGAAAGTTAACCAGGAAACCAAGCCGGAAAACGCCAAGCAAAAACTGGATTACACCTACAAACAGGGCCAGCGCTACGGCTAGCATGATATAGGTCTCCGTGCCGCCCTCTGCCAGGGCGCCAATACCCGCTGCTGTCAGCAGAGAGACCATGGCGACCGGGCCAACTGCCAGCTGACGGGAAGTGCCGAGAATGGCATAAATGATCAAAGGGATCGTAGAGGCATACAAACCATAAATCGGCGGCAGTCCGGCAATCATTGCGTAAGCCATGCCCTGTGGGATGAGCATGACACCAACGGTCAGGCCTGCTGACAAGTCGCCCTGCAGGTTGCTTGTCTTATAATTTGGAAGCCAGTCCAAAATGGGTAGAAAGTCTTTAATTCGCATCGCGGAGAACTATTTTAAAATTTGTCAAGTGCGGCTTGACAAACACTCGTTAACAATTGGCTAATCAACGATACAAAAGTCCACCTTTCTACCGGGGTTTGCAGTGACGAATATCACAATAACTGCTTTCTTCCCTTTCCCGGACTGGTTTCGGAACAACTACAGCAGCTCAATACGGTTGCGCCCAAGCTGGACAACACCATCTTTTTCCAGCTGTTTTAGCAGGCGGGAAACCGCTTCCCGGGAGGCATTGAGGTCATAAGCTATTTCCTGATGAGTGGCATTCAGGGTCCGGCTGTCGTTGGCTTCTGCTTTTTGTTCCAGGTAGTCCATCAGGCGTTCATCCATTTTTTTGAATGCAATACTGTCAATGGTGCGAACGAGTTCCAGCATGCGGTTGTCATAGGAGGTCATCACGAAGTTCTTCCAGCTAAGGTACCGGCTCATCCACTCATCCATAAAGCGGGTGGGGATGCCGATGAGGGTGGTGTCCTCTTCTGCTACAGTCCGGATTTCGCTCTTTTTGTCCATCAGGCAGCAGGTGAAAGACATGGAGCAGGTCTCTCCGGGCTTCAGGTAATAGAGGAACAATTCATTGCCTTCCTCGTCCTCGCGGGAGACCTTAATGCTGCCCTTGATGATCAGGGGCATGATTTTGACGTAGGCTCCAAAATCCATGATTAGGGATCCGGCTTTGAAATGCATAATGGTACCTTCATTCGCAATCTCATCCTGAAGTTTGCGCTCCGCGAGTTGAGGGTAGTGCTGACGGATGAGTGACAGGATTTCCGGCCTTGCCTTTTCTGTTATCATAGGTTAGTGGTCTTTTGCTTCAAGTTTGGCTTCGATTTGCTTTAGCCGTTCTTCCAGCTGCAGCAGCTTTTCGAGTATAATAATGTGGGTTTTCTTTGCATCGATGCCTACCGGACTTTGGTCACTGTGGATTTCTTTGGCGATGGCATCGAAGGTGGATTGAGCTACTTTCAGGCTTTCCATATTTATTGATGTTTGGTTGCGCGGATTCTGATGGTCTCGGCTGGCCCATGATGGTAGGGGCCTTCCTCTAAAATAACACGTTGCCGGGAAATCTGGTCGAGTGAAAGCGACGCAAAGTCTGCTTCCAGCTCCTCCAGGCCAAACAGCATGGCTTCCTGCTTCGGGCCGCCGGACTGCAGGGGGAGTTGTTCTTTATGAAAGGCTTCCAGCAGTAACGTACCGCCGGGGCGCAGGGCAGAAGCACATGCGGCGTGCAGTTGTTGCCGCAGGGTAGGAGGTAAGTGTACAAAGAACAGGGCAATAAGATCGTATTGCTTGCGCTCAAAAAGGAAGCTTTCTATGGAAGCAACCTGATACTGCAGGTTAACCTGGCTGGCTTTTGCCAGGCGGAGTGCTTTATGCTTAGCGGCACTGCTGTAGTCGAAAGCCTCTACTGACCAGCCAAGTTGGGCAGCGTAAACCGCATTACGGCCTTCTCCCTCCGCAGGGAAAAGGGCATGCCCCGGCTCCAGGTCCTCCAATTCGGCCCGGAGAAAAGTATTTGGTGCCTTGCCGTAAGCATATTCTTCGGCTGCGTAGCGTTTCTCCCAGAAGTCTTTCATCTGTAATTTTATGGTTCAAAATTGTTAATAGCGACCAGGTTGGCTACAATCCGTCCCCTGGCATAAAACAAGCTTCGGTCTCATTCATCCTGGCAAAAACACTACCGCTCAAATTCCCGAATCTCCTTTCTTCCACCCTGCAGGTAAGCAATCTGCCTGAAGCCCCGCCGTGCCATAAGGGAGGCCGCCAAAGGCGCTCTTTTGCCACCATTATCGTACAGGAAATAGGGCCTGAGCCGGTCCAGTGTTTCGATTTCCTCATCGAAAGTATCGCTGAGGTAATCTAGGTTCACAGCCTGATCCATCAATTTATCCTTCCGAATCTCCTGAGGTGTTCGTAAGTCGATCAGGACCGCGTCCGATGTAAGGGCCAGTTCAACCATAAACAAATCCACAGGTAGTGATCGATAAGGTGCCATAATAATAAGTTGGAAAGTCGAATATAGTTTGTTTTGTTCATGTAAAAAACCAAAAGAAAAGGCATTATGCCGGTTGGCCAATGCTTCTTCCTGCTAGTGCTTACATGTTACAATTACAATTTTCGAGGCAGGAGATAATGGAGGAGACGTCACGTTCTTTAAGCGTGTAGAGCATGCTGCGGCCGTCCCGTTCAGCATGCAGGATGCCTTTGAGGCGCATATTTTGGAGGTGGTGGGAGGTAAGCGATTGCTCGGAACCCAGCATGGTACAGATATCGGAAACGGAAAGCTGAGGGTGTTGCTCCAGCAGGTGCACGATGCCCAGTCTTAGGGGATGGGCAACGGTTTTTAGTATGAAAGCGATGCGCTCCAGTTTTTCAGCTTCTTTTTTGCCGATTGTTTTTTTGTCTGGCATGGTTCCGTAGTGTGAGGTTAAAAGGCGGTCAGTAGGGGACTGTCCTTAAGTAATGACTAAGAAACGCAGGTCAAAGAGCTTAGTTGAAGCGGGGAAGAGAAAATCTATAAAAAAGGTAGGAATTTTATCGTTTGAGCCATTTTTTAAACCGGTCTTTGAAGGAGTCGCTCTTCGATATGGTAAAACTTCGGATGCCTGAAACTTGTCCAAGGGTTATCCATGCATTGTACCGTCCAGGTGGTAAATTACCAAGGCGTATAGTGGCTTTGTGGGGCCCAGGTTCCAAGTGGGCTTTGTGGGTGCGGTAGGTTTTCCCCTGCTCGTTCAGCACATCCACGTTGAGCGGGGTCCCCTCTGCACAAAAGCAGTGCAGATAAGCTACAACCGACTGTTTTTCAACTACCTGTAAATTACCGATTTTAGTATCCGGAACTTTCTTCATCTGTTGTCTGAGTAAGTCTGCACGATTACAAGCGGTAAGCTTGAAATCTTATTTGTTGAGTTAAGGTTAAGACGGTACCTTAGTTCTTTAGTCACTTCGTGGGCAAAAAAGGCAGGAGAGTAACATGAAATTCATCAAGTGATTTACTCTTATTCTGTTTTTTCGCAGGACAAAATCAGAACGGGCTTTGAATAGCCCGTTTCTTATAGTGCCCGGTTTGGGTGTTGTGCAGGAGTGTCAGAAACGTGGAGTGTGTATATCTGGAGTTTATAGAAAAAACTCTTCTTTCGGCTATTTTATACTTTATGCTGTAAAAGTAATTCTTTTTCGGGTAAAATCCAATAATGAGAGTTCTAAAGAAAAAAGCCTGACTGTCAGTGACAATCAGGCTTCGGTGCCCAGAACAGGAGTCGAACCTGCACATCCATAAGGACACTACCCCCTCAAGGTAGCGCGTCTACCAATTCCGCCATCTGGGCATGGAGTAGTAGCGCTTATTTTAAAAGCGATGCAAATATACATCTCTGGTCTTTACAAAAGCAAGGTTTTACAGCATTTTTTTTGGATCGCTTTTGCGATGCCTCCTCCATTGCATCATGATCCGTTAAATACGGGCGTAGCACTGTATCGTTCCACAAAGGCTTTCATTTCGTCAACCATACCAGGTGATCCGATCGCGATAGTGGCGCGTTGGTGCAGGTGTTTGACTTCCAGCTCAAGAATGCGTTCCAGCTGACAGGTGATGGCTTTGCCGCCGGCCTGTTCCACGATGTAAGCCAGCGGGTTGCACTCATAGACCAGCCGGAGTTTGCCCTGCGGGTATTTTCGGGTGTTGGGGTAGAGGAAAATGCCGCCCTGAAAGAGTATCCGGTGAATATCAGAAACCATAGACCCGATGTAGCGCAACCGTAGATTTAGGTCAGAACAGTGGTCGATGTACCGGCGCATTTCCACATCAAACTTCAGGTAGTAGCCCTGATTGACAGAGTAGTAGTTGCCGCGGTCCGGTATCTGAATATCAGTATGGCTGAGGCAGAACTCTCCGATTGTAGGGTCCAGCGTAAATCCATTTACACCACGTCCGGTGGTATACACTAACAGGGTGGAAGTGCCATAAAGCACGTAGCCCGCAGCGACAAGGTCTACACCCTTCTGCAGAAAATCTTTTACTTCAACGGTAGACTCCGCATCACTAAGGCGGCGGTAGATCCCAAAAATGGTTCCCACAGAAACGTTGACGTCAATGTTGGAAGACCCGTCCAACGGATCAAAGACCACGACATATTTAGAGGCTTTGGAAGCCACGGAGTTAATAGGGATAATATCTTCCAGCTCCTCGGAAGCGACCCCGCAACATTCGCCGCTGTTTTTGAGGCAGTCGATCAGTTTCTCGTTGGCGTAAAGATCGAGCTTTTGCACATCCTCGCCGGAGGCATTCTCTGAACCGGCCTTCCCCAGGATACTGACCAGTCCTGCTTTGTTGACTTCACGGTTGACAATTTTGGCAGCCACGCCAATATCGCGTAGCAGACCGGTCAGTTCTCCGGAAGCAAAGGGGAAATCTTTTTGCCGTCGGATGATAAATTCATCTAAGGTGACGATTCGGCTCATAATTTGGATATTTGTGGTTAGGAAGGGTAAATATAAAAACTGAGCCGGAGTAAAGGGGTGACAAATGGCATTAAATCAGCCCGGACTGTCAGGGGCAACTCAACCAATCCGCTAATCAGTGGTTTACAAAGGGTACCAGAAAGAAGCCAGACCGCACGTGAAGCAATTAGCCTATCTCAATAAGTTCTTTTTTCGCTACAGGAAGCATTTTCTTTTAGGGATCCTTTTTGTGTCGCTGTCTAACTATTTCCGGGTATTGCAGCCACAGATGATCCGGGAAGCCCTGGACCTGGTCGTGGAAAATATCGGCTTGTTTGGCCTGCTAAATGGCTTCGAGCTGCAGCCCAGGCTCTACAGTATTCTGGGCAAATCCCTGCTCTACTTTGGTGTGTTGGTGCTGCTCTTCGCCTTACTGATGGGCATTTTTATGTACTTCATGCGGCAGACCATCATCGTTATGTCCCGCCTGATCGAATATGACATGCGCAAAGAGATTTTTCAGAAGTACGAAGACCTCAGCATGGCTTTTTACAAGCGGAATAAGACCGGTGATATGATGTCGCGTATCACGGAGGACGTTTCGAAAGTACGAATGTACCTGGGGCCGGCAGTTTTGTATGGCATCAACTTGATTTCGCTTTTTGTGCTCGTGATTTATTCCATGTTGAGTGTAAATGTTGAGCTGACGCTTTATGCCCTTGCTCCTTTACCGGTGCTGTCTGTTTCGATCTACTATGTCAGTAACCTGATTAATAAGAAAAGCGAGGTCATTCAGCAGCAGCTGGCCCACCTGAATACGAATGCGCAGGAGATTTACTCCGGTATCCGGGTCGTCAAATCCTATGTGCAGGAAGTGCCTATGTTGTCCTTTTTCCGCAAGGAGAGCGATATTTACCGGGATAAAGCCCTCGACCTCGCTAAGGTAAACGCCTTCTTTTACCCACTCATGGTCTTGCTGATTGGTGCGAGTACGGTGATTACCGTTTACATTGGTGGCTTGCAGGTCGTGCGTGGCTCGATTAGCACGGGCAACATCGCTGAATTTGTTATTTATGTCAATATGCTGACCTGGCCGGTAACGGCTATCGGCTGGATTGCCTCTATCATTCAGCAGGCGGCAGCTTCCCAAAAGCGGATCAATGAATTTTTGAGCCTTGAACCTGAGATAACAAATCACACCGAAACAAAAACCGATGAGATCCGGGGAGACATTGCTTTTGACCGGGTATCTTTTGTGTATCCGGATACGGGGACACAGGCGCTGAAAGAGGTCAGCTTTGAGCTGAAAGCGGGGCAAAAAATGGCCATTATTGGCAAAACAGGGTCGGGTAAGTCTACCATTGCCGACCTGTTGGTCCGTATGTATGATGTAGAGGAGGGGCGGATCACTGTAGATGGTAAGGATGTGCGTGACCACAACCTTTCTCAACTGCGCCGTGCAGTAGGATATGTGCCTCAGGATGTCTTCCTCTTTTCTGATACCATTGCCCACAACATAGCGTTTGGTAAGCGGGATGCCAGCCGGGAAGAAGTGGAGGAATATGCCCGCTATGCCGCTGTGCATGATGATATCATGGAGCTGTCCAATGGCTTTGATACCTTTGTTGGTGAAAGAGGGGTGACCCTTTCCGGAGGGCAGAAACAACGTGTCTCTATTGCCAGGGCTTTTTTGAAGCAGCCCGATATTGTCTTACTCGATGATTGCCTTTCTGCAGTCGATACCAAAACCGAACAGCAAATTCTGGGCTATCTTTCCGGTGCCCTGTCCAACAAAACTGCAATTATCATTACCCACCGGATTTACTCGCTCCTGGAGTTCGATAAAATCCTGGTTCTTGAAGATGGCCGGATCGCTGAGTCCGGCACTCATGATGAACTGATCAAACTGGGGGGCTATTATGCGGAAATGGTCGAAAAACAGCGCCTGGAGGAAGTTGATGAAGGCGCGCCCGCCCGGTGATAAAAATCACATTTTTTATTGATTATTAGCAGTGCATTTTTGGTCTGAGACTACTAGGATTGTGGTACAGGAGGGTGCTGCTATTCCTGTATCCACAGTTTGTGAAGGATAGGCATTGCCCGGTGGACCTCACTGAATATTTGTCCGATACCAATTTTGGTTCACTAAATATATGAGCCATGAAAGCTTACCAGGTTATTATTACAGCGGGCGTTTCCATACTCCTTTTCCTAGTTATGGGATGCCAGAAAGAAGAAACGATATTGACGGATTCGATGGATCCCAACCCTATGCTGATCAGCCGTTATGTGCCTGGGCCGGGCACCTCAGACTGCCTGCTCATTGATTGTGAAACTGCTATTGAAAATGCCCGGGAGGCGCTGATGGAAAAAGCGGAAAATGAATGTGGGGTATTCATGTCTGCCATCCGGTGTTGTGAAGCCAATCAGGAGGTCTATCTGATGTACCGGTACAGTTCGGATTGTGAGCAGGGCGCACCAGCGGAGGCACCACTGAGCAGTGGCGATAGCGGATATGCGTTGCTGGCACCAAGCCCGGTTGGCATTGAGCTTTTAGAAAGCCATTGTATCAATGGGGGCACTTCCCTGCGCATCATGCTGAAGGGCGGGGCACTGCCGCTTCCATTAGGCCCGTTTGAAGTCCATTGGTGGGTGGATTACGAGTATCAGGGCAATGATACACAAATTGATTGCGTATCCGGAGCTGAGGCTCAGTTGCTGATCATTGATCATTGGAACGAGGGTGCAAAGCAGTGGTACAAGTTTGATCTGTACGAAACCGACCCTGTATTTAGGTATTAATGGTTTTTTTGAAATCTCCTGCAATTATTTACTTTTGTAAGGTACGCTTTCATTTACGGAACTAAACCTTCACAAGTAGTGGATAACGGGAGTAACCAAAGAAGATTTGATAGCGAGTACTCGCTTAAAATGCGTGCTGGCAAACGAAGAACCTACTTCTTTGATGTGCGGCGGACGAAAGGTGACGATTTCTACATTACCCTCACCGAGAGCACTAAAAAGTTTAACGGGGATGGGTATGAACGGCACAAAATTTTTCTTTATAAAGAGGATTTTAACCGTTTCCTGAGCCATCTGGAAGAAACGATTGATCACGTTAAGGAAAACCTGATGCCAGAGTATGACTACGACGAGTTCACCCGCCGGCATGAAGAGTATGAAGAAGAACAGGCTAACAACGACAGCTTTTCTGAGAACGGAAATGAGCCGTTGGAGGCTGATGAGGATATAAGCTGGTAAAAAGAAGAACTGGCCTGTTTTGTAGGGCCCGTTCTTCTTTTTTCCTCCTGTCTTTTCTATGGGCTAGCAGGCTTCGCTATTAATTAATGGCGAAGCCTGCTAGTCGTTTCCAATCAGATAGCATTTGAACACTATCTGATTGCTGTAGATCTATATATGTTGCAGGGTTTCATTCGGCACAACGGGTACACGCTTCGTGCGCATTGGTTTCATGTCTGTCCTTCCTGCCCTATGCAACGGTGCCGGGCTTACAGCCTGACACTTACTCCAACGGTCGCAATAGATACTCCGAACCCGACTTCTCCAAACAGCCCTAATCTTTCGCCCAGGCAATACCGGGAGCCAAGAAAAGCGGTGTAAAGAAAATTGCTGCCCGTACGGCCAATGCCTCTTTCTGTTTTTACCTTTTTTTCTTCCCCCCGCATCATCTCGATTGCAGAGTTGGTGTAGCCTACATTCAGCCCTCCGTAAATATTTAAGCAACCGTTGATCAGCCCGCTGTGGGCCGCTGCACGTAGTGTCACCGTTGAGAATTTGTTGCGCCATTGGGCAGTAGTACCATCCCGGAACTGATAAACGCCTGATTCGGTGATAGAATAGGAACCGGCAAGCCCAAGGCTGAAATTTTCTGTAAATTTATAATCAGCAGTGAGGGTCATGGGCAGCATTTTGGCTTTGCCGTGGTCCTTTACAAAGGTCGGCAGGACGCCAATACCAAGGTTAAGGTCAACATGTGGCTCGAAACGCTGAGCTTGTGCAAACTGAATCGAGAAGCAAAGTACTGTTAGGCTGAGGAATAGCTTTTTCATGGTTTCAAAGTTTAGGTGTTCTAAAAGATTATCACCGTTCAGCCTTAAAAGCTTAACGGTTTAAGTATTGTGATTACTGCCTTTAGAGCGGTGCTGTCTGTACGTTCTATGTAGTAGGCACTACACTGCTACTGCAACGTACTAAATGTGCTGCACCGATGCTTTGGAAACAGCATGGCATATGATGGCATCAGGTATACGATTACCATTCGGCTCAATGCCGTTTCAAAGTTCCAACCTTGTACCCCAATTATTAAGAATAGCAGTTTGCTATTGTATCCAGAAATCTGAGCGCCCGTTAATCCCTGTTTGCGTATGAATTACAACGCCTAAATTATTACCATTGACGTGAAAAATCCAGTCCGCGTTGGGTGCTTAATCAAAAATTAACATCTTTTTTCAAATTTTTTAACCAAGCTCCCCTTTTTGTTTGGATATTGTTAAAACGCCTGTTGGTTTATTTTGGTGTGTGAATTAGATGTTTTAAGAACCTGAAATATCCAAAATGCAACCGTTATTACATTTTTCAACGCTTTATTTGCTTTCAAGATAAGAGGTTACCTGTAAAAGGTCAATCCTTGAATTTCGTATAAGTCAGCTTTCAGACTGAAATTTCGGAAAGCGTCCAAACCTGCTCTTGCACTATACTTTATGCATCAAACAGCCATTGCGTTGCATGGCTACAACGTTTTTTTCTAAATCGTCAGAAGAGGAAAGCCAACAGAAAAAAATAATAGGGCTTACCCGGCCCTAATAAGACCCAAAGTAGCGCCGCAGCGCCCACTCGGTAGCCAGCAATAGCAAGAGGATACCAAACAGCCATTTGAAATTAATTACCGGCTGCGTTTGCGCCGTTTCGTAAATCACGGGTTTAACCGTGTCCCGGTTGCGGATGGCCGCTGCAATTTCCGAAATCGACTCCGGGTAGAATACAGAACCACCATATTGCTCGCTCAGCAAGCGCATGGTGTTGTGGTTGGCCGTTGTTTCGTATTGCTCGAGCTGAATCGGCTGAATGCTGAACTGACCATCATAAGTAAGCCGCTCCCCATCAAAAAAAACACTGCCGGTAAACTGATAGTTGCCCACAGGCAATATGCCTGCATTGAGCCGATAGGCGTTTCCAGCCTTATTGAAAGTGAAATTATATTCCTTACCCGCGGCATTTTTTACGGTCAGGCTGGCATCAGGGTCATTGACCAGCTCAAAGCTCTGATTGTACAGCTCGGCATCGAAGTATACGGGCTCATTTTCATCGAAAATGTTTTTGCTGAGGCTGATCCGGAACCGCCGTTTATCTTCTTTCAGACTGAGGTATTGTACCATTTTTCCGATGAGCTCATTGAACCGTTCGTGGTCCTGATTTTGTAGGTAGTCAAACAACCGCCACCGCCAGACACCTTCACCGCCCAGCACCCCGACCTTAGTGCCACTACCTTCACCCAGCACCAGTAGTGGATAATCCGTATCAACCTTGCCAATTCGCTGGTAGAGTAGGGCAGAGGCACTACTCTCAATATTGTAATCCCCAAATACCGCAGTGAGCGGGGAGTAGCCGGGGAGCTGCTCTTTCAGGTCTTCACTAAGTTGAAAAAGGTTGAAGCCTGGCTTAATATAGGCTTGCACCTGATTGGTCGAATTGCCACGCCGCTGAATGCTGAGCACCCGTTGTGCCTGATTGAATTGTTGCAAGTCTGTTTGATTGCCCACTACAAACAAATGGGGGATTTGCTCCCTGGCGATTGCATTCAGGACAGACGTTGCGGCTTTGTTCCGGCTGGGGAGGTTGTGCAGGATGATGAAATCAAAATCACCAGGGGATTCCTCCAGGTTGTCTACGGTAGCGGTGGTGACCTGGTAGTTCTGATTATTGGAAAGGGCCTGCCGGAAGGCGGTTAGGTCAGGATGAGGCGCATTGCCCAAAACAAGGATTTTCTGACGGGCATCCAGCACATCAATGAAGATGTCTTTACTGTTGTTGACAGTGGTGGCTTCCTCAGGGATTTTACCAAGGGTTACCCGGAAGCGCTGCACACCTGCCTGGTCAGCATCCAGAATGAACTCGCGGGTTTCAAACCAGTTATTCTCGTCAATATTGACAGCTTCCTGCTGCAGGAGCGATGCTTTGCCGTTTACGATTTTATAAACATTTACCCGGCTGTTGCTCCCAGCGGCATTATCGCCGGCCAGATCTACCTGTATGCTGAACTTGTCGCCGAGGTAAACAATGCGGTTGTGAAAAACCCGCTTGACCAATAAGTCACGCTGAGCAGTAGTGTCCCCCAGCGGAATGGAGAACAAGGGCGCATCCAATGCAGCGTTTGCATACAGCGGATTGCTGCCTTCGTTGTAAATACCATCAGAGGCGAGTACTACCGCGCCAAGGTTCTGCCCGCTGTAAAGATCGTAAAGGGAAGAAAGGGCCTCCGCAATATTACTTTGCTTGTCCGTAAAAGCGGAGTCAATGCCCTCCCGGACTCCACTACCGAACCCGTACGTTTTGACTTCGTATTCGCCTTCCAGTTCAGCCTGTAATGCATTCAGAGACGACAAATAGGCGGCTTTTTGTGCGCCCAGGGCGGCACCCACAGATTCAGACTGGTCCTGCGCAATCAGTATGATCGGGTTTTTGACATCCCGGACCACTCGGCGCAGCAGAGGGGTAAGCAGCAAAATGGCAATCAGGCTGACCGCCGCGAACCGAAGGAGCCCCAGCAGCGTGTTCAGGGTACTGCTCTGGGAGCGGAATGCCGTAGACCGATAGTACAGTATGCCTGCAAAGAGGCCACCCAATGCAAAGCAAAGGAATAAATACCATACCGGATACTGAAAGCTAATATTGTCCATCAATTCTTTTATTTTGCTGCGCTCATCGTCAGAGCACACAATAATAACGGATTTTTCAGGAGACCACCTGAACCTCCTGTTAGTATTTTGTTAAAACACTGACTGAGACATACATTTGGCAGCCTGTTCGTTTTATATCTTATATTACGAGTTTAGTATACAATTGTGTGTCGTAAAATGTTGGACCGGGCGGCTTGCCCGCGGCAAAAGAAACTTGAAGTATTCATGAAGAAATTATTGCAGATCGCGTTTTTCCTACTCCTGGCCGCTCAGGTACAGGCTTCCTACATCCTGTTGCCCATGGACCATGAGACCCAAAAGGACCACCTAAAGGCCTACGGCATTACCTACTGGGTCCTTTCCAGTAATGTGGAAGCCTGGTGGCTGCTTAATTACCGGGGCGGGAGCTTCGCCTTTCCCTACAACCGGACTTTTGAAAAAGAATGCCTGACCCGGGGCGTATCCTATGAAGTGGTAGCTGATGGGCAGTTTAACAGCATCCTGAACGAGATCGCTGACCCGGAAGTCAATATGGAGGCGATCAAGCTTGAAAAAGCACCCAAAATTGCCGTCTATACCCCCGATTTCAACGCCCGGGGCGAAAAAATACAACCCTGGGACGATGCCGTGACGCTGGTACTGACTTACGCGGAGATCCCCTACGAAACCATCTACGATCGTGAAGTGCTCAACGACGAGCTAACCGAATACGACTGGCTCCACCTCCATCACGAAGATTTCACGGGACAGTACGGCCGTTTTTACCGCACCTACCACAATCAGACCTGGTACCGGGAGAATCAGCGGAAGATGGAAGAACTGGCCTACGACCTTGGCTTTACCAAAGTTTCCCAGCTCAAGCTGGCAGTGGTGAAGCGCATCAAAGAGTATGTTGTGGGCGGGGGCTTTATGTTTGCCATGTGCTCCGCCACTGATACCTATGATATTGCCCTGGCAGCTGAAGGGGTGGATATTTGCGCTGAAATGTACGATGGGGACCCGGTTGACCCAAACGCTCAATCCAAGCTGGACTACTCCAAGACCTTCGCTTTCGAGGACTTTCAGCTGGAGCGTAACCCTTTGGAGTATGAGTACTCGGATATTGACCATTCCCGGGGCCGGCGCATCAATCCTGAACAGGACTACTTTACTTTATTTGATTTTTCTGCAAAATGGGACCCCGTTCCTACCATGCTTACCCAAAATCATACCCGCACGGTAAAAGGGTTTATGGGGCAGACGACTGCCTTCCGCAACGGCAGCATCAAGTCTAATATCCTGGTGCTGGGAGAGAATAAGCCCGCTAAGGAAGCGCGTTACCTGCATAGTGAATACGGTCAGGGCTTCTTCTCTTTTTACGGAGGCCACGATCCGGAGGACTATCGCCACTACGTACAAGATCCGGAGACAGACCTTAGCTTGCACCCCAAATCGCCGGGCTACCGCCTGATTTTGAACAACATCCTGTTCCCGGCAGCGAAGAAAAAGAAACGTAAAACTTAACGGATATGAACAATCGATTTAGCCTATTCATCTGGCTGGCTTTACTCGGCTGCGGTTTTTTGGCCGGTGCTGCGTGGACATCCCGGGCAGATGCTGACGTGCTAGGTGAAACACCATCGGGGGAAGTAACCGAAACTTCCGGCCCTAATGCTTCAGGAGCGGATGCAACAGCAACCCTGCCCGCTACCCGGGAGCCTGCTGCCTCTAATGGGCTCAATCCTCAGGAGCGCGCTAATATCCGGTTGTTTGAAGAGTCAGCGCCTTCAGTATGTTATATCACGACCACTAACGTACGGCGGGATTACTTCAGCCGGAATATTACTGAAATTCCAAGAGGTAGTGGTTCTGGTTTCGTTTGGGACTACAAGGGGCATATTATTACCAATTACCATGTGATACAAGGTGCAGACCGGGCTACGGTTACCCTTGCCGACCGCAGTACCTGGGAAGCAGTTCCGGTTGGCGTGGCCCCGGAGAAAGACCTGGCGGTATTGCGTATCGAAGCGCCCCGGAATGCCCTGCGGCCAATGCCGGTCGGCACTTCTGATAATTTGCAGGTCGGGCAATCGGTTTATGCCATTGGGAATCCCTTCGGGCTGGACCAAACCCTGACGACTGGGATTGTTAGTGCCCTGGGCCGGGAAATTGAATCTGTAGCAGGGATTCCGATCCGTGATGTCATACAAACGGACGCTGCGATTAACCCTGGTAATTCCGGAGGCCCGCTCCTGGACAGCTCCGGCCGCCTCATAGGTGTGAATACCGCGATTTACAGCCCTTCCGGTGCTTCGGCAGGGATTGGTTTCTCCATTCCGGTCGACGTGGTCAGCTGGGTGGTGCCAGAGCTTATTGAGTTTGGACGGCTCAAGCGGCCTACCTTGGGGGTAGAGCTGGCCCGCCCGCAGATTGTTGAGCGATTGGGGCTGGACGGTGCACTTGTTATTGACGTGATCAAGGGCAGTGGTGCTGAAAAAGCGGGCATCCGCCCAACGATGAGGGACCGTTACGGCAGTATTGTCCTGGGGGATATTATCACCGGCATCAACGGTGAAGCTGTGAAATCCACCAATGACCTGATTCTGATCCTTGAAAAGTATGAACCGGGAGATTTGGTGGAGGTGGAATTGATTCGGGATAACGAAAAGCTGAAAACCCAACTTCGGCTCGACCCTGCGCGTTAAGCAGCGAGTCCGTATGCAATACCCTCTGGTCTGTCGATAACAAGAAGGCGTTTAAGGGGCTACCCAGCTTCCTGCCCATGCGCCATCTTTAAAGTTAAACTGCGCCCTTTGGTGCCCTTCGTGGTGCAAGTGCAGCAGGTCGGTCCTGTAAACCTGACAGGTGATGACCATGAAGTGCTCAAAAGCATATGCGGTTTCTTCCAGGTCCATCTCATCATGCCAATGATCAGGCAGAGGAACGTTATCTGTTTCCTGAGTTGTGCCGGGTGCTGTATGCCCTGCATAGCTAGCCCGCCCCTGCACCGGAAGCCGTTCCCAGTAATGGCGACAACGCGCTGACCCTTGTTCCAGAATGGTCTGTCCGCTCATACGGATTTGGACTTTCTTACGCTCATCCCAAAAAAGACAGGACAGGTGTGGGTGGTTTGCTAGTTCTTTTACTTTTTCAGAGCGTGCATCTGTAAAAAAGGTAAGCTGCCGCTGCTGTAGGTCTACCTCGCGCAATACGATCACCCGCTGCCGGGCAAAACCGTCTGTATCAACGGTGGCCACGCTGGGTTTTTGGTAATCGCCTTTTCGCTTAATCGCTGCTTTAATCAGCAAATGCCAGGCATCACGTAGAAATTTATCTGGATTGTCGAATCTTTCCATTGAAAAAAACTGTTTTGGAGGGTGTGTTGAAAAAAATGTGACGAATATCACTTGAAAGCAATGAAGCTTATTTTATTTTTGTAGTCGCACAAAAAAAAGTAAAAAAATGTGTGACTTTGTCGTTCGCCTTAGTCTAAAGGAACGTACTTAAAACGGTAATAATGCTTTGAACGCAGAGCAAAAATAACCGTTTACTTCCAAGGGGAATGACGTTGAAGCCAATTAGCAGGAAAACTGCAATTGGCTCAACATTCCGCAACAAACAAAAATATGGCATGAAATTTTTCATGTAAAGAATATGGGTTTTAGGTGTTTTTCTGGGGAGCAGTCTTTACTGCTCCCCTTTTTTGTTGTTTATGAACATTGTTTGAGGTGAAAAAACTCAAAAATTTAACGCTGCCGGGGAAACTTTAAGAAGGCAGTAGGTGTATATGAAGACTTAAGTACGGCTTGACCGGCAATTATTTTGATTTTCGGACTTGGCTTGCTTGATTCGGAATTAAATTTTAAACAAGAGTGGCTATGCCACCCCAAAAGTGTACACTACCATGTTAGAGCTGTTTTTAGCAGTGCTGGCGTCTTTGTTTTCCATGGTCAACCCGCTCGGAGCGATTCCGGTATTTCTGGGGATGACTCCGCATTATACCAAACAGGAACGGACGCAGACGGCTTTGCATACCAGCCTTTATTTTACATTGATTCTGCTGACTTTTTTCCTGGCCGGGTCGCTCATTCTAAGCTTTTTTGGCATTAGCATCAATGCGATGCGTATTGCCGGAGGATTGGTCATTCTCCTGTCCGGGTACTCTCTCATGAGCGGAAAGTTTGCCGAAGGGCGGGCGGTCGACAAAAAAGTGAAACAGGAAGCGCTGACCAAAGACGATATCTCCTTCTCACCAATGGCGATGCCGTTGCTTTCGGGGCCGGGGTCTATTTCTTACCTGATCAGCATTCAAGCCGAGCATACGGCCTGGGAGCCAAGGCTGGTTATTTCGGCTGTGGTGGTTGCTATGGGTGCTATTGTGTATAGTGTGCTCCGGTATTCCCCTTATTTGCAGAAGGTACTGGGGGTCGCCGGATTAAACGCACTAAGCCGCATCATGGGCTTCCTGGTCATGGCCATCGGTATTCAGAACATCATCACCGGCATCGTTGAGCTGGTGAAAGTGCTGGCTTAAACCTACCGTAAAAGGAGGACATCACCTGAAATAATGGTGGTGCCTCCACCCGACAGGTTGATCTCCGCATAGAAGGTAAAGACATCACTGTCTATCTCGCTTCCTCTGAACATTCCATCCCACCCACAGGCTTCATCATTAAGCGGGCAGTCTCTGGCTTCATGCACAAGGTTGCCCCAACGGTCAAAAACCCGGAACACTTCGAGCGAGCCCAATCCATCCCGGCTGTAGAGCAGGAAAAGGTCATTGTTGTTGTCCCCGTTGGGCGAGAAGACCGTTGGTGCATAAACAGGTGTTTCTTTGAGCACCTTCACGTTAACAGCAGCCTGGTCCACGCACCCATTCACATCTACTGCCCAGACCTGATAGAGGGTGGTTAAAGTTGGGGCTACCGTGTAGGACAAGCCTTCCTGAATGCCCGGGGCAGGCCACCACCAGACAGAGTCGGGCGTCCCGGCTTCCACTATTGCGGAAAGGCTGATTTGCTGCCCAAGCTGTATGGTAGTGTCTGGCCCAAGTTCAATATCAATACCATTCGAGGCCGTAATCGTTACCGTTGAGTCCCACTGACAGCCATTTGCATCTTCAAGCAGGATAGAGTAGGTGCCTGCCGCCAGATTGACGAAGGCGTTATCGGATGACAGCGCTCCGCCGTTGATGCCGGACAGGAATGGGGGCGTGCCTCCGGCTACAGCGTCCAGCAGGATGCTGCCATCGCGGTCCCCGGGGCAGGATGGACTTTGAGCCAGCCAGTTGACATCTGTAATGAGAGGAGAGGAAGCGGAGACGGCTATCGTATCCACCACGGTGCATCCGTTGCTTTGGTCTGTCAGGCTTAGCACGTACAGGCCTTCAGCAGTAGCTGTTGCGGTGGGCTGTCCGTTAGGCCCTGTCAGTACCCCGCCAGCTGCTGCCGCCCAGTTGAAGAGCAAGGGGCCGATGCCGGTTGAGGCACTGCCATTTAGCGTGACGTTGTTCCGGCTACAGCTGAGCTGCTCCGGTACTGCGATATTGATTTCCGGGAAGTTGGCATCACTTTCCACTTCCACTGTTTCTAAAGCGGAACAGCCATTTTCCTCATTAGTGACTTGCAGGGTGTATGCGCCAGGCGTGGTGACCGCCAGCCTCAGCGTATCCTGAGCAAGCACAAGGGCGTTACTGTCCAGCCAGGTATACACCAGGTTAGGGCCACTTTCTGATCCGGTGCCGTCCAGCACAATGGAGGTGACGGTACAGTTGAGCCGGTTTGGGGTGGTCAGGTCAGCGACAGGCGGTTCGAAATCTCCGTCGACCTGAAAAAGCAGGGTGTCCAGGCAGCCGGAGCCTTCATCCTGGACTAGCAGGCGGTAGTTTCCGACTTCTGCTACCCACTGCTGGGCGTTGGTGCCAATGGTATTGAAAGCGCCACGCCGCCATTCATAAGAAAATCCAGTGCCTGTGCCACCGGTAGTGGCAGTAGCGTCCAGCAAAAGGCTGTCGGCAGTGCAGTTGAGCGTAAGCAGGCCCGGATTGGTGAGGGCTGCTTCGGGGGCGATGCGGCCATCGGCAACCCAGGTGGAGTCTGCTGCACTACAGCCGCTTTCCGGGTCCGTAACGGATATAAAATACCAACCGGGCTCACTGATTTGTGGGGTAGCGGTTTGAGGCCCTGATAAGATTTGCCCATTCGGAGTTGTCCATTGTAAGTCGCTCAGTCCACTATCCGTATTAATGTCCACACTAAGCCGTATAGGATCGTTGTTGCAGGTCATGACCGTATCTGGCCCGGCAGTAACCTCCGGGATCCGGTCGTCAGCGTTCACCCAGACCAGTTCTGTAGCGGAGCAGCCATTGTCCTGCCGTTCGATCTGTATTTGGTAAACGCCGGGCTGAAAAACAGTGGCGGTGGGCTGATCAGGTGGTTGTACCGGGAAGCCGCCCGGGCTGCTCCATTGATACGTTACTAATGCCGATGGCGTAGCGGTTGCGGTAATACTGAGGCTGTCATTATTGCAGGGGAACAATAAGGTGTCTGCTACCTCTAATGCCGGAGCTAGGGTGTCGAGGCCTACAATCACTGTTACCATACTGGTGCATCCTGAGGTGTCGTTTTGGACTTCAAACCCATATTGCCCCGGCAGGCTGACATCAATATCAAGCGTTGGCACGCAAGGGCCGGTAGGCACCCCGCTGGCATTCAGGCGGTACCAGCAGGAACTGTATCCTGTAGTATTAGGCAGGCTGCCCTGCAGCAACAAAGTGGGCGAGGTGCAGGTCAATACCGTATCCGGAATGGAGGGTATGGCTGGCAGGTCCGTATTTTGGCTCACGAAAACACTGTCCAAACTGGTACAGCCAGTCGTGGTATCCGTTACCATAAGCTCATACCAGCCCGGCGTATTGACGGAAGGGTTGAAGGTCGTTCCACCAGGGATATTTGCCGGAGGACCGCTCCAGGCATACTGTATGGTGTTGCCAAATGCAGAGCCGCTGCCATCGAGAGTGACCGTAGGCTGTTCACAGGTCAGGGCCTGTGCAGGACCGGCGTCAGCCAGTGGAGGAACCGTATCGGCTACCACCTCAACCTCTGCCGTGTTTTCGCAGCCTGTCGATAAATCGGTAACCAGAACAGCGTAAAGCCCCGGCTGGTCCACCACAATGGAAGGTAGGGTGTCTCCTTCAGGTAAGGGAGCGTTTTCACTCGACCAGTGGTAGGAGAGGGTGGTACCGGGCATTCCGGAGACGGCAAGGGTGGCCAGGGTGTCTTTGCAGTTTAGTTCCTGGTTCGGGCTCAGGGTCACTTCAGGCGGACTGGAAAACTCAGCTACATTAACGGTAACTTTTGCAGAAAAACCCAGGGTGTCGGTCGCATTCAGGGTGTATATCCCCGGCTGGTCCACCACAACAGAGAGACTGTCGGGGGCGCTGAGGATGTTGCCGTCCATGGTAGTCCATTCAACGGTACAACCAATACAAGGCTCGCAAAAGCTTCCGCTGAGGGTGACTTGCGGAGTGGCACAGGTCAGGGTGTCTGCCGGGATGCTGTCCAGGCAAGGCACGCATTTCTGCTGTATGACGGTTACGTCCCGGAAGCTGGAACAGTTATTGGCAGGGTTGGTGACTGTCAAACGCACTACGCCCGCCGTGTCCAGTAATACCGCAACACTATCCGCACTATCCAGAATGATCCCGCCTTCCCATTCATAAACGTACTGTGGCCCCTGTGGTACAACAAAAGCCTGCAACCAAAAAGAGTCCTGCATACAGGGAATGATCGTAGAGCTGAAATTGATATCCGGCAGGTTATTGCTGCGCTGTACGACAACGATGTCTTCTGCGAAACAGCCATTGGTGCTGTCGATCACGGTCAGGAAATAAGTACTGGCATCATTTACGAAGATGCTGAAGCTGTCTTTGACAAAAGTTTCATCGTCCAGCTTGGTCCAGGTATAGCCAATGCCTGGGCCAACGGTTGACCCGGTAGCGCTTAAAATCGTTGTAGGTTCCGGGCAGGTCAGGGTGTCTCCCGGGCCGGCTTCTGCTATGGGGGCAAGGATGTTGGAGGGCACCTCAACCGCCAGAGTGTCGCTGAGGCCGAAGGTGGTATTGGTGGCAATGAGCTGGTAAATGCCCGGGCAGCGTACAACTGGCTGAAGCGTAGTGCCTCCGGATTCTATACAATCGGGGCCGGGAGAAAGCCAGGTGTAAGTGATATTGGGCCCGGACTCCGTACCTGCTGCATTCAGGGTGATTGTGGTGATAGCGCAAGTTAGTGTATCGGGTGCCGCAACCTGGAGGGTAGGGCTGCAGTCCAGGGTAGCCACCACGGAAGCGGTATCCGGGCAGTCGCCGGCGGCGTTATTGGCGATTAAGGTATAAATACCTGCACTATCAATTATGAAGCTAATCCCTCCGGGCGATATCGGTACGCCATTGAAGAACCAGCTAAATGTGGCACCTTCCGAGGCTGTGGCATCAAGCAGGGCTGTCCCTTCCAGACAGGACAGTGCAATACTGTCCGGTAGAATAGCATTGGGGCTTAGCGGGTCCAGGATTACGAGAGCGGTATCCTTTGTGGTGCAACCGTTGAGGGTGTCCGTAACGGATAGGATGTAAAACCCATCGCAGGTAGCGGTAACGTCCTGAGCGGTAGCATCACCGGACAGGCAGGGGCCCGTCCATTCGAAAATAGTATTAAGGGTCGTACTGCCTGCGCCGGTCAGCGTTACCTCGGGAATGGCACAGCCCAACTCCTGGTCCGGGCCTGCACTGGCGATTGGGAAACTGAAGTCCGCTGCCACAAAAACGGTATCTGAAGCCTCACAGCCCGTGGTAGTGTTACGTACATGTAAGATATAGTTACCTTGCGCAGCAGCTTCAGCAAACTGTTCACTCACTGGGCCGGAAATACCTTCCGGTGGTCCCGACCAACTATAAATTATATCTGCACCCTGACTGCTGCTGTTGCTGCCAATTGATACCGTGGGTTGATAGCAGTTGATGAGCGTATCTGTTCCGGCATCAGCCACAGGGGGCAGGCTGTCCTGTAGGACTTCCACCTCGGCAATACGGGTGCAGCCGGTCGTGTCATTCTCAATCTCAAGCTGATAGAGGCCTGGGGCATTGACTGTAGGGGTTAGTGTATTCGTGCCGCTGATAAAGTTGCTATTATCGGCGGAGCTCCATTCAAAGCTAAATCCGGTGCCGGTATCAGAACTGGTACCGTCAAGCATCACTTCCGACAAGATACAGTTGAGCCGGAGGGGTGTTGCAATGGCAGCCGTTGGCGATAGGGTGTCTATATTGACAATAGCAAAGGAGGTGTCAAAGCAGCTATTCCGGGTATCGGTAACCACCAGCATGTACACGCCTGGACTGGCAACGGTAGCCTGAAGCGTGCTCGTATCCACCAAGCCCGTACCAAAGATTTCCACCCAGTCGTAGTCGTATTGAGGCCCTGTGCTCGATCCCGTACCATCGAGCGTGACCAGTGTGCTGTCGCAGGTAATCGTGCGGTCGGGGCCGGCAGTAGAAAAGGGTTGGAGCGTATCCAGGGCTACGGTGGCTACAGCCGTATCCGCGCAGGCGTTTGTGGTATTGGTTACAATAAGCTGATAGGTGCCGGGGGCGTCTATGGTTGCATTAAAGCCATCAGTGCTGACCGGAGGTAATGGATCGCCGGACCAGGTATAAAGAATATCTGGCCCGGTGGACGATCCCGTGCCATCAAGGGTGATACTGGGTTGGGAACAGTCCAGCGTATCAGGTGTGGCTAAAACAGCATTGGTAACGGTAATATCTTCCTGGACCGCGACAGTAGCGGTATCCCGGCAGCCATTTAGTGTGTTTTCTGCAGTCAGGGTATAAATGGCCCCTGCATCTACAGTAATATTGAGGGTGTCCGTATCAGTCAGGATGTTGCCGCCTGGGGATGTCCAGTTGTAAATGGGAGCTGCCCCGGCACCCGTTACAGTTGCTGCAATACCCACAGTAGGCTGGGTACAGGTAATGGTGTCCGGGAGTGGGATTGTGATCCGTGGCGCAATAGTGTCATAACCAACCTCTATTGTAGCTGAATCCCGGCAATTGGTCAGGGTGTTCTCCACCATCAACTGATAAGTGCCGCCCTGAATGACTGTTGGGAAAAGGGTCATACCATCCTGTAAAAGATTGCCGGCAGCGTCCCTCCACTCGTAGGCGAATTCATCTCCGGTGGAGGAGCCGCTCCCATCCAGGAGAATTTCAGGGTTTAGGCAGGATAATACCGTGTCTGAACCGGGGCTCACAACCGGGAGGGACTGGTCTTCCAGAACAATAGTCATAGACGTGTCACTGCAGCGATTGTCTATGTCTGTGACCACGAGAAAATAATCACCAGGTTCATTGGCAACTGCGGTAGGCTGGAAAACATCGCTGGTAATATTACCATCAGGTGTGAACCAGAAGTACGTGTGGTCCGGATTAGGCACTGCCAATGTTCCCAGAGTGACCTGGCCTTGTGTACAGTTCAGGGTGTCCGGGGGGCCGGCATCTGCATCGGGAGGGATGGTGTCAATTTGAACGGTCAGGGTGTCAAAGTCTGTGCAAACGGTCATATCGGTAGACATTTGACTCACTTCCAGTGCATAATCTCCTGCAAGGTTTGCGGTTTGGGTGGCGTTCGCACCCAACAGTGTACCATCCGGTGCATACCATTGGTAAGTGAGTTGCCCGGAAGGTTCGGAGGTGGTTCCGTCAAGGTTGACCTCGGTGGTGATGCAGGTCAGGTCAAAGGCAGGGGCGATGCTGGCGTTGGGTGCCAGGACTTCCACCGTTATGTTCAGTGTGCTGTCGCAGTTTTGAGCAGAGGTTAGAAAGAAGTTATAGCTTCCGGCTTCAGTGAGGAGGCTGTCTCCAACCGAAAAGCCTTCCCCCTCGCAAATGGTGATTGTAGTGTCTACAATATTGGGCTGCAGTACGGTCAGGTTCAGAATAACGATGCTGTCGCACCCGGAAACAGAAGGCAGGGTGTCGCGGTAAATCCCCGTGGCATTATAGGTGTTTGGGCCGACCTCAATGAACTGCCCGGGGCAGAGCGTATCGTTCAGGTGGGTTTCGATTGGAGGCAGTACCGTCAGGTCTATTTGTACCAGGCTGTCGCACCCGGCAAAACTGAGCAGCTCGATTTCGTAAAAGCCGGAATTGGTCAGTGTGGTGTCTCCCACAACCAAAGTGTCGCCAAGGCAAATGGTATCTTCAAGCAGCTCGGTGGTTGGAAGTGGCACGATCGTGACCTGAATACAACTGTCGCTCAATTCTCCGCAAAAGCGGGGCTCCAGGCCATCAAGGTTATTCCTGATGCTGTCTAGTGTAAGCATCCCATCGGGTTCAGGGAGGCTGTCGAGGTCCTCCAATTGGTAGCTTAGCCCACAGATTTGGTAACTGCCCGGTGCAAAGCCAGTCAGGTCAGGGTGATCAGTAGTGTCAATGAAGATGCCATCCTGCCCCAGGAGGTACGTATAGCCATAGATTGCGGTGTCAGGGTTTTGCCCATTATCGAATGCCAGTAGCGGGTCGATATCGAGGAGGGTATCCCCTTCGCAGGTGAGGAGGTCATCTGCAAATAAGTTGCCCCCTTCAGCAAAACAACAGTCCAGGCCACGGGCATCACAGAACTGGATTTGGAAATAGGTGATTTCTCCGATGTAATCCGAGGGGGTGTTTTCAATACTAATGGTCCAGGTGCCATTGGCAGGGCCCGTATTGAAATCTTCCAGGCAGCCCTGGAAGGGGTAATAAGACCCATTGTAAAAGTTCAGATTGGAAAAATTGCCGGTTTGGTTGTTGTCCCAGCCAAAAAGGGAGCCGGGGTCGGGGTCAGGGACTTCCAAACAGGGCACAAAGCTGATGTCCCAAATTGAGCCGAAAGTGAATTCAAATTGCTGGTCCGTATCCGGACCGATCAGGGTGACAGACTGCCCGCCGGGAGAGGTGAGCGTGAGCACAAGATTGTCTACATACTGATGGGCAAAGCGAATGTCTATACCGCAAATGCCCTGATCGATGGCATTTAAGTCATCGTTAAAAATATCGAAAACCTCATAAGTGTAAGTGGGGCTGGAGTTGACGGCAATACCCAGGGTGTCAGTAAGCCCGCAGGGCTGCGCGAAAAGAAGAGGTGTGCCACTTAACAGGGCCAGGCAAAACAGGAAACAGGTCCGCTGCATATTTCTAATGTCCTTGGGATTAATGGAACAGTCTTCAAAGTTACTATTATTTAGGAGAAAGCGGAAGCTCCTTAACGTTTGAAGGGATCAAGCCGGCGACAGCATAGTGATTTGCTCCAGCTCTTCGATGAGCCAGTCGTCCAGCCCGCGGTACCAGTCGAGGTGAGGGCTGATGGCACCGCAACCACCGCCATCATTGGGGCATTGGGTTTCTTCCCATTGCTTCTTGCAGGAAGGGCAGCGTCCTCCCGTTTCAAAAGTATTCCATTGGTGCCCGCAGGTGCACATCCACCAGGCACGGCCATCAGGCTTCCAGTCACATTTTGGGCAGAGGATTTCCACAGATTTAGGCATGGGTCTGAGTTTTGGGTTTAAAAATGCGGACAGGATCTCCCTGTTGAATTGTTCCGCCGCAGATTACACGTGCCGTCACTCCACCGTGACCACGCATGGCGGCATAGCCTCCGTCGCCCAGGTTTTCTTCCATTCGGGAGCAGGGGTGGCAATTGCCGGTGATTTCGAGGATGACTTCAGCACCAATCTGTACTTGCTGTTTCATGAGGGAGAGCAGGTTGATGCCGGATACGACGAGGTTGCGGCGGGTAAGGCCGGGATCAATGGGAGGCTGATTCAAAATAGCCCCGATAGTTTGCAAGTGTTCTGCCTGAATGAGGGTGACTTGCCGTTTTCCACCTTTGCGGCTGTAATGGTCGCCTACAATGCCTTCATCCAAAGTAATGGTGGCGGAAGAGCAAGGGACCAAAGGGCTTTTCTTTTCCGGGCGTTTGCCAATCCAGTCCAAACGGCCGGTCTGTGGAACGTACTGCTGAAGGTCTTTAAGCGTCGGAAACTTCACGGATACTGGCTTTTGCTTCTGTTTCAACCAGCGCGGCATCCATAAAGTTTCGGAGCCGGTGCATTTCGTCTTTGCCAAGGCGTTCACCAGCTTTAGCAAAGAGGTATAATACCAGGGCGATTGCGGCAGCGACTGGTAAAGCCCAGAGTGCCGGCGCCGGCATACCCAGGCTCAGTTGAGAAAATCCGGTGATCCCAATAAAGAGGCTGATCGCGCCAAGAGAAGAGTAAAGAAAGACAAACATAAGCCAGACAGAAGGGCGTGGGCCGTACAGCCCGCGGATTAGTGCCCCTCCCTCCATGTTGTCCTCGATCGTGAGGCTTAACTGAGGGGACCAGTAATGTTGTTGTTCCACAGGTATGCGCAGCACAATATGATGGTCCATAACGGAGCCCTGAATGCTGCCGTCGCTGTTGTCCAAAGCCTTGCTAAGGCGATGAATCACCTGTTCGGCGGTAGCAGGGTGCTGCCGCTGGAACCTTGGCCTGATTTCAACTGTCGTCATAAAATTTGCTGTTGTAGTTGGCTTGGCGCTGCGACGATCTGGCTTCGCTTGATTTGTTATTGCTAGACCAGACAATCAAAAATAGGTAAAAAAATGTAAAGGCTGGATAAAAATTTGGATGTCTTGCGCTTGCTGCCGAAGAAATTTTAAAAAAAAGGACCAGTGCCTCAAGCCATAAATCCTTGACACCCCAGGTTTCGTTCTTGTCCGCTTACTCTTCGTTGAAGAGCCGTTCCTTTAGCTCGGGCTAAAGTCCCGAACCTTCGTCTTGATTAGTCGAAAAAGAGCCCTTCAAAATGTTTAAAAATTCATTACATAGTGTGCTAGCGACCTTGATTAGACATAGAACGAAGCAAGAAGAAAGCAGTAACCCAAAAACAAAAAACTCCCGGGTTACCTACCCGGGAGACCAATCAAAAAACAGCAGGATATTATTCTTAAAAAACACAGATTGGTTGTTCCGTTACCCTCAAAGCAGGGATACAGTTGCAAACCAACTCAAGTTGGTACTCACCAGTATTGTGTAATTTTAATTGGATTGTACATACGGATTCGCTTTTCGTGCGGCGTTCCGTTATATATTTCACCTTTGAAAATCAAGGTGCAGAATATTGTTGTTGCGACAGATGAGGACGCCGGACAGGCTATAGGTCACTAATCCGGCGGACTACTTCATACAAGCGGGTGTACGGCCCGACGTCTTCCACGAAAGGATCGTGCTCCAGGTGATTAGCGGATATCAGTTTCAGGTGCGTGACCCGGCCCCGGCTGTCGGTCACACGCTGTACGTACTTCACCCAAAGCTGGCCATTATTCTTGACCGCATAGATTTTGTTGTCGCGTATCTCGTGCAGGCCGCTGATCTCTCTGCAGATCACCATGTCCCCGTCGAGAATGACCGGTTCCATACTGTTACCGTTAATCGGAAAAGCAACAAGGCTGGCACCGGAAAGCCCCGGTATGCTGAAGAAGGTATTTTCTTCTTTGGTAAAGCTTTCTGCGCTTACCGTGGAACCCGCGAAGGCTTCTGTGGTGGTGAACATAATATTACCAGCCATCCTCGGCGTATCCTCCATTACCTGATCGTACTTGGGGGCTTCAAGCCCGAAAGGCTCGCCCTCTCCATCGATCATATACGACTCATTTACGCCATACTCCCGGCAAAGGGCGCGGGCATGGCGGTAATCAATGCAGCGCTTATCATCCGGGTTAAGGAAAGCACGAATGATATGGCCGTAGGCACGGTTGCCGAGAATGCGTTCTGCAAAATCGCCCATCCCTTTGCCATTCCGGTCATTTTTGACGATCTCGCCACGTTCTTCCAACATATTGAAAACCGTAATAAATCTTTCATTCAATTGCCGCCTGTCTTCTCGGATCATAATTTTGAGGATTTAATTCGCGCTAATCGGTACCCGGAGCAGTGTATGCGACCTGGGGAAAAGCGGGTTGTAATAAACAAAAACAATCAACTTGGCTGCAAGTTAAAACAAATTTTTGTTGCAAACAAATCAATTCAGGAAGAAAATCAGAATTTTTTTGTTTGCCACTCCCGACGCAGGAGGCTAAAGAGCTGTAGGTGCTGATAAGTATCTTCTTTGAGAAGGGCTTCCCGCAGTTGCCCCTCCGCTGTAAACCCCAGTCGGTTGGCTAAAGCGATAGAGCGTTGGTTATCTTGGGTAGACCTTAGGGCAATCCGGTTGAGGCAGAGTTCTTCGAAAGCATAGCTGAGCAGGCGGCGGCAGGATTGTGTAGCCAGTCCCCGGCCCTGAAAACTACTGCCGAGCCAGTAACCCAACTCGGCCCGGTGATGGGCCCATTCAATGCGGACAAGGCTGACGAGACCGGCAATCTGCTGATCGGCACGTACCAAAAAAGTGCAACGCTGCTGCCCCTCGTTGAAACGTATGGCGTCAAACAGGAAACGGTGTACGTCTTTTTCCGTATGAATTTGTTTGACCCACTCCATCCAGGGCTCCAGTTCTGTACGGCTCCGGTCAATTAGCCGGTATAAAGGGGCAGCGTAGGGTAGCTCCGGGCGCAGCAGGTCAAGTTGTGGTCTTACAGGCAGGGTTTTGGGTAGCATAGATGGTAAATTATTGAGGGCGCAACTGCTGCAGGGCTTCCACCGCCCGGTCCAGTTCTGCAATTGTGTTGTAATAGTGGGGGGAGAACCGCAGCGCCCAGTCCACACCTTTCTTTTCGAAGTCGATAACCGCGCCTGCTTTCATGGAAACAGAAGCATTGACGCCTTTTTGGTTTAGGGCAGGGATAATCTCCCTGGCACTAAGCCCTGCTATGGATAGGGTGACGATGCCGCACAGTTGCTGCCCCTGATCGAGCACCCGGATATGCTTAAGCTGACCGAGCTTCTGCCTGAGGTGGGCTGCCAGCATACTGACCCTTTCCGCAATAGCCGTCAGCCCCAGTTCGATTGCGTAATTGGTGGCAGCCCGGGCGGCAAGCACCAGGGCATAGGAGCGCTCCCAGGTTTCAAAACGCACGGCACTTTTCCTTGGGCGGTAGGTATCCGGAGCTGTCCAGGCAGCGCTGTGGAGGTCCATAAATTTAGGTTCCAGCCCCGCTTCCAGCACCCGTTCTGAGATATACAAAAATCCGCCACCGCGTGGCCCCCGGAGGAATTTCCGGAAGGTGGCCGTCAGAAAATCGCACGCAATGGCTTGCACATCCAGAGGCAGTTGTCCGGCAGACTGACAGGCATCGACGAGGTAGTACGCACCATTAGCCCGGCAGACTTCGCCTATGCCCATGATGTTTTGCACCAGGCCGGAATTGGTGGGCACGTGAGTGACCGCTACGAGCCTGGGACGATGTTGTCGGATCAGCGCTTTCAGGTGGCCGGTATCCACACCGCCTTCGGGCAGGGTCCGGGCGCGGATGAGTTGGAGGTGATGCCGTTTGGCCAGTTGCAGAAAGGCGATCTGATTGGACACATAGTCGGCTTCGGTAGTCAGAATGGTGTCTCCTGCCTGAAAAGGGATAGCGGATAAGGCTGTATTGTACGCCTGTGTAGCGCTGCCGGACCAGGCGATTTGGTCCGGTTGGGCATTCAACACTTGGGCAACGGACTCGTAGAAACCGATACTTTGCTCCCGTACAAGGGCGGCAGCTTCATATCCACCGATTTCAGACTCCAGCTGAAGGTGCTGCTGCGCCGCTTCCAGTACCGGTCTTGGCATGAGGCTGGCGCCAGCGTTATTGAGGTGGATCCGGTGCTGCGCGCCGGGGGTATCGGCCCGAAGTTGGTCAATATTGAGCATAGTTTTTAGATGATTTTGGTTAAGAAAAGGGCCAGAAAGAGCAACAGGCTCAGGATCAGCCCGGCATTAGCCAGCCAGCCGTTGCGGGCATTGCCCAGCCAGGAGGAGCGGTTGTTCATGTAGATGAGAATGGCCGCCAGGAAGGGCATGAAAAAGGCACCCGTCACGGCGTATAGTATGCCAATCCAGGCAGGTTTGCTCCACCAAACGATGATCAGGGGCGGTATCGCCAGATAGCCCAGGAACAGCCGGTAGGGCAGGGTAGGGCGGAGGAGCTCCTGGGTAATAGGGCGCTTTCGGACATTCCGGACGAAGTCTGCAAAAAGATAAGGCACGCCATCCCAAACACCCAGCATGGAAGAAAAAACCGCACCCCAAAAGCCAATGAGGAATCCCCATCGGCCTACCGGGCCGGTCACGGTACCCAGTTGCTCGGCCAGGCTCAGGATCATCCCGTAGCCATTGACCTGTTCCGGGCTGACTCCTGCGGCAATAATCACCAGCGCAACCCCAAACAGGCTGCTTAGTGTGTAGGCGATTCCCAGGTCGATACGGGCGTGCTTCATGAAACCCGCCTGGCGCCATCCTTTTTCGGAAAGCCAGTAGGCATAGCTTAGAAGCGTCACACTGCCGCCTACGCCGCCGATCAGCCCGAGGGTGAGCATCACGGCTTTGGGATCATTAGGCAGGCGCGGGTAAATCAGGGCCATTCCGACATCTCCCCAATCCGGTGCCAGTCCCCAGGCACTACTGATGACTACTGCAAACATAAGCCCAATGAATAATTTCATCAACTGCTCCAGCAGCCGGTAGCTGCCGCTAAGGACGAGGAGCACAGCCAGGCCCGATTGCAGGGCACCCCAGATCAATGTGCCGGTGCTTTCATTTTTATGTATAGGCAGAAGGGTCTGCGCGGCAAGCCCGCAGAAGGAAATCAGAGCGCCAGCCACCACGAAAGACCACAGCAGCAGATAAGCCAGAAAATAATAGGAGACCCACTTAGGCAGATGTTTGATCCAGCCCTCCAGTAGGGTCTCCCCGGTGGCCAGTTGCCAGCGGGCAATGCCTTCGTTGAGCACAAACTTCAGCAGCCCGCCCAGCACCACCGCCCAAAGGATGACCGTGCCATACCGGGCGCCAGCCACCGAAGCAGCGATCAGGTCGCCCGCGCCCACGCCGGTCGCTGCCACGATAAAGCCGGGGCCCAAATAGCTTAGCCGTCTTTTTAGATTGCTCATTGGGACAAGATACAAAAACAAGGTCTGTTGGCCCTGGGGTAGAGCTTCCCGCTCTGCTCCAGGTTCACTGTGGCAACCTGCCAAGAGCAGAAAGCTAGCCTTCGGGCACATGCAACACCTTCATCACCATCACGGTCACCTGCTCTTCCGAAAAAGCTTCCTTGATGGCCGACTGCAATTTGGGCATGACCGTATCGAATGCCCCAAAGATTTGGGTGCTCATGTCGTTGACTTGTACACGCAGCCCGTCCTCTGCTTTTAGTAGCCCGATAAAATTCAGGATAGGTTGCTCGTAATCGGGCCGGAAGGGGTACATGGAGATTTCTACGGCGATTTGCATGGTGGTTTTGTTTAATTTAGCGATGAAGCCGTATCATAATATAAAATGAACGAATATGAAAGGAATAGGAGGAGATTGCTTCGTTTTGAGGGATATGGGGGTAAAAACGGGCTGTTTATTCCTGCAATAAGCTTGCGGAGCTATACCGGGCGAAGGAAGATACAGTCAAAGCCAAAGTTTTCTACGATAAAGCCATAACGGTCTGGGAAAAGCTGTACAAGCGCACGCAGTGGGGGCAGATCGGGGGGGATGGAAACACATAGGGACATAGGACACATAGTTTTCATGCCTCTATGCGCTACGTGCCTATGTGTTTAACAACAACACGGTGGCACTTGGCGGCTTTGGATGGAGGTGGAAACACATAGAGACATAGGGCACATAGTATTCATGCCTCTATGCGCTACGTGCCTATGTGTTTAACAACAATACGGTGGCACTTGGCGGCTTTGGATGGAGGTGGAAACACATAGAGACATAGGGCACATAGTATTCATGCCTCTATGCGCTATGTGCCTATGTATTTAACAACAATACGGTGGCATTTGGCGGCATTGGATGGATGTGGAAACACATAGAGACATAGGGCACCTAAGTTTTCATGCCTCTATGCGCTATGTGCCTATGTGTTTAAAAAAAACTATGGCGTAGACACCGACACCGGCAACACCTTCCCATTAAAAAAGTGATGCCCCTGCAACGCAAAGTAGCTCAAAAAGCCCCCCATCTGCGCACTGCTCACCGGCGCCTGCATCCCCGGGAAGGCCGCAGCCAGCATTTCGGTTTGCACCGCACCCAGCGCCAGGCAGTTGACGCACACGCCAGAGTCTTTCCACTCTTCCGCCAGGCACTCCGTGAGGGTAGCGATGGCCGCTTTGCTGACGCTGTAGGCGAGTAGGCCCGGGAACTTGGAGCTGCCCTGATACCCGCCCATGCTACCGATATTGAGCACGTGGGCTTTTTCGGCGGCCTGCAGGAAGGGGCGCAGCATTTGCAGCAGGTGGACGGGCCCGTGGAAGTTGACGCCCATGACGGTTTCCCAGTCGGTGCCGGTGGTCTCGTGGAAGGGCTTGTTGAGGAGGTAGCCGGCGTTGTTGATCAGGACGTCTACGGTGCCCCAGGGTTCGACGATTTCGAGCAGGGGGCGGGCATCGGGGGAGGTGATGTCGTAGGCGAGGTAGTGGAGGTTGTCTCCGGCTTCCTGTTGCAATGCCTTTAGGGCGGCTTCGTTGCGGGACAGGGCGAGGACGCGGTGGCCGTCTTGAGCCAGTTGCAGGGCGGTATCGCGCCCGATGCCCCGGCTGGCCCCGGTGATGATGATGTTTTTCATATTGTCAGTATTTTATAAATCGCCCAGTTGGGGGCGGATGGTGATCTCTTCAATAACGGCATTGGGCGGCAGCTGCCAGGCGCTCCAAATGGCTTCGGCCACTTCGGAGGCTTGCAGCAGGCGGTCTGCCGGCAGGTCAGCTCCTGCCCAGGAATCGGACCAGGTGGGACCGGGGAGTATGGCCGTGGCCCGTATGCCTTTGTCTTTAAGCTTGTGGCGCAAGCTGTGGTGGAAGGACAGCAGAGCAGCCTTGGTGATGCCATAGGAACCTTTCCCAATATACCCTTCCCGACTGGCCACGGAGGCGATGTTGAAAATATGGCTGCCCCGGGGCATCTGGGGCCATACAGCCCGGCTCAGGTGGTAGGGCGCATAGAGGTTTACCGCCATCATGTGTTCCAGCGCATCGTTGGGTTCCTCCAAAAGGGTGCCGGGCAGGTAAGTGCCGGCGTTGTTGATAAGGATATCAATGGTTTCGTAGCCGGACTTCAGGGTCTGGCAGAGATGCTGCACGGCTTCTGTATCGGCAAGGTCACAGGGGAATATATCAATGCGGCATTCCGGGGCTATGGCTTGCAGTTCCTGCTGGGCCGATTGCAGGTCAGCAGCAGTACGGGCAATGAGTGCCATACGGGCACAATGCGGTGCAAAGCGATCCGCAATAGCCCGGCCAATACCTTTGGTGGCGCCGGTCAGGAGGAGTGTGGGGCGTTGGTCCATAATGGGAGCAACGAATGGGGGCAACGTATTGTTTGTGCGGATATGCAAAAAGCGCGGTTTGCCTAATTAAAGGCAGGAAGCTGCCCATTTTTGGGATAAAGCTTCTACATTTGCGCGGTGAAGTTGCGCAAGACTTAGTAGTTTGACGGCAATAAGCCAGACCGTTTTCTCTTTAGGTTTTGCGAAATTTTAACGCAACTTCCAAGTTGTCAGTCGCTTATAAAATTTCGCAAAACCGCAAACGGTCTAACTTATTTTGTTTCCGTCTTTTATAATAAGGCTCATGTTTTTAAAAAATATACTCTACCATTTTGGCCGCTATGTGATGATGCTTGGTACGGCGATATCCCGGCCCGAGAAAGTCTCCATGTACTATAAGGAGACGATGCGGCAGATGAATGACATCGGTATTGGTTCTTTGTTTATCGTTGGCCTGATTGCCATCTTTATTGGCGCAGTAACGGCGGTGCAGTTTTCCTATCAGCTGGATGGCACCCTCGTGCCGGTCTACTACATCGGCTATGTGGTACGGGATATGACGATTATTGAGCTGGCACCGACTTTTACCTGCCTGGTGCTGGCGGGTAAGGTGGGCTCCAATATCGCTTCTGAAATTGGCGGTATGCGCCAAAAGGAGCACATCGATGCGATGGAAATCATGGGCGTCAATACCGCAGCTTATCTCATTATGCCTAAAGTGATTGCGGCGCTGGTGGTGATTCCCATGCTGGTGGCGGTGGGTGCATTTATCAGCATTATTGGGGGGTATCTGGCTTCCGTGCCTACGGGCGTTATGGCAGATGCCGACTACATCAAGGGGCTACGCTCCTTTTTCGACCCCTTCAATGTGACGATGATGTTCATCAAGGCGGTCGTGTTCGCCTTTATTCTCACCACAGTGTCCTGCTATCAGGGGTATCACGTGCGGGGTGGCAGTATTGAGCTGGGGCAGGCCAGTACCAACGCTGTGGTCTTTAGCGACATTTTGATTTTGGTGGCCGACTACCTGCTGGCCGTAATTCTGACGAGTTAAGCAAGGCTTATGATCCGGACGAAAGATATTTTCAAGTCCTTTGACGAAAAGGAAGTACTGAAAGGGATTACCACGGAGTTCTACAAGGGTAAGACCAATCTGATTATCGGGCGCAGTGGTGCGGGTAAGACTGTACTGCTCAAATTGCTGGTTGGTCTGCTGCAGCCGACCTCCGGCGAGGTCTGGTACGACGATACCAACTTCTTCAGCCTCAATAAAAAGGAGGTGCGTGCCATTCGTATGCAGGTAGGCATGCTTTTTCAGGCGTCAGCGCTCTTTGACTCTATGACGGTGGAGGAGAACATCCGTTTTCCGCTCGACATGTTCACCAATATGACCTACAAGGAGAAACGCAAGCAGGTGGACTCCTGCCTGGAGCGGGTCAGCCTCTCCGGTGTCAATGATAGCTTCCCGTCCGAAATCAGCGGTGGTATGCAAAAGCGGGTGGGCATTGCCCGTGCCATCGTACTCAATCCGCGCTACCTCTTTTGCGATGAGCCCAACTCGGGGCTTGACCCCAAGACCTCTATCGTGATTGACGAACTGATCCTGGACATCACCAAAGAGAAGAACATCACCACAGTGATTAACACCCACGACATGAACTCGGTGATGGAGATCGGCGAGAATATCATTTTGCTCTATCAGGGTGAAATTGCCTGGCGCGGGCACCGGGGTGAGGTCCTGGAAAGTGATAATGAAATCCTGCAAGACTTTATTTTTGCCTCTCCTTTCCTGCAGCGGTTGCGGGAGTCGGCTCTGGGGAAGTAAGCAGGTTTCACGCAACGAGAGCGCAACGTTCGGTAAGCGAGGGTGTCTGCTCTGGCTTTGCGTACTTTGCGAAAACCTTTGCGCCCACCCAAACCCCTGTAGCACATTTTTCTCCGGAAATCCTTATCTTTCAGGGTACAACGCTAAAACCCAAAAACCATGGGCAACCGAGGGCTAGACCTGGAATCCGCCATACCTGCATTTGATCCCGCCAAAGGGAAAAACCACCTTTTAGTAGTTGGCATCGATAACTACGCGCACTGGCCGGCGCTGCATAATGCCGTGCGTGATGCCCGAACCTTCGCCAACGTCCTCTGCCAGCAGTATCAGTTTGAGGAGGGCGATGTCCGCAAGCTCTTCAATGAGGATGCCTCTGAAGGCGGTATCTACAACGTGCTCCGGGAGCTGAAGCGCGTGATGGGCCCTCACGACAGTCTGATTATTTACTACTCCGGGCACGGCTACTTCGATCAGGATTTCGATGAAGGTTACTGGGTGCCTCAAGATGCCCGCAAGGGTGCTGAAGAAACCTATATTTCCAATGCCAACATCCTGAAGCGGGTCAATGCACTGGAGGGGCAGCACATTCTGCTGATTGTGGACTCCTGCTTTTCAGGTTCGCTGCTAACCAGTACACGCAACGCCTCTGTGGATGAGCACTTCCCATCGCGCCGGGTCATTTGCTCCGGCCGTTTGGAGGTGGTGTCGGATGGCGCGCCGGGGCAGCATAGCCCGTTTGCCGACCTGCTGATTAGCCGGCTACGTGATAATACAACCCCTGCTCTGAATACGACCGCTTTGGTGCAGTACGTCAAGGAACATATTCCAAAGTTATCCCAACAAGCACCAATTGACGGGCGGTTGCAGAATTCCAGCGACCGGGGCGGAGAGTTTATCTTCCACCTCAAAGTGAGTGAGGATGAGCTGTGGGGCAAAGTGGAGCAGGAAGGGACCGTTTCCGCTTACGAGGCCTATCTCAATGATTATCCGGGCGGGAAGTTTGCCCGGCGTGCCAGTCAGCAACTCTTGATTTTAAGGGAGGACGCCATCTGGGGAAATGCCCGGCAAAAAGACAATGAGCTGGCTTACCGCAACTACCTCAAGCAGTATGCCGGCAAGGGCAAATACCTGGAAGCTGCCCAAAAACGCCTGGATGCCCTGGAGGCGCAGCAGGAAGACCGCCGTAAGGTGCTGGAGCAGCTTGCGCAAAAAGATGCAGAGCGCGAAGGTATTCAGGAACAATATCAGGCCCTCGTTGATGAAGCGGAAAGCCTTTTCCAAAAGGAAGAAATGGAAGGCGCCCGGGAAAAATACCGGGAAAGCCTGCAATACTTCATGGCGGGCTTTGCGCCAGATTATACCTACGTGGAGGAACAAATCAACCTTTGTACTAACGGGATTGCCTTTGTACGGAGCCTCAACAACGGCAAAGCTGCTATGGGGCGTGAGAACTACCGCCTGGCCCTGCAGTATTTCAATGAAGCGGCCCAACATGGCGATGACCCCAAGCTGGAAGACCTGATTCGGGTTTGCCGGCAACGGCTCAAAAGCCCGGCTCCGGCTGCTTCACGAGAGACAGCTTCCGCCAAAACCGCCACCCGGGGTGCCACAACAGCAGTACCACCCAAAAAACAAAAACGCAACTGGGGCGGAACCCTGTTGAAATGGATCGGTGGTTTTGCCTTGTTTTTTATCCTTTTGGGCGTCATTGGCAACCTGCTGCCGGAAGACGAAGTCTACTCCGACGAACCGGCTTATACGCCACCGCAGAGCGGGCAGCAGATGCCCCCTGCGGAAACAGCATCTTCCGGTCAGGGCCAGCCTGCAACGACTAAGCCTGCCCCCACTTTTCAGGAGCTCATCCCCGGTGACTGGGCGGTGGAGGATATTGTGATGAACGGGCAGTCTCTGTCGGATTTGGCCGGGCAGTATGGGACCGACCTCTCGGAGTATGTGTATTCCTTCTACAGTAATGGACAGGTCTCTGTCTACAGCCCGGCTGGTACAGAGCAGCAAACGTATTCTATTGAAGGTCAAAATATTTACCTGTATTCCAGTGTATGGGGCGGAAGCCCGGGGGTGATCAATTACATCCGGTCCTCTGAGATGCAGCTCACCTTCTACGTAGCGGATGGCTTCGGAGGCTCAACGCCCATGATTGTTACCTTTTCCCGGGAGTAAAAAAGAAAACCTGTGCCGTCCAGGTTCAGCACAGGTTTCCAGAGGGCATCTAACCTGCCGTAAATCAGTAATCCCGGAATACCCGGCTGGCATTACGGTTGAAGTTGTCCATCACATCGGTGCCGCCGAAGGGGTCATTGCCGTTGAGCTCGTTGGCGGGCGCATCGCGGTAAAGCTCTCTGAGCCAGCCCGGATTATTGCGCTCGCCAATGGCAGTGGAGTGGAGCAAGACGTAGTCGCCCGGAGAAAGGGACGGGTTGTAGAAAACGAACTTCACGTTATTCTGATTGGTGTACGGGAATTCGTAATAGGTCCAAATCTCGTAGGGTGGGGCAGAGGGCTCCTGATCGCGCATCTCCATATCATCAGGCTGGCCGTATTTGAGGTAGTAATAGCCTCGGTCGGTCTCAAAGCCGTGGCGGAAGCCGGAGTCGTACAATTGGTCGACGGCACGGGCGACTTCCATATACTTATCATAAGCCGCTTTGGGATTGTTGGGAGATTGCCCCGCCCAGTAACTGAACAGGTAAAGGCGCTGTCTTTCCAGGTCTTCTTTTTTGATCATAGTATTGACCGTTTCCACATCGTTTTGTGGCATTTTGGGGGTCAGGGCGCGCAGGCTGTACTCGAGTTCCTCGGCATCCAGCATCTGAACGAATTCCTCTTGGACATCGAAGTCCACCATTTCGATGGGGGCCTCCTCCAGGAATGGGTTGCTGCGCTGGAAAAAGACGGTCTTACTGCTCAGGAGCCCTTTGGTGCGGTCACGGACTTCCACAATCAGGTTGTAATTGCCGGAGGGGAGCTCTGTGATATCCATG
>PR_CR_10_Liq_2_inCRDRAFT_1000041_pt1 | contig 38813 bp, 24 predicted proteins | sample PRCRCaboRojoPR_FD_10245 | JGI IMG/M metagenome (IMG submission 10245) | reverse complement strand
GTAACGTCTTCTGCCGGAGAAGTACCAAAGTCGAAGAAAATGGACAGTTTATTGTAAACAGCATCATAATCGAGCGCCGAGGTGCCACCCACGTTGTTCTTGAATTCAAACTCAAGTGTTTGCCATGCACCAGCTTCTGTAGTTGGCGTCTCTGTCTCCACGGATACTGCCGCATCCATAGAATTCTCCACCTTCAGGCGGACCGGAATATCGGCAGCAGGTGACCACACTCGTACAGAAATGATGGTCGCTTCATCCGTGAAAGGTATGGCTGACGCAAAACCAGGATCGTTTGGCGTGCCGCCGAGGTTTTCGGAAAGTGTAGTGCCGGCCCAGGTTTCCGCGCCTGCCATCTTCACAGTTTCCACTACCATATTGCCTGCAGCTTCCGGATCTTCTACAATGGCAGAGGATGTGCCGCCGAAGTCAATAGTGCTATAAAGTACCTCAGGGTCATCAAAGGTTACAGGCAGGTCCATTTGATTGCCAGTCTGTACTTCCTGCTTGTAGAAATACAGGTTGTCCAGATAAATGGTGCTCGCCCCGGCAGGTACTGCTGAAAGCACAAGCTGAGAAACATCATCCTGGTTCATGCCCTCAAAGTCTGTCAGAGGGATGTCCAGGCTTACCCATGATCCGAGCGTGAAGTTCTCAAACGGAATCTCGAAGTTGGTGTCATTACCACCACCGAAGCCGTCTCCACCGAAATCAACCATATTGATCCGGAAAGTCATGGCATTTGGTGTCCACACATCCACGTGCAGGTGGGTCATCTCGGCTGCGACCAGGTCAATGGCGTTATCATCCAGCATCTCGATGCCGGCAAAATCCAGGTTGGTGTACAGTTTCGTTGGATTGCCCTCGATTTCGATATCTTCCAGTCCTGCATTACTCCAAACGGCCAGGAAAGTATTCACAGGCACATCCGTATAGGCATCGCTAAACAGAGAAATCACATTGGCAGGATCTTCGGTTGGCGTTGGTGCGGCGACCATAGGCTCCTGGCTTCCGGTAGTGGTGCCGGTGAAGATGACATCGTCCCAGTAGTAGGTCGCATCTTCCATTGGGGAAGTGCCAAAGTCGAAGAAGATAGACAGCTTGTCGTACATCGCTGCATAATCAATAGCAGGGGTGCCATCTACCTGGTTCTTGAACTCGAACTCCAATGTTTGCCATGCACCCGCTGCGGTGGTATTGGTTTCTGTTTCCACAAAAATACCGGCGTCCATGGAGTTCTCAACCTTCAGCCTTACAGGAATATCAGCTGCGGGCGACCAAACCCGAACGGAAATTATACTTCCTGAGAAGGAGAATGGAATAGCGCTGGCAAAACCAGGATCATTTGGCGTGCCGCCGAGGTTCTCAGACAGGGTCGTTCCTGCCCAGATTTCAGCGCCAGCCATTTTTACGGTCTGTACTACGGTGTTGCCTGCGTTCTCAGGGTCCTCCACCAGCATAGAAGTGGTGCCGCCAAAATCGATTGTGCTGTACAGTACGTTGTCTTCATCGAATGTCACCGGTAGGTCCATCTGCGCAGGGGGCGTAACGCCCTGGTAGAAATACAGGTTGTCCAGATAAATGGTGCTCGCCCCGGCTGGCACTGCTGAAAGCACAAGCTGAGAAACATCGGTCTGATTCATGTCCATAAAGTCCGTCAGCGGAATATCCAGACTGACCCACTCACCTGGAGTGAAGTTCTCAAATGGCAGGTTGAAGTTCGTGTCATTACCACCGCCAAAACCATCACCGCCGAAGTCGACCATATTGACGCGGAAAGTCGTGGCATTGGGTGTCCAAACATCCACATGCAGGTGGGTCATGCCGGTTGCAACGAGGTCAAGGGCATTGTCATCCAGCATCTCGATGCCAGCAAAATCCAGGTTGGTGTACAGTTTCGTTGGATTGCCTTCGATTTCGATGTCTTCCAAACCTGCATTGCTCCATACAGCCAGGAAGGTATTCACTGGCACATCCGTATAGGCATCACTGAACAGGGAAATCACATTGGCGGGATCTTCAGTTGGGGTTGGCGCAGCGGTCATAGGAGTCGTACCGCCAACAGTAGTCGTGCCGGTAAAGATCACATCGTCCCAGTAATAGGTTGCATCTGCAGCGGGAGAAGTGCCGAAGTCAAAAAAGATAGACAACTTGTCATACATCGCGGCGTAGTCGATAGCGGGAGTACCGTCTACCTGATTCTTAAACTCAAACTCCAGCGTCTGCCAGGCGCCGGCAACTGTGGTTGTATCTTCCGTTTCCACGAAAACACCCGCATTCATTGAATTCTCTACCTTCAGGCGGACCGGAACATCAGCTGCGGGGGACCAAACCCGCACAGAGATCACACTTTCCGCAAAGGAAAATGGAATAGCGCTGGCAAAACCGGGGTCGTTTGGCGTACCGCCGAGGTTTTCAGACAGGGTTGTACCTGCCCAAACTTCTGCGCCGGCCATTTTTACGGTCTGCACTACGGTGTTGCCTGCATTTTCAGGGTCTTCCACCAGCATAGAAGTGGTGCCGCCAAAGTCAATCGTACTGTACAACACGTTGTCTTCGTCGAAAGTCACCGGCAGGTCCATCTGTGCAGGGGGCAGCACGCCTGCGTAGAAGAACAGGTTATCCAAATAGATGGTAGCCTCGCCAGCCGGTACCGCAGATAGGACCAACTGAGAAACATCCGTCTGATTCATACCCATAAAGTCAGTCAGTGGGATATCCAGACTGACCCACTCACCTGGAGTGAAGTTCTCAAACGGCAGGTTGAAGTTGGTGTCATTACCACCACCAAAGCCGTCGCCACCAAAGTCGACCATGTTGATGCGGAAAGTCGTCGCATTCGGTGTCCATACATCAACGTGGAGGTGGGTCATGCCAGCTGCAACCAGGTCTAATGCGTTATCGTCAAGCATTTCGATACCCACGAAGTCCAGATTGGTATAGAGCTTGGCCGCATTGCCATCGACCTGTACATCTGATACCATACCGGCACTCCAGGGGGCTGCGTACGTATTCACAGGAACATCTGTATAGGCATCGCTAAACAAAGAAATCACATCCCCTGCATCTTGTGTAGGCGTAGGGGCAGCCACTGTGGGCTCAGATTGCGCCATGCCCCAAAACGGGATCAGGCACAACAGGAGGAAAGTAAATTTTTTCATAGTCTCATACGTTTTTTAAGTCCAATTGGAAAGTTTAGTTAAGGAAAAGAAGTTGCTGCGGGGCATTGGTTAGGCAGCCCGCAGCAGCTGATTAGTTTATTGGTATACCCGCACCCAGTCGATTTCCATGGTGGATTCCATGAAAGCCGGGTCGATTGTTCCGCCAAAATTGCCGCCCATAGCGACATTAAAGATCAGAAAGAAATCGCTATGGAAAGGCAAATCCGGATTATTGGCGAAGGTGTGGTACACCTCATCATCAATCAGGAAGCGGATGAAGTCTTCGGTCCAGGTCACGGAGTAAGTGTGGAAGTCTTCAGAGGCACCGGGCAGATCGGTAGCCTGTGTTACCGCATCACCGGCAAAGTTGCCGGGGAAGTGCAGGGAAGAGAAAATACGGTCCTGTTCGTTGCCCACGTGCTCCATGATATCAATTTCGCCACAGGCTGGCCAGGTATTGGTCTGATAGTCTTCGCCTAAAAGCCAGATCGCCGGCCAGGTACCGCCACCGGTTGGCAGCTTTGCCCGTACGTCCACCCTGCCATAGGTGAATTCGAATTTGTCTTCAGAAACAATACGGGCAGAAGTGAACTGCGATCCGCCAAATTCTTCTCGGCGGGCGGTTATCTTCAGTAAGCCGTCTTCTACGATCACGTTGTCCGGGCTGTCGGTGTAAAACTGTGCCTCGCCGTTGCCCCAGCCATTACTGCCTGTACCGGTATTGTAGCTCCAGTTGGCATCGTCCGGTGCGCCATTAGTGTCAAACTCGTCAGACCAGACCAGATTATCGAACGTAGGCTCGTCAGCACCCGGCTTGGTGGACGTAAAAATGTGGTACCAGGCCAGGCCAGGATCGTTGCCCTGCACGACCCGGACCACCAGGCGGTTCTCGGTAACGGACAGTATCTCATAAGTGGAGGACCCCACATAGTAGCTCATAAAGCCGCCATCCGTGAAATTCATCACCGTTCCGCGGGTCAGCCCGGGGATGCCATTCATGGCTACAACGGACTCCGAAGGGCTGAGGGACACCACCTGAGGCTCATCAATCACATCAAAGTCGTAGCAGTAGTCAAAGCCATTGGAGCCACCCGCCACACCTTCGAAATTAAAATTGAAGTAGGTTTGCCCCTTGTTGTTTAGCTGGTACAGCAACTGATTGCCATCCATAGAGAAGGTCATTTCATCCTGATAGAGGCAGGTGCTTTCATCCGCACCGTCTTTCTCAAAGGGTGCAGCCTGATAGTAATTGGCAAAGTAGTTCAGCTCGGCGTTGTCGTCATTTTGCCCTACTCCCAGATGCCCGGGCTCATCGGCCGCCCAGTACCAGGTTTTGGAACTCCCACCGGTGAGGAGTTCCATGGCTTCATTATCATTGAAATTACTGAGCACTGTCACCTCCTGTGTAAAGGAAGTGGACACGCCGGCTTTACCGGATGCAATGGTCGTGACGGTATAGGTATTCACACCAACCTGAGTAAAACGCTTGGCAAATTTACCGGTTGGAGATACTTGCCCGGTACCATCGCTGAACACGTATTTGTAGGTGATGGCATCACTGGCTGTAGCCGTAAAGGTCACCAGCCCGCTGCCGTCACCGTAGGGATTGTCTTCATCTGCTCCGGCGATGTTCACCGCTACTTCCAGTCCGGAAGGTGCTGTGATCTCACCAAACTCGTAGTCTTCTTTTTCACACCCCAGAAAGACCAGCGCACTGAGCAGGATTATGGATAATAGAAGAAACTTCATCGTCTGTATGTTTTTATTCAACCAGTTGAATGTCATCGAAATAGTAGGCTTCACCGGTACCGGCGTTCCCAAAGTCAAAGAAGAGCACCACGCGCTGATATTCATTAGAGAAATCAGCATCGGTGAAGTCAAATTCCAGCTCTTCCCATTGATTGGCTACTGTATTTTGTACCGGAAGCTCAATGAAAATATCGCCGTTGCCCAGGTTCTCAAACTTTAGGAGGACTTGTACATCCGCCGTGGGGGCCCACACTTTCATGCGGACTTTCTTTTGCGTAGAAAAGTCGATCGGGTTGCTCATATCGAAGAACACACCGCCCCAGGTTTCTGAACCTTCGGCTTTGATGAATTCCACTACATTGGCGCTTTCGTTCGGCGCGGTCATGTCGGGGTTAGCCACCACCGAAGCACCTGCACTGCCGAAGCCTTCGAAGCTGTAGTTGATATTTGGATTTTCAAAGTCTACCGGGAAGGTCAGCTCGGCGCTGCCGTCGGTCACTTCAATATCGTCGAAGTAGTAATTTTCGCCCGCGCCGGGGGTACCAAACTTGAAGAAAACGACTACGCGGTTGTAATCATTGGCAAAGTCAGCCTCACTAAAATCGAAAACCAGCTCCTCCCACTCGTTGGCAACAGTATTCTGCATGGTCACCTCATGGAATAAGTCGGGATTAGCGGCATTCTCCACCTTGAGCAGGATGTCTATACCGGCCTCAGGTGCCCAGGTCTTGATCGCAATTTTTTGTGCGGAAGCAAAATCAATAGGCTCGCCCAGCTCCAGGAAGGAACCGGCCCAGACTTCTGAGCCATCCATTTTGTTCAACTGGCCCACGCGGCTGCTCGGGTTCGCATCCGACATATCCGGATTGTCAATCACTGTGGACGTCGCGCCACCAAAATTGGAGAAAACATACTCCTGAGTCGGGTCCTCAAAGTCAATCGGCAAGAGTAGTGGATTGGCAATAGTCACGGTATCCATAGCTTCTGCACTGGCTGTTCCGCCACTGCGGGCCCAAACCCTGACCACATACTCGCCAGTGGCGCTGTAGGTATGCCGTATCGTCTCGCCCTCCATAAAGGCAACCGGCTCTTCGTCCGGGTTTTCTCCGAAGGTTACTTCGAAGAAAGTCTCCAGCTCAGCGGTAGCCGCCACATCTATGGAGAAGGGGTCACCAGGCACGGGCACGATAGTTACCTCGAGATTCTGAGGCGCCTCAAAAGCTACGGTCAGGTCCTGGGTGTAGCTGGTAACTTTGCCATTTATGCCCATGGCGTCAATGGCTACGGTGTAGGTACCTTCGGTGTAGGTGTGCTCAGCGCTTTCGCCGGGCTGCAGCTCGGCACTTTCGTCACTGCCGTCTCCAAAGAAAACGGTGTATTGGGTAACGCCCTGCCCATCCGGCAGAATCGTTACATCGCCCGAATTGTCGGAAGCGATGGTAAAGAGAGCGGAGATATTGGATGGTGCCGGTATGCCCTCCAGCTCAGGCACCGTGTCTTCCTCCGTGCAGCTGAACAAGCCGATGAGAAGGAACAGAAATAGCTGATATTTTAAAATACGCATGGTTGTTTATTTTAGTAGCCTGGGTTTTGTACCCAGTTTCCATTCGAAAATTGGATTTCCTCAAAGGGGACAGGGAACAGCTCATGCTTGCCCTCCTGGAAACCTTCGATTGCTTCAGCAGCCCGGCCCGTACGGACGAGGTCAAAAAAGCGGTGCCCCTCTCCTACCAGTTCCAGCCGGCGCTCTGCCAGGATGAAATCGGTAAGCGCGCCACCACTGGCACTGATCTCGTGGTCCATATCGCCAAAAGCACGGCGGCGCACCCGGTTGAGGTATTCGCGTGCCAGCTCATCGTCGATATTACCCCGGTTCAGGGCTTCTGCTGCCATTAACAATACATCTGCGTAGCGGATCGCCCGGTAATTGTTGGGGTTAGTCAGGTTCTGATCCCCGATATTGGAATCGCCTTTGCGTGGCAGGTACTTGCGGTTGAAGAAGCCGGTGTGCTCATACCCTGTTCCGAATGTTGCTCCGGTCTCTTCAGCCCAGGCGTTAATATTCAGAATGGCATTATCGCGGCGGCTATCGCCTGGCTCAAAAGCATCGTAGGCTTCCTGTACCGGCACGTTGAAACTAAAGCCGCTGTCGAACTCAGGCCCCACATAGTTGCGAATGCCATTGAAGCCTACAGCTACGTTGCCTTCACTGCACTGCAGGCAGCCAAAACCGGCACCTTCAGCATCAGAGTACTGCACTTCAAAAACAGAGCCTACGCCATTCTCGCCCTGTGGCTCAAAAATGACGCTGTAGTCCGGTTCCAGCTCGTAGATGCCGGAGTTGATCACCTCCTGAAGTACGGTTGCCGCTTCGGCAAACTTGTCCTGATAGAGGTACGCCTTGCCCAACAGCGCCTGAGCAGCGCCCTTTGTGACACGTCCAGTCTGCGGGGCTGCCGCTGCCAGGTTTTCTACCGCAAACAGCAGGTCTTCCTCAATGGCAGCATAGACTTCTGATACAGGAGCGCGTGGGATTCGAGTCTCATCACCGATCGCAAAGCGCTCATCGCCCTTCAGCGGAATGGGGCCAAACCATTTCACCAGCTCAAAGTGATAGTAGGCACGCAGGAAGCGGGCTTCCGCCAAAATCTGCGCTTTGCCGGGAAAATCTGTCTTATCCTGGAATTCCAGAATATAACTGGCGCGGTTAACACCGGCAAACATCCAGTTCCATACATCCCGGAGGTTGCTATTGACTGGAGTATGGATCATATCGTCGATCTGCTGAAAGCCCACCACATCGGTAGCACTTTCGCCACCGCAAAGGGTGTTATCGGAAGCGATCTCGCCCAGCAGCACATTCACATAAGTGGACTGCAGGATGTCGTAGGCCGCAATTAAGGCATTATTGTAGTCGTCCTCGGAATTGAAATAGTTTTCCGAGTCGATAGAGTAAACGGGTGCCCGGTCTATGAATTCCTTTTCACAGGCCGTACTGAGCGTCAGTACCAGCAGAACAATCCCTATTTTTTGAAGGAAAGATTTCATCTTGGTCGATTTTACAGGTTAAGGTTTGCCCCGACCATGAAGATGCGGGGAATGGGGTAAAATCCGTAGTCGATACCGCCGCCAATCGGCGCACCGGATGAGGCTGCAGGGTCAAAGCCGCGGTACTGCGTGAGCGTCAGCAGGTTGTTCGCACTGACGTAAAGGCGCAGCGTAGACAAGTCATTGCGCAGGAAAGAAAGCGGCAGGGTGTACCCCAGCTGCACATTCTGCAAGCGCACAAATGAGGCATCCTCCACAAAGAAATCAGAGAAAACCAGATTGGAGGTAGCGGCAGTTGTCACACGCGGTACCTCTGTGCTCGTGCCCTCCCCGGTCCAGCGGTCCAGATAGTAGTCCAGGCGGTTCACATCAGACAGCGCCCGCTCGTAATTGCGGACCATATCGTTGCCAATGGAAGAGAAAATATATGCCCGGAAGTCCAGCCGTTTGTATTCGAAGCCCAGGTTGAGGCCCATGGTGAAATCCGGGATTGGATCACCAAGGTTGGTACGGTCATCGGCATCGATAACGCCGTCTCCGTTGATATCCACAAAGCGAAGGTCACCCGGCTGCGCCTCTGCGCCCAACGCAATTTGGGAAGGATGGGCTTCCACTTCTGCTGCATTCTGGAAAATACCGTCCGTCTGGTAGCCAAAGAAGTAGCCAATCGGCTGCCCTACTTCCATGCGGGATGGAGCCAACTGCCCAACGCCGAAGGCACCACCTTCGATGAAGCCGGTCCCGTTGTTCACTTCCAGCACTTCGTTGCTAAGGGTGGTGAAGTTATAGTTGATGTTCACATTCAGCTCATTGTCGTACCGCTGCTGGTAACCGATGGAAAATTCCAGCCCCTGGTTGCGCACCGAACCGGCATTAACCGTTGGAGAGGCCGCTCCGGGAGCGGAGGTGCCAGTAATACCGGAAACAGGAATATTGGAAATCAGCAGATTATCCCGGGTGTTGATGAAGTAATCAGCCGTGATATTAATTTTATAATCGAAAAGAGCCAGATCGATACCGGCGTTGAATTTCTCAGCTTCCTCCCACTGTAGTTCCGGGTTGGGCAAAGCACCAATCGCGGTGCCGTTAACCAGCGCGCCGTCGAAAACGTAAGTTGCCTCGCCACTCAGGGTGCCGATGTAGCCATTATTGACGATCTGATCATTACCCAGAATACCGTAGCTTACGCGAAGTTTAGCCAGGTCAACTTTGCCAACCGGATTGAAAAAGTCTTCGTCAGACAACACCCAGCCTGCGGTAAAGGATGGGAAAATGCCCACCCGGTTCTCCGGCCCAAATTTGGTGGATGCATCCCGGCGTAGCATCGCACTCAGCAGATATTTTCCATCAAAATCGTACTGTGCACGCCCGAAGTAGGACAAACGGCGCTCATCGTAAGCGTAAGAACCTACATCACGCCCACCATCCGGGCTTGTGCCCAGGGCCAGTGCGATATCGGCAAAATTCCACGCATTGTTCGGCACATCGAATCCCGTTGCAAACAGCCCGTTGCCTATTTCCCTGAAGATGGTGGAACCACCGGTCAGGGTCAGGTTGTGGGCACTACCGAAGGACCGCTCGTAAGTAGCGAATAGATCAATCGAGTAGTTATTGTCGTTGATGGCGTTTTGATTTACGCTGCTTCGCGTAATATCGAACACTTTGCCGCCGTAACTGATGAGCTTGTTGAAAGTCCGCCCCTCGCTGTTACTGGTGTTAAAACCTACCCTGCCGGTAAGCGTCAGGCCTTCCAGCACCGTCCAGTCCAGGGTCGTCTGTCCATTCAGCTTGTTCAGATCGTAATCATTGAAAGTATTGGCGATTTGCGCCAGCGGGTTGATGACCTCAATACCCAGACCAGGGGTGTTGGGCACGAGGGTGAAATCGCCCGCATCATCAAACACAGCCTGTGTGGGCGGTGTATTCAGGGCATTAAATAAGACAGCGCCAAGGCCATTCTCGTTGAGGGCATCGCGGTCTACGTAGGAGTAGATGGCGTTGGTGGTCAGCTTGAGGTTATCGGTCAGGTCAATGCCAAGTGACAGGCGTGCCGTGCTCCGCCGGAAGCTGGATTTATTCCCACCAACAATACCCTGCTGTTCCAGGTGAGAACCGCTAAGGGAGTAAGTCACCCGGTCTGAGCCACCGGAAACAGTAACATCGTGGCTCATCATAGGTGCCTGATCGAAAACTTCGTCCTGCCAGTTGGTACCTGCCCCCAGTCCACTTGCGTTGGGATAAGGCAAGGGTTGCCCTCCGGCAGCATAGGCTTCGTTGAGTAGCAACGCGTATTCTGTAGCGTTGAGCAGCGGTAATGTGCGGGAAGTTTCCTGCAAACCGAAGTAAGTGTTATAACTCAGCTGAGGCGGCTTGTTTTTGCGGCCCGTTTTGGTGGTGACCAGGATAACGCCGTTCGCACCAATCGTACCGTAAACCGCTGCCTGTGCATCTTTCAGCACAGTGATAGACTCAATGTCGTTTGGGTTGAGGGTATTCAAATCGCCCTGATAGCCATCGATAATGACCAGGGGCGCGTTCTGCCCGTTGGTGGATACCCCCCGGATACGGATATCAAGGCCTGCACCGGGCGAACCGGACTGCTGCGTCACATTCACGCCAGGTGTGGTACCCTGTAGGGCCTGTTCAATTTTAATAGGTTTCAGCTCGTCGATGGTTTTAGAGTCGACAATGGCGACCGCTCCAGTTACATCTCTTTTCTTTTGAGTACCGTAGCCAATGACTACGACTTCCTCCAACACCTCGGCGTTGGTACCCATCTCGATGATCATCGGGGCATCGTCCTCTACTGTTCTGGTGAGCGACTCAAAGCCGGTGTAAGAGAATTGCAAGATGGTACCGACCGGCACATTTTGTAGTTCAAAATCCCCGTTGAAGTCTGTGATTGTGCCTTTTGCGCCACCTGTGTCATCCCCACCAAGCATTAAAACGTTTACACCGATCAGGGGCTCTCCTGATTCAGCATCCTGAACTGTGCCTTTGACCGTGATTTCCTGAGCATAGAGGAATCCGCCAAGCAACAGCAGAAAAATGGTTAGGCAATTTTGTTTCATATCACTAGTTTTTTCCTTCCTGCATCAAAGCCAGGGCAGGACTTGTTGATTCTCATCAAAACTAGGATATGTATAGGTGGCTGAAAAAAAAGAGACCACAACAAAAAGCATACAACACCAAATTATTTTTTCCTCAATGCCTGTACGGGCTCTAAAAAGTTGGAACCACATGGAATCTACTACATCTGAAGCGGGTTAGACGAAAAAGGTTTATCCCTGTAAAACCGGTTGTATATCGGTTTTGTATAGGTAATGTTGTGGTAAATTCCGGCCTTGTTGAGGTGGGCTTTAGATGCTGAGAATGTATTCCACCAGACCTTCATCGTGCTCCAGCTCCATCTTTTTGCGCAGACGATAGCGTTTCACTTCCACACTGCGTACAGAGATATTGAGGAGGGGAGCGATCTCTTTAGAAGACAAATTGAGGCGCAGGTAGGCGCACAGCTTAAGATCGTTGTGGGTAAGCTTGGGGTGCTTGTCCTGTACTTTCTTGAAGAACTCCTGATCCGCATTCTCGAAAGCCTCTTTGAAAAAATTCCAGGTTTCAGCCTCATCCGTGTTTTTGTCAATCGTACGGATTACCCGTTGGATATTGGCATCCGGAGCGCCTTCCTGCTTCAGGGTATCTTTGATTTGGTGTAACAACTCATTCTTCTTAACCAGGCTCATAGTGGAAATGGCGAGTTCCCGGTTTTTACTATCGATATCCTGTTGAAGTTGCTCGTTGCGTACGCGAACCAGCTCCAGTTCGGCTTGTTTTTGCTGTGCATCAAGACGCAATTGATTTTCGGCTTGCAATTCTTCCTTTTGTCTTTGATAGTACCTTGTATAAGCTCGGTGGGTAATGTAAATCAGTATAAGCCCAATCACAATATAGATCACAATTGCTACTACCGACCAATACCAGGGCCGGTTAATTACAAATTCATAGGTTAGGACATTGCTGCTATGCTGCTGTCCGATCCGAGACCGGATTTCAAGCGTGTAGTGCCCAAAAGGCAAGTTCCGGAACGACAAAGTGGCGTCATGAGACCATTCGTTCCAGGAATCATACAGCCCCAGCAAACGGTATTGAAACTCAGGTACGAAGTATCGGCTGTAAGTGGGCACCGCAAACTCAAAGGACAAATTATTGTAAGAAAAAGGCACCCTTGGGCTGTCATCGACCGGCAGTGGCCGTTCCAGGCGATCGACTTTGTAGCTTAGCACATGGGTGATGTACATCTGATGATCCAGCACCGGCAAGTCTTCAAAATTGAATACCAGATAACCATCTGCCGTGCCAATAAGATAGTAGTCCGGCTTCAACCAGGTGATGTTTTCATAGCCGGACATGGCATTGATCAGGTCGGCTTGCACCGGTACAGAGCGCAACTCCCAATCTTCAGACAACGTCCCTTTCGTGTAATAGATGAGCTCATTGTTGGTAAAGAACCACAAACGCCCTTCCGGGTCAACCGACATTTTGCCAGATTCAAAAGCCTCCCCGGCCAATTCCCTGCTTAGGGCCTCATGGCGTTCGAATCCTGACTCAAAGCCCTTCAGCACGAAAAGCCCTTCCCGGGAATAGTAGAATACCTTGTCGTCAAAAGCCGCCAGCCCTGCATTCTTACCTTTAACAGGCTCCGGATAGTCCATCCGGGCAACTACCTGACGGTAATCCTTATCCAGCATTAGGCCAAAGACGCCTTTGTACTCATGGCTGATGTAAGCTTCCTGTTCCTCCCGGAGTGCGATAAACCGGCTGGACAAGTTAAACCCTTCCACTTTATTTCTAAACGACCATCCCTCCTGTGATTGCTCCAAAATAGACAGTCCATAGTAATTCCCTTGCATAATGAGGTCAGGCCTGCCCGGCACGCTCACGAACTGCCAGGTACCGCTTTCCCCGAAGACCTGTTTGGCGCTCAGCCCATCAATGATGAACGTGCCCTGATCATGCCCGCAAAATAACGTACCCCCATGTTGGAAAAGCGACCACACCTGCCCGGTAGTACCTTCCACCAGCGCAAACTCAGTGCGCCCGGCCAATTGAGTAAACAAACCCTGATTCGTACCAAAATAGAGGCGGCCATTGTGCTCCACTGCAGTGTAGACCGTACCTAACACCCCATTTTGATCGGTATATTTTCGAAAGGGAGAGCCCAGGTTCACGCAACTGATCCCGTTATCGGTCCCGGCCCAGAGGTTGTTGGAAGTATCCTCGTAAAGCGAGAGCACGGTGTTATTAGTCAGACCATCGGTCTGAATGATTTGATAGTCCACTTCCCCTGCCGCATTCAAGATAAATATACCGTTGGAAATGGTACCCAGTGCAAGCTGCCCGTTTTCCAGCCGGAGGGCGCTGTACACCCGGGTGTTTTGCATCCGGGTAGGGTCCTGTATTTTTTCAGCAGTACCATCCGGCCGGACCAGCCACCTGCCATGCCGGTCCGTGACCACACCGATGCCATCCTGTGCATCCCAGGCATAGATAATCCTGGAGGGCAGAGCCGCTCGTAGTAAAGGCAGGGCTTCTCCTCCTTCCAAACGATATAGCATCGCCCGGGCGTCGGAAAAAATCAGGTCCTCCCGGACCTCGAAAAGCTTGTCAACACCGTTGTCAGGGGTGAATACCTCAATCTCCTCCGATTGCAGGTCGTAGATAAACAACTGATCAAGCGACTGAAAAATAAGTTGGTCTTCGTGAAGCAGGATATTCCAAAAATGCTCATCGGCGACCATCTGATCAGCGACCGGTTGGGAAAGAGATTTATACTCCAGCCTCCCGTAGGCATTGGGGGCCCAAACGCCAAATTCCTGATAACAGCCAGTATACACCTTACCCTCCGCTACTTTTACCGCACGGATGATCGTTTCGTTGGGCGAGGGGAAAAGCGTCCACTGCATGCCGTTGTACTCCAATAGCCCTTTGTTATTGGCCACATAGATAAACTGCCGTTCGCTCTGGCTCAGCATCCAGTTTTGATTACCGGCATCGTACACGTCCGGCTCAAAAGCGTTGACAGGAGGCTGCTCCTGCCCCGGGAGCGAGGCACAGTACATAAGCAAAAGGATAGGCAGCAGTCGTCGCACTTAAGTGATTTTTTATCCGTTTGGCTGCACAAGTTAAGAACTTCGGGGCATCCGGAATCCCGAAAAGCAGGATGTTTTTTGTCAGCTAAATTTTAATGCAGCCTGAAATCGGCCAAAACTGATCTAAAGCAGCCGGCCCGAAATAACGGACGGTTCGTCCGACAATTCCCGATTTTGGGTATCAGGTGCGCACCAAGCCAAGGCTATGGCTTATCTTTACCCCGCCCCATCACCCAACTATACCGACGATAAATTGGTTTGCCACGGCAATCCGACTTGATGTCGGCATAAACGCTGGAAAGTGGTCTGCGCTTGCCCTGACAAGCTGCGCTTCGTCACGGGGCGTTGTCGGAAACCACTTTGTTAAGCGTATACCTCAACCGAAAAACGCAAGCTGTGGAGCAAGCATACAACCGGAATTACACAATAGGTTTTGCCCTGCTGGGGGCTTTGTTTTTTCTGCCCTTTCTGGGCGGCGTACATCTTTTTGACTGGGACGAGGTCAACTTTGCAGAAATCAGCCGGGAGATGCTGATCACCCGGGAATACACGAGGGTTTACGTCAATTTTGAGCCGTTTTTTCAAAAACCGCCCTTTTTCCTGTGGCTACAGGCTGCGGCTATGGCGATTTTTGGGGTGGGAGAATTTGCCGCCCGCTTCCCGAATGCGGTTTGTGGCATTATCACACTGCCCCTGCTCTTCCAGATTGGGCAACGGCTCAAAGGCACCCGCTTCGGCCTCATCTGGGCAGGTGCTTACTTCGGCTCCGTGCTGCCTTTTTTATATTTCAAGTCCGGCATTATCGACCCCTGGTTTAACCTGTTCATTTTCCTTGGTATCTACTACTTCATCCTTGCCTATTGGAAGCGGGATGGCTTCAAGGGGGTTACCCTTTCCAAAAGCCCTTGGTGGTACCTTTTCCTCGGAGGCCTCTGGATTGGGATGGGCATGCTGACCAAAGGTCCGGTCGCCTACCTAATCGCTGTGCTGACCATGGGCGTCTATTGGGTTTACCAGCGCTTCCGATTTTATGTTAAGGTGCCACAGTTTTTGTTCTTTACGCTTTCCGCTACGCTGGTCAGCCTGATTTGGTTCGGGCTGGAGACGATGAAGAATGGACCGGAGTTTATGATTGAGTTTAATGTGTACCAATACCGGTTGTTCAGTACGCCGGACGCGGGTCACCGGGGCTTTCCGGGTTATCATTTTGTGGTTTTGCTGCTGGGCTGCTTCCCGGCTTCCGTTTTTGCCCTGCGCGCCTTCTTCAAACTACCGGAGGAGGACAAGGCCTTTCAGGTTGACTTCCGCAGATGGATGAAGTTTTTGTTCTGGACGGTGCTGATCCTGTTCACGATTGTCAAGTCCAAGATCGTCCACTACTCCTCCATGTGCTACTTCCCGCTGACCTACCTGGCAGCACTGACCATTGAAGGGCTGATCAGTGGAGAAGTGGCATTTAAACCCTGGATAAAGGGGTTCCTGTACAGTATTGGGGGGCTTTACATCCTGCTGACCCTCGCCCTGCCATTTGTAGGAATGCAAGCCGAAGTGCTCGCACCAATGTTTAAGGATCCCTTCGCTCAGGGCAACCTGCAAGCTGTGGTCAACTGGACGGGCTGGGAAGTCATTCCGGGGCTGTTCCTGCTTGGACTACTGATCCTCTTCAGCCGTTTGATGAGAAAGGGCCGGCAGCGCGCCTTTGCCCTGCTTTTTGGGGGCATGGGGCTTTTCGTTATGCTTACGCTTATTTTCTTCATCAAGCGCATTGAAGGCTATTCTCAGCGTGCGGCGGTGGAGTTTTTCAAGGAAAGGGCTGCTGAAGACGCGCATTACCTGGTCACTGGTTATAAATCCTACGTACACTTGTTCTACACCCGTCCTCAGCAAGGCGGAGAAGCCTGCTTTAAAGACGAAGCCTGTCGGGAAGAGCTGCTCAGTGGCCCAATCAGCAAGCCGGTATATATTGCAACCAAAGTGCACAAAGCGGAAGCTTACCGCAACAATCCAAATTTGGAATTATTGGAAGAGAAAAATGGTTTTGTCTTTTTCCGGCGGCTACCTGATTAACAAGTTTTTGATTTTATTTCACTACTTTTGATCAGACAACCACTCTAACCAACTATGAGGCGCTTCAAAAGGCCCAAATACAGTAAACTTGATGACGAAGCACTGATCGATCTTTTCAGAGACAAAGGAGACGAAGTTGCACTCAACTACCTAATCAAACGTTATTTATCCAAAGTCTACTATTTCGCGCTAAGCATTCTCAAAAACCAAATGGATGCAGAGGACGCTGCTATGGAAGTATGGGCAAAACTGAAACAAAACCTGCAAAAATACGCTATTGATAATTTCTCTGCCTGGCTCATGAAAGTCGTCAAAACAGAAAGCCTGAAGGTACTAAAGCTGCGAATGAAGCACCGTGCTGAAGTCCTTGCTGAAAAAAATGACCCCGCGCTTATGGAATTTCCACTTTTTGAAGCTCTTGATGATGGAACTCCGGAATTGGAAAAGCTTTCAAAGGCCGTTGATGAATTGAAAGAAGAACAAAACCGATGTATCGTCGCATTTTACTTCCAGGGTATGTCCTACGAAGAAATAGCCGAAGAAGAAGGCTTTGAACTCAGCAAAGTCAAAAGCCACCTCCAAAACGGGAAACGAAACCTCAGATTGCAGTTAACCAAGTGAACATGAAAAGGGAACAGCCAATGGGCAAAAAAAACCTGACCAGAGAAGATTTTAAGCGCTTTCACCGTACCGGAAAAGTTGATGTAGACCCTTCCGGCTATGATACGTTTTCTCAAGCCGCATTAGGAGGCGTACGTTATCAAAAAGAGGATCCGGAGCTTATTTTTTCCCGAATGGAAAATCAACTCGGGCTCCATTCTTCCAGTGGTGGGCGCCGCATTTCCATGCGGTTCATCATGGCCGCTGCCGCCAGCGTTGCCATTCTCATCAGCGTGGGCTATCTCGCCTTTTTCCAGGACGCTTCTGTTTCTGGTGAGGAAATGTACCGTGCGCACTTCACAGCTATCAGTTATGTAGATGATGATGTCAAGCGGGGCACACGAACGCAGGGGGAACATACCGAAGATATTGAAACTAAAGCGGTACTGGCGTATACGGAAGGAGACTACGCCAAAGCCGAAGGATTATTCCAGCTTCACCTCAGCCAAACGGATCATCAGGACCGCACCGCCCGCTTTTTCTATGGGATTACCCTTCTTGAACAGGGCAAACTGAAGCCTGCCATTTCTATTTTTGAAGACACCCGGAACAACCCGCCAATAGCTGCGCTCAAACGACCGGCAACTTATTATTTGGCATTAGCGCATATCCGGCTGGAACAGCATGATAAAGCGCTGCGGCTGCTACAGCCTCTGACCGAACGGGAAGACCGATACGGTAGGAAGGCTATTGAGATATTGGCTGACTATGGGCTTCAGCCAGGGTCATGACCTGGTTTTCTTCCGTTTGCGGTACCACCACCCTATACCTGTAAACAGACCAATGGCGAACAGCCCTGAGACCAGCGCCCACAGATAACCCTGCGCCACTACAGCCGAAAGCTGTACAGGAGCAAGATCTCCGCTATAGACAAAGCTGCTCCAATAGTAAGGGTGGGCGAACAGATCATCATCCTTCAGGCAGTAGATTTTGGCCTCCCGCAGGGCCTTAGCTTTCCCCAGCCCTTCACTAAGCTTTTCGTAGAACACCCGGACCAGATCAGGTACCCAGTCATCTTTGATTGGCCATAAGGTCATCACTGTATTTGGGCAGCCCGCATAAGCAAATGCGTGCCCTAGGCTTATTGCCCCCTCCCCTGCCCGTATCGTTCCAAACCCCGTATTGCATCCGCTTAAAAAGCCCAGTTGTGCCGGGATATGCTGCCCGTAAATTTCGTAAATATTCAGTTTCCCATCTTCTTTGCCGGTCCCTTTGAGCAACAGGTGCGTGGCATTTGGGAACTGATCGTTGATAGCCGTATGGGTAGCCAGATGCAAAATGCCAGACTCAGCGCATTTTTGCTTAAATGTTTCCTCGGTGGCATCTATGCCTGTCAAGAAAGTTCCCTGAAAAAGCTGATCCAGCATACTGACTTCTTTTTGCGCTCCGGGCAAAGGCCCAAATTGATCTCCTGCCCTTACACTTCCTTCACTTCCATCAAACAGCGGGGCCATAGCAGTAACGCCATAGCGTATCCCAACCTCCTGCTGAACACCTTTGTACAGCAGTGCCGCACTTCCAGACAACAGTCTTCTTGTTTGATAGGCCTCCAGCAGATACTGATGGGGCTCAGCTCCGGGAGGCTTCATAAGAAATTGATCGAACGGGATATACAACAGGGGACCGTCCGGAATTATAACCAGTTTTTCATCATTGATGTACGATTGTAAGGGCTCAAATACCTGTTGGTAAACCTTAAAGCTTGCTTCGCTTACCCAATCTTCGTTATTGCGCAGCGCATCGTATAAATACTGAATATCTTTTTCCAGGCCGTCTGCCTTAAGCTTAAGAAAGTGCCTGGTTTCAGCATCCGCAATCAAGACATACAATTCCTTTTCCGTATAGAAGTACTCGATCATTGTCTCGTCAGGATCCATAACATCCTGCCTGACCGTTTCCAGGTCTGGCATAACCATTTCAATACGGGTTCTGTAGTAGCGTGGATATTGGACTCTGATGGTCTCAAAAAGGCTGTCCTGTGCCTGGGTCAGTCGATCAAGTGCCCTCTTCCAGTACTCAATCTGCTCCGGGGATGAGCTACCGCTCAGCGTGGTGAGGCTCAATTGATAAAAAGCGATATCTTCCCGAATGCTTCGTTCTGCTTCAACCACCCGCGCCGGAATATCATAAAAGCGGGCCGCCTCCATGGCATTGAGGTTTTCCAGTACCGACAGGGCTTTGTTCTTTTCCATGTACAGGAAGGCCCGGTTAATGTGCAACTCATTCCTGGTCTTTTGGTACAGCCGGTAGTGCATGCCAATGAGGGCATTGTACAGGCTCCTGGAGTTGGTTGACATCAGTTCTTTAGACTTTTGGCTCTGATAAGACAGCCGGGACGCAGTTACTGCTGAATCAGCCGCCTGCAAGGTACTCAGTGCCACTTGCTGTAACTCAACATCCGCCATTTCGTTGGCTTTCTGCTCGAGCAATACCGCCTGTAGGGGGAAAAGCGTCAGTGTATAAGCTATAGCCTCCATGGCACGCCAATTAGGAATATCTGAATAATCCGAAGGCTGATATCCCGGTACGAGCACCCGGTAAGCTTCCTGCACAGCCCAAAGCGCATCTTCCGTTCTCCCCAGCGCCTGAAGGACTTTGCTTTTGACCAGCTTGGTCCCGGCCCAGGATTCCACACTCCATGAGCTGACCTCCTCTGCTTTACTGACCCAGCTTAGGGCCTCGGCTGCACGGCCCGACTTTAATACATTTCTGGCTTTGTAATTGTAGGCAATCTGCAGATAGGCAGAATGATCAAATGAGGGGGTGAGTGCATTCGCTTCGGCAATAACTTCATCAAGTAAAGCTCCACTTTGCCGGGCTTTCCCGCTCTCACTGTAAGCCCATATCAGATTAAGTTGGGTAGAAAAAATATTATCTGTCAGGGTGTCACTCAACCGGCGGCGTATAGCCAGTGCGTTTTTCAGGTGCAGGATACCTGTCTCCCATTCATCCACTTCTACATAAAGTGCTCCAAGATTATTGAGGGCACGAGCCAGGTTTCGGTCTTCATTAGCGGCTTCAACTGCCTCCTCCTGTGTGAGAATAGCCCTTTCGAAATCTCCCAGCTCAGCATAGCTGTGGGCTATGTTGTTTTTAGCATAAAAAATATCAGCCTGCCTCCCCAGTTCCATTAAAATACTCAGGCTTGTATCCAGAGCGTTCAGTGCTTCATTCCAGTTGCCTCTCCCGCCATAAGCGACCCCCAGGTTGTTATAAGCCGTTGCTGCATTAGGGCTGCTGTAACCATTGATGAGCAGAGCAGCATCCTTTGCCTTGTGGCAAAAGGACAATTTGCGCTCAAAGTCCTTCTTATGCCCAAAATAGAGGCTCATATTCATTAAAGTCAGCGGATAGAACGAAAGCGTGTCCCTGACCGACGCCAGGTGCTCTTCTATTATGCTATAGGCTTGGAAAACGGCTGCATCGCTTACTTTATATGAATAGGGGACGTTGTAGGACATTTCGCTTGCCCATGTCTTCACGTAAGCCATATGGTAATAATCACACACTGACTCGTACTCAAGGTAAGCCCGCTCATAGGTCATGTAAGCATCGGCATAATCTCCGGCTCTCCGAAGTTCGTCTGCTTCACAGAGCAGTAGATCAGGTGTGTCCGTTTGGGCCCGGGTAGCAGATATGCCGGAAAGCAATACCATGACCCATAGATTTAGTTTCCACAGATTCATAATCCCCCGTTGATTAATCCAGCCTGAAAGTACTTGTTTCGGAAAGAAAAAGAAAAATTCTTGAGGAATTTGGCAACATTTTAAACGAAACCTGGTTAGGTGCGCGTAATAGGTTTTAGTTAAAATAGTTGAGTTGCACGCAGGGCTTTGGTCTTGTGTGCAATTTTTTTGCCTATGCTTATCCTTTATGCCTTCCTATTGCTGATTCTACTCTACGCTGCTGCTCCGCGCGGCACCCTGCTGCACGAAGCTACACGCCTGCCTGCATTATGGTACCAGGCGCTGCGAAGCGGGCAACCGGGGGCAACAATGGATAAGATAAGCTATGGGCTGCACCCCAGGCAATACTATCTTTTTTGTGCTGCACCCGCTCCCTCGCCTGAGCCTTCCAAATGGATTATTTATTTTCATGGTGGGAGCTGGAGGTGGGGCCAACCCGATTATTTCAAGGTGCATGCGCGCATCCTGGCTGATCTTGGCTTTCATATCATTATGCCTTCTTACCGTCCCTGCCCCAAACACAACTATAATCACATTGCAGCTGACCTGAAGGCATTGCTCCGCACGCTCGCCCAAAAGCACCCTGACTGGTCACCGCAGGCTACGGTTGCCGGAGGTATGTCTGCCGGAGGCCATCTGTCTGCGTTGTTGGCTCTTGATACAAGTTTAGTCGGGGAGGCCCTGCCTGGTGCCGCCCCATTGACCGGTTTCTTCGCGCTTGGCGCACCACTCGACCTGGAACGGATGCCGGAAAGCTTCGCCATTCGTGACCTGGCCGGTTCCAGAGATGGTGCCTTGTTTTCCAAAGCTAACCCCGCTGCACATCTTCCACTTCAACCACAACAGCGGGGGCTTATCATCCACGGTGAGCAGGATGGTATGGTCCCCGTAGGAGCTGCAAAAACGTTCGTTCAGGAAGCCCAAACCCGCTCAAATAACCTCAGCTTCCACCAAGTTGATAAAGGCACCCACTTGAGCATAGCAGCATGGCCCTTCAACAATGAACAGGTACGCGACACTTTGGCCAACTGGCTGGCCCGGTATTCAAATCCAGGAAGCCCTAAAAACCACAATCACTCTACCGGGCGCTGAGCTGTTGCTGGCTTTGCGGTCCATCCCCTCCCGAAGCCTCTGCACCAAAACCAGGTACGCACTCCTCTAACCTGTTAAAACATCCCACTCTCCTATCCGTTTTAATTACGGATTTAATATAATATTGAAAATCAACCTTATACATGGCCAACCAAACCAATCCGAAACCCCAACCTTCCGATGGAAAATCCAACTCTCCTTCCGGCAGGTCTCCATCCTGGCTACTCTACATACTCCTTGCCCTGCTTCTTGGACAAGCCATATTTTATTTCAATGGCTCCCAGACAGAGGAAATCTCCTGGAGCCGCTTTAAGCAGGAAATGCTTGGGAACGGAGATGTCTACAAGATTGACGTCATCAATCAGCAGAAAGCAGAAGTCTACATCAAATCGGAAGCCCTCAACAGCAGCCGTTACCCGGAAGTTGATTCCAGTCAGGCAGGGCCACATTTCACCTTTAATATCGGTTCACTTGATAATTTTCAGGAAACGCTGGATGCCAATCAGGAAACAACGGGCAACAGCATTGACCTGGCTTTTCAGGAGCGCACCGACTGGGTAGGCAGCATACTCTCGTGGACCCTTCCCATCCTGATCATTATTGGTATTTGGATCTTTATCCTTCGCCGTATGCGCCCTGGGGCAGGTATGGGCGGTGGAGGTGGCAATATTTTTGACATCGGAAAGTCCAAAGCCAAGTTATTTGAAAAAGGCTCCAGTGATGTCACCTTCAAGGATGTAGCCGGGCTGGAAGAAGTCAAAGTGGAGGTCAAAGAGGTGGTGGACTTTCTGAAGAACCCTTCCCGCTATACCAAGCTAGGTGCGAAAATCCCCAAAGGTGTCCTGCTCGTTGGTCCTCCGGGCACGGGTAAGACCTTGCTTGCAAGAGCGGTAGCGGGCCAGGCCGAAGTCCCCTTCTACTCCATCTCCGGTTCTGAGTTTGTAGAGATGTTCGTGGGCGTCGGGGCATCAAGGGTCCGTGACCTTTTCAAGAAAGCCAAGCAAAACTCTCCCAGTATCATCTTTATTGATGAAATTGATGCCATCGGGCGTTCCCGGGGCAAGAATGCTGCCATGCAGGCCAATGATGAGCGGGAAAACACCCTCAACCAAATCCTGACGGAAATGGATGGCTTTGGCACCAACACCGGTGTTATTGTGATGGCTGCGACCAATCGCGGCGATGTCCTGGACCGGGCACTGCTGCGCCCTGGCCGCTTTGACCGTCAGATTTATCTGGAATTGCCTACCCGCACCGAGCGGAAAGCAATTCTGGAAGTGCATACGAAGCCTCTTGCTATGTCAGACGATATCGACCTTGATACACTGGCTGCCCAAACGCCAGGGTTTTCCGGTGCCGATATCGCCAATGTTTGTAATGAAGCAGCACTGATTGCGGCCCGCCGGAGCAAGGAGCAGGTAGAAATGAAAGACTTCTATGATGCCACCGACCGGGTTATTGCCGGCTTAGAGAAAAAGAGCAAAATCATTAGCGAAGGGGAAAAGAAAGTTATTGCGCACCACGAAGCTGGCCATGCGACCGCAAGCTGGTTCTTAAAACACGCGGATAACCTGTTGAAAGTCTCCGTGGTTCCAAGAGGACGCTCGCTGGGGGCAGCCTGGTACCTGCCGCAGGAGCATGTCATTTACAATACTGACCAGTTTATGGATCGAATCTGTACCGCACTTGGTGGACGGGCAGCGGAAGAAATCATCTTCGGCAAGGTCTCCTCAGGTGCGTTGGATGATCTGGAAAAAGTGACCAAACAGGCTTATACCATGGTCGCTTATTACGGTCTGAATGAGAAGCTGGGCAACATCAGCTACTATGACAGCACCGGCCAAAGTGAGCAATCCCTGCAAAAGCCCTACAGTGAAGCCACCGCACAAGTCATTGATGAGGAAGTCCACAAACTGGTAGAGACAGCTTACCAGCGAACGCTGAACCTGCTCCGCGACCACCGCAGCCAACTCGAGGAACTGGCACAATTACTACTCACCAAAGAGGTTGCCTTTAAAGATGACCTGGTAGCGATTTTTGGGGAACGAACACAGGAAGTTGAAGCCTAAATGCCTACCTTTGAAGCCTGACCAAAGCTAGGGACTTGGAAAAGCATACGCTTTACGAACTCAATGAATACATTCGGAGGATTATCGCGCTCAACCTGCCTGCACCGGTATGGGTGAGCTGCGAGATCTATCAGTTGAATGTTTCCCGGGGGCACCGGTACCTTAGCCTGGTACAGAAAGCGGAAGGCAAAGACCAAATTATCGCTCAAAGCGACGCCGTGCTTTGGCAAAGGCAGTATCGAAAACTGGAGCGCAAACTTGGCGCCAGCCTAAGCCAAATTTTAAGGGCCGGTACCGCCGTCCTTCTACGAGTTAGCATTGACTTCAGCGAACGCTATGGGCTTAAGCTTGTCGTAGAAGATATAGACCTTGCCTACACCATGGGCCAGTTGGAGCAGCAACGCCGGGCTACCTTCGAGCGCCTGAAGGCAGAACAACTGCTTTCCAAAAACAGCAATCAGAAACTGCCGCTTGTACCCCAGCGGTTAGCGGTCATCAGTTCCCCCACTGCTGCCGGTTTAGAAGACCTCATGCGGCAGCTGGAGCAAAATGAGTACGGATATCAATTTCACGTCAGGGTTTTTCCTGCTGCTATGCAGGGGCAAAATGCACCTTCAGAAGTAGCTGCGCAAATCCGTAACATTCAAAGCCTGACCAGACCCTACGATGCCATTATTGTTGCCAGAGGTGGTGGAGCCAGGCTTGACCTAGCCGCGTTTGATGATTACGAGTTGTGCGTGGCTGTTGCGGAATGCCCGGTCCCGGTGCTGACCGGAATTGGGCACGAAATTGATGAAGTGCTGCTCGACCTTGTCGCCCATACCGCACTCAAAACCCCTACGGCCGTAGCCGAATGGCTGATAGACCGGGCAGCCCGATTTGAAAGCCAGCTGGTGGAGGCCGGTTATAGCATCTCAAAACTGATACAGCAGCAGTTCAGCCAGCAAAAACTGCAGCTCGAACGTTGGGCACAACAATTAAAATACCTATCTGACCGGAAGCTTCAACAGGAGCATCAGCATATCGACCGGCTCAGGCAGCTCGTCCCGCCCACGGTCCGGCAACACCTTAAGCTGGAGCAGCAGCAATTGCGGCAGTTTGAGCAGTTACTTCAATTACTAAGCCCCGAGGCGACACTCCGCCGCGGCTATACCCTTACCACCATGGAAGGACAACCGGTGACCGATGCCCGAAGCGTCAAAAAAGGGGATATTCTGACCACTCGTTTCAAAGACGGGAGCGTAAAAAGCAAAGTGCAATGAACCTAACTTACGAAGAGGCGATACAGGAGCTTCAGGAGACCGTCGCCCAGCTTCAGGAAGATGAAGTAAATATTGATCAACTTTCTGCCAAAGTTAAGCGGGCCGCGGAGCTGATCGCCTATTGCCGGGAGAAATTACGGGCCACCGAAGAGGAAATCGGCGGGCTGTTCGAAGGGTGACAAAACGACAATAGCCACCCTGAAAGTTATCAGAATGGCTATTGTGAAACAAAGGGAGGAAGCTTTTATTGGCGCTTAAAGATATAGCGCGTAATAAAGATCCCTTCTGTATCATCTCCGCCAGCACTGCTCTCCACACCGGATGTTACGAATGCCAGTTCCCAGCCTTCTGCCACCAACTGATTGATGCGTGAGCTTACCAGTGCATCGTTAGAAGCAATATTTTGAAAGTTAATGCCCACCAGGCTGTAAAAGTTCAGCAGTTTGGTTTCGGAGAATTCATCCACCTTTGCATCCCGCCGACGCACGCTGCGCTGATCGCTGGTTTTTCCATCCGTCCGTTCAGTGGTAAAATCTTCCGCGTCAACTTCAGTCTTATTTTCAATGATCCGGGAACGCCCCAGCCCACCGGGCACGATAGACTCCACAGTGGTAATGACTTTGTACTCCTGAGCTTGTGCAAAAATGAGAAAGCCGCTTAGCGCGATTAAAGTGAACAATGCTTTTTTCATGTTAAGTCGGGTTTTGTTGTGTTAAATAAAGGTGCAAAATACGCCTGCCGCAAATAGGACGCCAGTGCTAGTGACAGAATTAGGAAAACCTTAATATCCCGAATGCGATAGCTTAAAATCCTTAACAGATAGCAGGTAATTTTTTCTAGCTTTGCAGGCAAAACCACGCGATCCAACAATGGCATATCAAGACTCTATCCTTCATCCGGACTTCAAAGTGGGCGTCCTGGGCGGCGGGCAGCTCGGCAAAATGCTGGCTCAGGCCGCTAACAACTGGCACCTGCCACTCTTTTTGCTCGATACCGATAGTTCATTCCCGGCAGGACGGGTCTCTCCCTTTTTCACTGCCGGTAACTTTAAAGATTACGACGACGTATACCAGTTCGGAAAAGATAAGCAGGTGCTCACCATTGAAATTGAGCACGTCAATACGGAGGCGCTGCATCAGTTGGAAAAGGAAGGTGTGAAAGTGCACCCTGCTCCCGCCAAACTGGACATCATCAAGGACAAGGGGTTGCAAAAGCAATTCTATGCGGAACATAACATTCCTACCTCCCCCTTCGCGCTTTACACCAATGAAGAAGCGGTAAGGAAAGCAGTGGCTTCAGGCGAGCGCTCCCTGCCATTTGTACAAAAATCCCGCACCGCAGGCTACGACGGGCGTGGCGTAAGCATCATCCGCTCAGAAGCAGACCTCGAAGCAAAGCTGCTGCCTGGCCCCTGCATGATTGAAGACCTCGTGGAAATGGACAAGGAAATCGCAGTCATTGTAGCCCGCAATGAAAGTGGTCAGACCCAGGCTTTTCCTGCCGTGGAGATGGCATTCAATCCGGAAGCCAATTTGGTAGAGTTCCTGTTCTGCCCGGCCAATATCAGTAAGGAAGTGGAAGCCAAAGCCGAAGCCCTGGCCGCTCAGGTTATCAATGCCTACCGCATTTGCGGCTTATTGGCCGTAGAGCTGTTTCTGGACAAGGAGGGCAACTTATTAGTCAATGAAGTCGCTCCCCGGCCTCACAACAGCGGGCACCACACGATCGACAGCTGCTACACCTCCCAATTCGAGCAGCACCTGCGCGCCATTCTCAACCTGCCCCTTGGCAGTACGAAAATGAAATCCCCTTCCGTCATGGTCAACCTGCTTGGCGCCCCCGGCCACACGGGCCCGGCTTATTACAAGCATTTGGAAGAGTGCCTCAAAATTGAAGGTGCCCATTTCCACCTCTATGGCAAAAGCACCACCAAGCCATTCCGCAAAATGGGCCACGCGACTATTGTAGATGAGTCGCTGGAGCGTGCCGTTGGGAAAGCCCGTTGGATTCAGGAAAAGCTGGAAATTGTGAGCGGGAGCTAATCCCAAAACGTCCCCACTCTATCTGTAGCTTTCATCTGCTCATCCATCAGGTGCTGCAGCTCAGTAACGATTTCAGGGAACTGCTCCGACCGGTCGAAGCGCTCACCGGGGTCTTCATCCAGATTGAACAGTAGAGGCAGTTTCCCATCAAAGTAATCCAGGCCGGTTTGACTGGAGGTGATGCGGTGCAATTTCCAGGAGCCTTTACGAACCGCCTGCAACTGATTGCCGGGGCCGTAGTAGAAAAAAGGATGCTCCGAAACCGGCTCTCCACGCAACAAAGGCCGCAAATCCTTGCCATCCACCACCCGGTCTTCGGGAATATCCTGCCCGGCAAGCCCTAACAAAGTCGTGTACCAGTCCATCGTATTGGCGGGCGTACGCTGTACCTGCCCGGGCGCAATAGTCCCGGGCCAGCAGGCAATGCCCGGCACCCGCATCCCTCCTTCCCAGGTACTGCCTTTACCGTCCCGAAGATGCCCCGCTGAGCCACCATCCCCGCCCTTGATAATCCAGGGACCGTTATCGCTGGTAAACAGGATAAGGGTATTTTCTGCTAATCCTGCCTCCTCCAGGGCCGCACGGATGCGCCCTACCGCATCGTCAATCTCTTCCACAACATCCCCGTAGGTGCATGCCCGGGACTGCCCTTCGAAGTCCTTGCCGGGGTACAGAGGGACATGGGGCATCGCAAAAGGCAGGTAGACAAAGAAGGGTGACGGATCGTCTTCCCGCATGAAGTCAATAGCCGTTTGCGTATATAGTCCGGTAAGCAGGGACTGATCGGGGTTCATACCCAGTGTATCATTGCCGGAGAGCAGCGCAATATCCGGCCATTTGGGCGGGATCATATCGTTGCTGTACGGTAGGCCTACGTAGGTGTCAAACCCATTCTGCAAAGGAAGGAAACCGGGCTGAGTGGAACCCAGGTGCCATTTACCAAAACACCCGGTACGGTAGCCCGCTGCTTTAAGCCCTTCGGCTAAGGTATGTTCCTCACTATGCAATCCGCGCTCCGACTTGGGGTACAGCACCCAGTCAAAACCCGAACGCACNGGATAGCGCCCAGTCAGCAAGGCATAACGGCTGGCAGTGCAGGCTGGGGAAGCACTGTAAAACTGAGTGAAAAGCATGCCGTCCTGAGCCATTCGGTCCAGATGGGGCGTCGCAATGGTTGGATGCCCATAGGCATGGAGGTCGCCGTAGCCGAGGTCATCGCAAAATAGGAGGACAATATTGGGCGGTTGTTGGTCCCGGGGATTATCTATCGTATTGGCGCTACCATACAGCAGGGCTGAACCAGCAATAGCCAGTAATAAAATAACAGTTGTTCGTTGTAGCATAGGCAGTAATTCTGCCTAAAACTAAAGAATCTTCACTAAAAATAGCTTACGCTTCATCTTCAGCCCGGTCAAGCCCGGACTTGTAAGCCTCCAGGCAGCGTTCCCGGGCCATCTTATGATCGACCATAGGTTCGGGGTAGCGGTCTGTGCCAAACTCAGGTACCCACTTCCTGATGTACTTAAAGTCCTTGTCAAACTTTTTCTGCTGGGAGTAAGGGTTGAAAACCCGGAAATAAGGCGCCGCATCCGTGCCACTGCCTGCTGCCCATTGCCAGCCACCGTTGTTGCTGGACAAGTCAAAATCAAGTAGCTTTTTTGCGAAGTAAGCCTCGCCCCAACGCCAGTCAATCAGCAGGTGCTTGGTGAGGAAACTTGCGGTGATCATCCGCACCCGGTTGTGCATATAGCCTGTGGTATTGAGCTCGCGCATGCCGGCATCTACGATCGGATAACCCGTCTTCCCTTCGCACCACTTTTTGAAGTCCGCTTCGTCATTGCGCCAGGGCACATAATCGTACTTCGGCCGGAAGGAACGTTCTGCCACGTGCGGATGCTCATCCAGAATTTGCGCATAAAAGTCGCGCCAGATCAGTTCATTGAGGAAGGTCTCGTTGAGCTGCTTCGCCCGCCAGGCTTTCTCCCGTATGCTAATGGTACCGAACCGGAAGTGAATCCCCAATCGGGAAGTGCCATTAATAGCCGGGATATCCCGCGTCTCATCGTACTTCCGGATCAGGCCCCGGCTAACGGATTTGGAGGGGATCTCAATATCAGTAGGCTCGAAGCCCATATCCTCAAGGGTGGGCATGGGCAGCGGTTCCGTTTCTAAAAAATGGCTGGTGTACGCCTCCACCGGATAAGGCTTCAGGTAGTAGGAAATCTCCTGCTCCTCCCCGTCCGGATTGGTAAATGAATCCATGCGGCTGTTCAGTACTTCCTTCCAGGTGCGGCTGTAGGGCGTGAAAACGGTATAGGTGCCGCCAGTCTTTTTCTGAACTTCTTCGGCCTCAAAAATGACATGATCCTTGAAGTCATGAAACGGGATTCCCGCATTGTCTAACAGTTCCCGCACCATTTGATCCCGCTTTTTGGCATAAGGCTCGTAATCTCTGTTGGTGTAGACGGCGGCCACATCGAACTCCTTCAGCAAGGCTGGCCAGATTTCCTTTGGGAAACCATACCGCACGAGCAGGGAGCGCCCCTCCTTTTCAAGGCATTCCTTCATACGGGTAAGGGTATCATGCAAAAATTCCACCCGTGCGTCTTTAGGGCTTTCCAAATCATCCAGGATTTCCCGGTCGAAGATAAAAAGAGGCAAAACCGGATGATCTCCTCTGAGCGCGTGGTATAGTCCGGCATTATCATGCAGACGAAGGTCCCTGCGGAACCAAAAGATACTTACCTTTGTCATAAAGTTGGATTCATTTTCGGAGGAGAAACAGGAAAAACAGCCGTTTGTTTAGCCAGCGGAATCCCTCTGAGATTTTGTAGTTTTGAGTGGTTAAGAATATCAAACCTCTATGAAATACAACCTGACACTACCTATTTTTATCCTGCTCGCTATAACCCTGACCGGCTGTACCAATGAGCAACAAAAGAGACAGGCTGCAATAGCCGAACTGGAGGCCAAAGCTGAAGGCGAAACAGATGCGGCTACGGCCAAAATCCTGATCGAATCCTACGAGGACTACATTTCGGCTTACCCTGAAGACCCAGCCTTTACGCCCCGCTACCTGTATCGGGAAGCGGCTTTGCAGTACCGACTAAGTAATTTCCCAGCAGCTACAGAACGGCTACGGCAATTACTGGAGCAACACAATGAGGCAGAGGTGGCACCGCAGGCGATGCTCCTTCTGGGAGACCTTTACAGCTCCGCCCTTCAGCAGCCTAAGGCCGGGCAACTGACCCTGCAGGCACTCACCCTAAGATACCCGGAAAGCGAATCTGCTAAAACAGCTGCCGAACAACTCGGTAACACCATGGTTGGGCTGGAGGACGAGCTGGAAGCCCTGCGTTTGTCCATTTATAACGACTCCCTGGCCCGGCTGGATTTCCGGAAGGCGGATCTTTATATTCAGCAATCCGAACTTTACAGCATACTGCTCCCGGATGATGCGCTGACGCCTACCCTGCTTTACCGGGCAGGAGAGATTGCCCGCTCGGCCCGCAACTACGAAAAAGCGCTGGAGCTATATGGAAAACTGTATGCCCAATACCCAAAATATGAGAAAGCACCGCAGGCGCTTTTTATGCAAGCATTCATCCTCGACAACGACCTAAAACGGTTCGATGAGGCCGGGCAGCTTTACCAGCAGTTCATCGATGAGCATCCCAACGACGACTTCGCTTCCTCCGCCCAGGTTTTGCTTGAAAACTTAGGCAAGGATGAAGAAGAGATCATCCGGAACTTAAATACCAAAGCAGGCAATCAGCCTGTGCCCAATAATCAATAACTCACAAACTTGGAAATCACCATGTCCAGAAATTACGACCTCTCCGACCCCACAGATCTTGATGTGCTCAAATCCGACTTCGAAATGTACGACGCAGACGAATGGCAGGAAATGATTGACTACACCTTGCAGGAAGGTAACAAACGCCTGCTCTCTTATGATGAACGCGGCATCCTTATGCAGGCCCGTAAAAAAGCGTTGTACAACAACTACCCCTCCGCCAAGCAAATGGTGTGGGCCCTGAAAATTGCCGATAAAATAATGGAGCACAAAAAAGAAGCTAAAGGCTGATTTTAATCGGGCCGCACAGCACAGCGCAATGTTTGCGGCACACTGTGTGCGCACACAACTTTACCGGCAATTGCTAGGTGCTTCTGGCAGATTTACTTATTTTTCGTTCCATGAAACAGTATTTTTGTCTTTTAATCGCCTCTAGCCTGCTTTTTGCGGGCTGCCAGAACACTGATAGCCAGGATATTGCCCGAAAACAAGGGACTTTTGTGCCTCACGACGGGCAAAAAACCGGTATCGACTTTGCGAATACGCTGACGGAGACAGAAGACGTCAACGTCCTTTCCTACGAGTACTTTTACAACGGTGGCGGCATTGCCGTTGGCGATTTCAATCAGGATAGCCTGCCGGACCTCTATTTTACCGGTAATATGGTGCCTAATGCCCTGTACTTAAATCAGGGCGGCCTCCAATTCAAAGCCGTTACCGAAACGGCTGGTGTGGCCGGACGAGAAAACGGTTGGAATACCGGCACGACCCTGGTAGACATCAACAGCGACGGGCTTTTAGACCTCTACCTGTGCTACTCCGGCGATAAAGCCCCGGAGCTGCGCCGCAATGAGCTTTACATCAATCAGGGCAATAACAGTGAAGGTATCCCCACCTTTAAGGAGGAGGCGGCAAAGTACGGGCTTGACCTGCCTGCCTATTCCACGCAGGCGCTTTTCTTTGATTATGACCGGGACGGCGACCTCGACTGTTATCTGCTCAACCACTCTATTGAAGATTTTCAAAGCTTTGATGCGGCCTACGTCAAAGGGCTGTCCGATGAATTTGCCGGGGATAAGCTCTTGCGCAACGATGATGGCCTATTTACGGAAGTGACGGCTGACGCAGGCATCAAAAGTACGCCACTGGGCTTTGGACTGGGCATTGCCTCCTCCGATGTCAATGGGGATGGATGGACAGACCTCTACGTCTCAAATGATTACATTGAAGAAGATTACCTGTACATCAACCAGAAAGATGGCACTTTCAAAGATGAGCTCAAACAGCAGATCGGGCACATTTCCCATTTTTCCATGGGTTCAGACATAGCAGATTTTAATAATGATGCCCTGCCGGACATTCTCAGCCTGGACATGCTACCCGAGGATAACCGCCGGCAGAAGCTGCTCTACGGGCCGGATACCTATGAAAAGTATCAGTCCATGCTGCGCAATGGTTTTTACCATCAGATCATGCGTAATATGCTGCAGCTTAACAACGGCGATGGCACCTTCAGCGAGATCGGGCAGTTGGCCGGCGTATCCAATACTGACTGGAGCTGGGCGCCCCTCCTCGCCGACTTGGACAACGATGGCTGGAAGGACCTCTTCGTTTCTAATGGTTACCTGCGCGACTACACCAACCGGGATTTCGTTTCCTACTACGCCGATCAGCGCATCAAGGAAAAACGGGGGGAACAATCAGATGCCCTGCTGGATATCATCGCTAAAATGGAGTCCACCAAAACGCCCAATTATATTTTCCGTAACAATGGTGACCTGACCTTCACCAAAAAATCAGCTGACTGGGGTTTTGACGAGCTGGTGCTCTCTAATGGAGCTGTTCATGCAGACCTCGACCTGGACGGTGACTTGGATTTGGTAATCAACAACGTCAATGCGCCTGCGCGCATCTACGAAAATCAGGTTGCTCAAGGCCACTATCTGAAAGTAAGCCTAAAAGCCAAGGGCAGCAACCGGCATGCCGTGGGCGCAAAAGTCACCCTGGAAAACAACGGGCAAACCTTCATGCAGGAATTTATGCCGACCCGCGGATTTCAGTCTGCCATGCACGTCCCGCTCCACTTCGGACTGGGTGAAGTGCAAACGATTGATCAGCTCACCGTGAACTGGCCTGATGGCACCGTTACCACACTGAACAATATCCCGGCCGACCAAACCCTAACGGTCGCCATCGCTGATGCGAAACCTGTAAATCCTGCTCCGGCACCACAAGCGCTATTTAGCCCAGCAAAAAACAGTGTCCCTTTTGCCCATCAGGAAAATCAGGGCGTGGACTTCAAACAACAGTCTCTCCTCCCCTATGCCCTGTCTTACATGGGCCCGGCGGTCGCCACGGCCGATTTCAACGGAGATGGCCGGGCAGATCTTTTTACCGGGGGCGCCAAAATGCAAGCCGGTCAGCTCTTCCTGCAACAAGCTGATGGCTCCTGGGCAACGTCCCTTCAGCCTGCTCTGACCAACGACCTGATCATGGAAGACGTAGCCGCCGCCGCCTTTGATGCCGACGGCGATGGGGACATGGACCTCTATGTCAGCAGTGGGGGCTACCACTACCTTCCGGAAGACCTGGCCCTGCAAGACCGCTTATACCTTAATGACGGCTCCGGCCAATTTGAAAAAGCCACCCGTGCTCTTCCACTCATGCGCAGCAGTAGCGGCACAGTTGCGGTTGCCGATTTCGATGGGGACGGAGACCAGGATGTTTTTGCAGGAGGCCGGCTCATTCCCGGGCAATACCCCCTAGCTGCCCGCAGCTACCTGCTTGAAAACAATGGAAATGGCGAGTTTACAGACGTTACTGCCGAAAAAGCCTCCGGTTTGGAGCAGCCCGGTATGGTCACCACAGCCCTTTGGGAAGACCTCAATGCCGATGGTCAGCCCGATCTTGTAATCGCCGGTGAGTGGATGCCGCTTACGGTATTCCTCAATCAAAATGGGCAACTTCAGCGAGCCGATAACTTCTTTGGGGCGAACACCGATGGCTGGTGGTGGTCAATGGCAAAAGCCGACCTCGATGGCGATGGCGATACCGACCTGATCGCTGGCAACCTAGGCCAAAACACCAACCTCAAGGTGTCTGCGGAGGAGCCCGCTACCCTTTACTACGGCGACTTTGATGAGAATGGCGCAGTAGACCCCCTCATCACGCATTACATACAGGGTGCACCCTACCCTTTTGTGAGCCGGGACAACCTGTTTGGGCAACTGGCCGCCATGCGGAAGAAATTCAGGGATTACGCCAGCTACTCCAATGCCAAGATTGAAGATGTGCTTTCACCGGAGCAACTGGAAGGTGCACGGCAACTCAAAGCGAAGCAAGGGAAAACCGTTTGGCTGGAAAATCAGGGCGATGGCAACTGGGCAATGCACGAACTTCCCGCTGCCGCACAAATGTCGCCAGTGTTTACCATCCTGCCGCTTGACGCCAACAACGATGGGCGGCAAGACCTGATCCTGGCCGGCAACCTAAGTGAAACCCGGCCCACGATGGGCCCCTGGGATGCCAACTATGGCCAGTTGTTCCTCAACCGTGGCGATGGACAGTTTGAATACATCCCTCAGCATCAATCCGGGCTGAGCCTGATCGGTGATGTGCGGAGCGCTGTTGCGTTAAACGGTGGGCAAACCCTTTTATTCTTCCGCAATAATCAAACGGCCCTGACCTATTCCAGAAACAAAACGACCATAAACTGATCTGGCAAAACAGATCGGAAGCTCCGGTGCAGGTAAATACGGATGCACAAAACCGTAGCTAAACTGACTTTAAACACCTGTTACAATGAACTTAACCTTACTGGATACCGGGATTATTCTCGGCTATATCGTCCTGACCGTTCTATTCGGTTTTTGGGTTTCAAAGCGGGCCTCTAAGGACATGCAGGCTTATTTTCTGGGCGGCAATAAAATCCCTTGGTATCTCCTGGGGCTTTCCAACGCCTCCGGTATGTTCGATATTTCGGGCACGATGTGGACCGTTACTATCCTGTTTGTATACGGGCTGAAGAGTGCCTGGATTCCGTGGCTCTGGCCGGTCTGGAATCAGGTGTTTGTCATGGTCTTCCTGGCTATCTGGCTCAGGCGCTCAGGGGTGCTTACCGGTGCGCAGTGGATCACTTTTCGTTTTGGCGATCAGACCGGCGGGCGCTTGTCGCATATTATTGTGACGGTCTTCGCAGTAATCAGCGTATTTGGGTTCATCGCCTACTTCTTTGAAGGCATTGGCAAGTTTGCCGTCATCTTTTTCCCATGGGATTTGTCCGTTGACCGAGGGTTGATTCAGCTGACCTCTGAGCAGTCGTATGCACTCATCATCATCGCCGTTACCACCCTTTACACCATCAAGGGCGGGATGTACAGTGTGGTCGGAACGGAAGTGCTGCAGTTTGTCATCATGACCATTTCCTGTTTCGTAGTAGGCATCATTGCCTATACCAACGTCAGCGGAGAACAGGTGATGGAAGCCGTACCGCCCGGCTGGACAGAGTTGTTCTTCAGCTGGGAGATGGACCTCGACTGGACCGGCTATCTGGACAGTGTCAACAAACGCATTGAGGATGATGGGTTTGGGGCCATAGGCCTTCTGCTGATCGCAATGATTTTCAAGGGTATTTTTGCCAGCCTTGCCGGGCCGGTGCCCAGCTATGATATGCAGCGGGTACTTTCCACTCCTACTGCCTCTGAAGCGGCAAAGATGAGTGGACTGACTATCCTGGCGCTTTACTTCCCCCGTTATCTTATGATCGCCGGATTTGCGGTGCTCTCCCTGGTCTACCTGACCCCGGAATTCAGGGAAATGGGTGCTGATATTGATTTTGAGACCGTCCTCCCGCTAGCCATCGAGCGTTTCATCCCACCCGGCTTTCAGGGGCTGCTGTTGGCCGGCCTGCTAGCCGCCTTTATGGGGACTTTTGCCGCCTTCATTAACGCAGCGCCGGCTTACCTGGTCAATGATTTGTACAAGAAATACGTCAACCCAAATGCCAGCAGCAAGACCTACATCCGGTATAGCTACCTGGCTTCCTTTTTGCTGGTTGCCATTGGCTTGATAGGCGGTTTTTACGCCAGTAGCATCAATTCCCTAACGCTTTGGATCACCTCGGCCCTGTACGGCGGCTACGCTGCAGCCAATGCCCTCAAGTGGATCTGGTGGCGCTTCAATGGCTACGGTTACTTCTGGGGCATGATTGGCGGTTTGATTGCAGCAACCTTTATCCCGCCGTTATTTCCGGATGTTACGCCCATCTACCTTTTCCCGGTCATCTTTGCCATTTCCCTCGCGGGCTGCCTCATCGGCACCTATGCCACTCCTGCCGAGGATGACGAAACGCTAATGAACTTTTACAAAAAGACCAACCCATGGGGATTTTGGGGCCCCATCCGAAAAAAGGTACTGGCGGCAGACCCCGCTTTTGTGCCCAACCATTCATTCGGAAGGGATGCATTCAATATCCTCGTCGGTATCGTTTGGCAAATGTCCCTGGTCGTCATGCCGATCTACCTGCTCATCCGGCAGTCTACGGAACTGGCCATCACTTTTCTCATTTTCTTAATCACCACCTGGCTGCTGAAGAAATACTGGTGGGACAAACTTGAAGACTAAAACACATGAAGCTAACAGGAACTTTCCTGGATGAAATTTCCCACGATATCCCCCACCAAAACTGGGGCATTAAAGAGTGGGACACCGATTTTCAGCACATGAAGCGCATGGGCATTGACACCGTCATTCTCATCCGCTGCGGATATAAAAACTGGCTGACCTATCCATCAGCCGTACTTCAGCAGGAAGAGGGAGCGTATGAACCACCGGTCGACCTGGTACGCTTGTTTCTGGACCTGTCAGAAAAGCATGGTATGGCTTTTTACTTTGGGCTGTACGACTCCGGCAAATACTGGTGGGCGCAGGGCGATTTCCAACGCGAGGTAGCCCTCAACCTCCGGGTCATTGATGAAGTTTGGGAACGGTATGGCACCTCTCCGGCATTCAAGGGTTGGTATATTTGCCAGGAGGTCAGCCGCAAAACGGCCGGCATCATTGATCTGTACCGGCAACTGGGGCTGCACTGCAAAAAAGTAAGTGGCGGGCTGCCCACCCTGATTTCTCCATACATCGACGGTCAGAAAGCCATCATGGCCAGCGAAGCCGAACTGACTAAAACCGATGCCGTCAGCCTGCAGGAACATGAAGCCGAATGGGACGAAATCTTTGCCGGCATACGGGAGGCCGTAGACATCGTGGCCTTTCAGGACGGGCATGTGGACTACCATCAGCTGGCGGATTACTTTGCCGTTAACAAGCGGCTCGCTGACCGCCATGGGCTGCGCTGCTGGACCAATGCTGAATCCTTCGACCGGGATATGCCCATCAAGTTTTTGCCCATCAAGTGGGAAAAGCTGCGCCTCAAACTGGAAGCTGCCCGCGCTGCCGGATTGGAAAAAGCCATTACCTTTGAGTTTTCTCATTTTATGAGCCCACAATCGGCTTACCCACAGGCGGGCCACTTGTACAACCGATACCAGGAATACCGAAACGAACACTGAACATGCTGAATGCAGGACAATACATCCCGGTTTTCACAAAGGAACTAAACGAACGGGTCATCCCCTTTTGGGAGCGCTATTCCCCGGACCGCGAACATGGCGGCTATTTCACCTGCCTGCTCCGGGACGGACAGATGTACGATACCGACAAGTTTATCTGGCTGCAGGCCCGTCAGGTTTGGACGTTTTCCAAATTATACAACAACCAGGAACAGCGGCAGGAATGGCTGGATATCGCCCTACTGGGTGCTAATTTTCTGGAAAAGCACGGCCGGGACGAAGACGGCAACTGGTACTTCTCCCTCCGGCAGGACGGACAGCCTCTGGTACAAGCCTATAACATCTTTTCCGATTGCTTCGCAGCTATGGCTTTCGGCCAACTATACCAGGCCACCGGTACTGAACGCTACGCTTCCATAGCCCGGACTACATTCAGCCGAATACTGGAACGGCAGGACAACCCTAAGGGAAAGTACAACAAACTGGTCCCCGGTACCCGACCCCTCATGGGCTTCTCCCTGCCTATGATCCTCTGCAACCTTTGCCTGGAGCTGGAGCCTCTGCTGGAGGCAGATTTAGTGGAAACCACCATCGACCACTGCATTCACACCGTAATGGGTACCTTCTACGACGATGAATCCGGGCTGGTCCTGGAAAATGTGCAGCCCGATGGGCAGCTCAGCGACACCTTCGAAGGCCGGCTGCTTAACCCGGGCCACGCCCTGGAAGCCATGTGGTTCATCATGGACCTGGGCGAGCGCCGTAACGATCAGGAGCTGATCCGGCAGGCCACAGAGCGGGCGCTTTTCATGTTAGACTACGGATGGGACAAAGAAGCAGGCGGCTTGTTTTACTTCCTGGACCGCAAAGGCTATCCGCCCCAACAACTGGAATGGGACCAAAAGCTATGGTGGGTCCACCTCGAGGCCATGGAAGCTGCATTGAAAGGGCTGCGGCATACCAGCGATGAGCGGTGTGCACGGTGGTTTGAGCAACTCTACGACTATGCCTGGCCAAGATTCTCAGATCCGGAGTACGGCGAATGGTTTGGCTATCTGAAGCGGGACGGCACGCCACTGCATACCGCAAAGGGCGGCAAGTGGAAAGGCTGTTTCCACGTGCCGCGAGCGCTTTGGGGCTGCCTGGAAGTCCTGAAAAAACTGCCGGCTTAAGCTTTTTCCTCTTTTGCCGTCAGACCCAGCGCCTCCTCTACAAGATTATCATCCGCAATGGTGGGCAAGGTTACCCTGAGCCCCGGATAAGCCTGCATGGTGCGCTGAATGGTAGACATCGCGCCCCGGTTGCGGGCCCAGGAACGACGGGCGATACCGTTGTTGACATCCCAGAAGAGCATACTCTCCAGACGGCGGTCAGATTCCGGTGTGCCATCGAGTACCATCCCGAACCCACCGTTCATCACTTCGCCCCAGCCTACGCCTCCACCGTTGTGCAGGGAAATCCAGGTCGCCCCACGG
>PR_CR_10_Liq_2_inCRDRAFT_1000040_pt1 | contig 38995 bp, 35 predicted proteins | sample PRCRCaboRojoPR_FD_10245 | JGI IMG/M metagenome (IMG submission 10245) | reverse complement strand
GCGCTGCTATGCGCGGGAACATCCGCCCCCGCCTGCCTTAGTACCTAAGTACGGTCTCCGGTGGCCAAAGCCAACAGGCGACGAGACACGGACAGGTTGATCAGCCTCAAAATTCGCTCCCACTCAACCCATAAATTAACACTTGACAGACCACTAGGTTTGCAATAGGTCCAAGCTCCAGAATTATTCTAATGCCCTTCTATTTTTTTCCCAACCAGCTTCAAGGCCTCTATTGCTTAAGCATTTGCTACATTTTATAACTGCTCCAATTCATCAATCCGGTCCAGTTCCAGCACCGTGTGCCCTTCTTCCGGAAAATACATGCGCCGGAACTTTTTGCCCCAGACCAAATCCCTGAATATGTAGGAACTATTAGCGTGGACATCCTGTGCAAAGGTCTCGTCGTAGCCTTGGAGCAACACCAGAAATTCGGGCTGCATAGCTTCCAGTTCCTCCCGGGTCTTCTGCCAAAGCGGGCTGTCCTTATCAATAATGTGGACCAGGACCCAATTGAGGGGAAAAAGAAAGACCCTATCCCTCTCGAGTTCAAGTAGGTTAAAGCGCCGGACTTTCCGCCCTTTTTCATCTTCGCCCACCCATGACATACTGACTTTGGCACTGAGGTTGATCAGTTTGTTGTTGCGCTGATTGACGATTTGGAACTGGAAACTCTCGTAGGGCGTATCTTTGTAAGGGCGAATGACGGCTTTCTTACTGAACAAAATACTCGACTGCGGCTGAGCAAAGCGGGCAAAGAAGAGCCCCGTGGCCAGCGCAAACCCCATCAGGCCCACTAATGCATCAATAGAAGCAATGATATTGGCAGCAATGCCGGTGGGGCTGATGGCACCATACCCTACAGTGGTGAAGGTCTGGACACTAAAGAAAAAGGCAACGAAAAAGTCGCCCACAAGCGAGTTGGCAGGTTCGGCGCCGGATAAATATTCCAGACCGATGGTCAGGTAAATCAGTGCAAAGATAGAATTGACCACTATGTAAATAGCTGTGATCAGCGCGAAAAAGCGCAGCCAGGACATTTCCACCAATGCCTGGTAGGGCCGCCATGCTTTACCACCCCGGCGCAGGATGTTATAGGAACCATCACGGTTGATGAGCCGGTCTTCGCCAGACGTAATGCCGCTGCCGAAGCCGAGGTCGTTCTCAGATGAAGCAGCACGCCTGGTTAAGGATGAAGTTATATCTCTCAGTTTCATGTCCCTAAAATAAGAAAGTCTGGTTTTACACTTCACAACTCTTTGCCTGCCATTCCGTTTAAGATCATAAGAAAACCAGATATCCACAAGCCATGCGCCCCGATGACCTCGACCACTTACTGAAGAACCTCGAACAAGGTGCCGCTGACGAGCTGTCTGAGCTGGAGTCCCTGGGCGCTTCCTTCTATCCTACCGGGCAGTTATTAAGGCTGCGCGGGCAGTGGGAGGTAAAAAACACCCTCTTTAAAAAGTTCCAGCGTTTTTTCATCGGTGCGGTAGCTACCTCACCGGTTTGGTTAGTCCTGTGGGGGCTTTGCCTCAAAACCGGCATGGCCCGGCTGGGGCTTATTTTCCTGGCTTTCTTTCCTTTTTCTTTTTTGCTGTTCTTCTTCGGGCTCTATTTTATGCACACCTTTTTCAAAGGGCAGGGCCATCTTGACCGGGTTGGGGAGATGATCAGCCATGAACTGCAGCACCGGCAGGGGAATAAGTAAAAAGTACCACAGACTCCCGGAAAAGCCCTAACAAAATGGGCTGTTTTACCTCTATTTTTGGTGCGGATACAAAAAGTACCACCATGAATGATTTGCAAACGCTAAATATCGAAGAGCTCCGCTGCAATGCTTTTGCCAGCAATGGACAACCCTTTGATATGTGCACTCTGCAGGAATTTGTGCGGGAGCAAACGATGGGCGAACAGGTCCACCGGCACAACTACTACATGGTAATGGTGGTGACAAAAGGAGAAGGGTGGCAACTGATCGACTTTGAAAGCTACCGGGTCAGTCCCGGGCGCATCTTTGTAATGTATCCCGGGCAGGTACACGCCTGGGAAGAGTACACTGACCTGGAAGGGTTTCTTGTGTTTTTCACGCAAGGCTTCTTTACCGAGCGTTACAACGACAACAACCTTCGGGAGTTCCCCTTTTTCAACACCAGTTATTTTCTGCCCTATATTGATGCCCGCCCGACGGCGTTCAGCCACCTTATTAGGCTTGTTGGCTGCATGCTGAGGGAATACGAGCAACGGCCCGGGGACTACCTCAAGACCCTGCGCTCCTATCTCAACATCGTGCTGCACGAATGTAAGCGTCTGTACCATGGCAGGGAAGAGGATAGCCATGAGCCCAGGGATAAAAATATGGTGCTTATTGTCCGGCGCTTCGAACAACTTATCGAAGAACACTTTAGAGATAAAAGGAAAGTGCGTGATTATGCAGAGCTGTTGTTACTTACCCCCAATTATCTCAATGCCGTTTGCAACAAAGTGGCTGGCAGGTCAGCCGGGGAGCTCATTCGGGAGCGGGTGATGCTGGAAACCCGGCGCATGCTGTTGCACGATGCCCGGACGGTAGCCGAAATTGGCCACTACCTCAGCTTTCCGGACAATTCGTACTTCAGCCGGTTTTTCAAGAAGTATGAGGGTATGAGCCCGGAAAAGTTTAGAAAAAAGTATAACCGAATTTAACCGTAATGTTGGCAGCCTTCCTAAGCAAGCACGCTAACCTCACATAAAACTAATAACAATGGACGTAGAAATTCTCTCCAGAATTCAATTTGCCTTTACGGTCGCGTTCCACTACATCTATCCTCCACTGAGCATTGGGCTGGGATTGATCATGGTCGCCCTGGAGGGGCAGTACCTGCGCACCGGCAATAAAGAATACCATGTACTGGCGAAGTTTTGGACCAAAATCTTTGCCCTGACCTTTGGCATTGGCGTAGCCACGGGTATTGTCATGGAGTTTGAGTTTGGCACCAACTGGGCCACGTATTCGAGGTACGTGGGCGATGTCTTTGGCAGTGCGCTGGCGGCTGAGGGGATTTTTGCCTTTGCCCTTGAGAGTGGCTTTCTCGGCGTCCTGCTCTTTGGCTGGAACCGGGTGAGCCCCCGGGTGCACTTTATTGCTACGCTGGGCGTTTGGCTGGGCTCTATGTTCAGTGCGGTATGGATAGTGGTCGCCAATTCCTGGCAGCAGACACCGGCTGGCTTTCATGTGGTGGGTGAAGGCCTGGATGCCCGGGCGGAAATCACCGACTTCTGGGCGATGGTGTTCAACCCATCGAGTGTGGAACGGCTGATACATGTATGGCTGGGTGCTTTCCTGGCGGGCGCTTTTCTGGTACTGAGCGTGCATGCCTACTACCTCCTGCGCAACCGCCACGTGGAATTGTCTAAGAAAGCCTTTAAAATCGCCCTGATTGTGGCTACCATTGTCTCCTTAGGGCAACTGGTCGCCGGTCATGCCTCAGCAGATGGCGTAGCCGAAAATCAGCCCGCCAAGCTGGCTGCGCTGGAAGGCCACTTCGAGGCTAATGCCCCGGCAGATATGTACCTCATGGGTTGGGTGGATAAAGAGTCGCAGCAGGTCACCGGTATTCCGATTCCGGGCGGGCTTTCCTTCCTGTTGCATTTCGACTTCAATGAGCCGGTCACCGGGCTGAATGCCTTCCCCATCGAAGATCAGCCGCCGGCGCTGAATGCCATTTTCCAGTTTTACCACTTTATGGTGGCTTTCGGGATGCTTATGATTGCGCTCACGCTTTACGCCTCCTTCCAATGGTGGCGGGGTAAATTGTTTGAGCAACGCTGGCTGCTTTGGGTCTTTGTCTTTGCAGTCCTGCTGCCCAACCTTGCCAATCAGTTTGGCTGGTTTGCGGCTGAAATGGGCCGGCAGCCCTGGGTCGTCTACGGTTTGCTGCGGACCAGTGATGCGCTTTCGGCTTCCGTGCAGGCCAATCAGGTCCTGTTCTCCCTGATCATGTTCTTCCTGATTTATGCGCTACTGTTCGCCCTGTTCATTTACATGCTGAACAAAAAGATCAAGCATGGCCCGAGCGAAGACCAACTGCTGGACCACCGTTCCCGGCATGAAGAAATGGCGGAAGCAGCCGGAAAATTTTAGAAAAAGCTAACCTAGTAAGATATGGCAACCCTATTTGGACTAGATTATCCGACGCTTTGGTTCCTCGTCATTGGCGGGCTGTTCAGCGGCTACGCTATACTCGATGGGTTTGACCTGGGCGCCGGAGCCTTACATTTGTTTTTTAAGAAAGAAAAAAGCCGGCGCATCGCCCTTAATGCGGTGGGGCCGGTCTGGGATGGCAATGAGGTTTGGCTGGTGATTGCCGGAGGGGCTCTTTTTGCAGGATTTCCGGTGGTCTATGCGAGTTTATTCTCGGGTATGTACATCCCGTTTATGTTATTCCTGTTGTTCCTTATTTTCAGAGCGGTCTCTATTGAATTCCGGAGCAAGGAGGAAATGAAGTGGTGGCGGAAAATGTGGGACATCAGCTACAGCGTGGCGAGTATTGCCCTTTCCGTCCTGCTGGGCGTGGTGCTGGGCAATGTACTGATTGGGATTGAAATTGGGCCACATGGCAATTTCCAGGGGCACTGGCTGGAATTTCTCAACCCCTATGCCCTGCTCGTGGGCGTCACGACACTGGCGTTATTCTCTACTCACGGTGCTCTGTACCTTTTGATGAAAACAGAGGGGCGGCTGTACGCCAAATTGTCTATTCTGGCCCGGCGGGCGATTATCTTTTTTATCGTAACGTTTAGCCTGGTCACCCTGTATACCTTGATTTACATCCCACATCTGACGGACCGCTTCAAAGATTTGCCGTGGCTGTTCGTTGTGCCCGTGCTTGCCTTTTTGAGCATTGCCAATATCCCACGTCTGATTTCCAAGCGGCGGTTCCGGGACGGGTTTATTTTCTCGGCCATTACGATGAGCCTGCTGCTGGTCGTTGTAGCGATTGAGCTCTATCCGGTAATGCTGCTTTCTACGGTAGATGAGGCTTACAACATAACGATTTACAATGCTGCCTCTTCCGAAAAATCCCTTGGTATTATGCTTACCATTGCGGCTATCGGGACGCCTTTAGTACTGGCGTATACGGCTTTTGTCTTTTGGACTTTCCGGGGCAAGGTAGAGCTGGACGAAACCAGCTATTAAGACTTATTTCATGACGATCATTTTTGGTTTCATGCAGACGAAACCATTCGGGCAGGGAGGAATTCCCTGCCTTTTTTTTATTTTAGTGGTCTGATATGGAAAACATGCTCTACCACTCCAAAGCCATTCCTAAAGCTGAAAGCTTTCAACCTTTCTGGTGGACAGGGTTTCTGCTCCTATTAAGTATTGTTGTATTTGTTGTAGGGGGTTTTTTGCCTGTAAGTGGCTGGTGGGCAGTTCTTTTTATTACAGGCGGTTCGATCGTATTTGAGTGGAATCGCATCAAAAAGCATGCTTATATAGTAAAACTCCTGATGAGCAAAGGCGTATTGGAGCTTACCATTCAGAAAGACAGGGAGCAATTTTGCTGCACAGGACCTCTAAATGCCTCTCTCTGGTGGACCTACGAATTTGAAACATCGGGAGGAAAACGTGATGCCCGTAGCAATTATGTTGTACTTCTCCGTATTCAAGGCATTGAGGGTAATTGTATTCAATTCTCTGAAAGTTATGGGCCTTGGAAATCTGCTCCTAAGGGTATGGGATATAGTCATCATCAATTAGAGGAACTGTTACCAATTTTCGAAATGGACCACCTTGATAATTTATACGACGTGATCCAAAAATATCAATTATCAAAATCAAAATCCCCTCGATCATGAAAAAAGCAATAAGGCTGGTTTGCTCATTTTCTGGGCGCTGATCCCATATAGAGCTCTTGAAGCCTAATGTTGAATTCCGGAACTAAATAATTGAAGCCCGTACCAAATGATTATAAAAGATTTCTACACCGCGTTCCAACACAAAGACAGCGACGCCATGCAGGCCTGCTACGCTCCTGATGCCCGGTTTGCCGACCCGGTATTCCCCGGCCTCAACTACGAGGAGACCTGTGCCATGTGGGCCATGCTCGTCTCTGCCGGCAAAGACCTGGAGTTGAATTTCTCAGATGTGCACCTGCAGGGCAACAGTGCCTCTGCCAACTGGCAGGCGACCTACACCTTTTCCGCAACAGGGCGAAAAATCATCAATAACATACGGGCCAACTTTGAGCTTCGGGATGGGAAAATCTACCGGCACAAGGATCAGTTCAACTTTTACCGGTGGGCACAGCAAGCCTTTGGCGCCACGGGTTACCTCATCGGCTGGACGCCCTTTTTCCAAAAAAAGGTACAGACTTCTGCCCGCCGCAGCCTCGAAAAGTATATGGCCCGATGACCTTCCGGCGACTTGAAACTGGTCAGCCCCTCCCTATGCCGCTCCTGTTGGAGGCTGACCCTGACGAAGCAAAAGTACAGGCTTACTGCCGTACCGGTCAGGTTTGGGTGATGGAAGCGGACGCCATCTGTGGCGTGGCGGTGCTCCAAGCCATTGAAGAAGCGCCTGAACCCACCGCCGAAATTATGAATATTGCGATCAAGCCCGGCCTTCAGGGCAAAGGGATGGGAAAGCAACTGCTTCATTTTCTGATTGCTGAGGCTAAAAGGCAGGGGTTTCAGCGCTTGCAGGTCGCTACTGGCAATTCCAGTATTGGGCAGCTGGCGTTCTACCAAAAAGCAGGATTCGAGCTGCTGCGCCTGGAGCGGCATTACTTTACCAAAAACTACTCAGCGCCTATTATCGAAAATGGCATCCACTGCCGGCACCGTCTTGTCCTGGAGCTGCTGCTACCTTAAACATTGCTAACTCTGCGGATAACTTTGTATTCTAGCTACATACAAACCCCAATACACCATGTACCACCTCCGATTCCTCACTGCCTTCGTTTGTTTGCTGTCTTTTTCATTTGTGAATGCTCAGGAAAAATGTGATACGCTGATTTTACATCCGGGCCGCCCGCTCGAGGTGACCGTTGACTCCGTAGCCAATGGTAAGGTATACTGCAAATTATGCGGAAAACAGCCCGGTCAGGCACAGGTCATCCCGCTCAAAATGGTAGCAGAGATCAAGTACCACGATACCAGTAAGAGAAGCGCTCAAAAGGACACCACCACACAAGTCCCAACTGAAGCAGCCGCGGAAACGGTCCGGGAAGTAAGCAAAGACACCAAGATACCTGAATGGATTTTGACCAGGAAGGATAAGCCATCAGTCCAAAAACGATTCAAAAAAGGGATCAAAGTGAAAGTGGTATATCTCGAACAGGATAAGAAACGGAAGGTAGTTGATGTACTGGACGATATAACGGAAACCCATCTTGTCCTGAAATCTCACTACAATTCCACGATCTCCATTCCCAGAGAAAAGGTTTTAAAAGTCAAAATCAAGAATGGTCTGGGTATTTTTGGAGGAGTAGCCCTAGGTGTAGGATTAATTGTTGGTCTTGTTACTGTCAGCATTGCCCTAATTGCGATAACAATCTCAATTATATTTTCCGGCGGTCAAGATCCTAATGCCTCCGGTTTACAAGAAGAAGCCAACCAAGGCTGCACCTTATCCATAGTGGTTATGGTAATTGGTATCATTGCGTTAATCGCCTACAACGCCTCCTGGATCAACGCACCCTTCTCAGAAAAATGGAAGGTAGAAAAAGTGATGCAGGAAGCAAAGCAAGAAGCCAACCCTAGTGAGACAGAAGTCATCGGCATTGAACAGCCCTGAATATCCCTAAGACTAAAAAAGATATGACCGCTATTGTACCTACCATTCGGCAGTTCCTCCAAAAACCTTTTCCGGAGACGGAAAGCTGGCCGAAGTATTTCCGGAATATTGCGCTCATCAGCCTGTTTGTAGCGCTGTTCCTGTATATCTTTCAGCCCTTTGGCATCTCCACTATTGAATCCGGGAAGGCTTTAAAGTGCCTTGGGTTTGGGCTTATGACTTTTGCAGGAGCCTTGGTATTTCAGCTGATCTACGGTTTTTTATCCTCACTGCGCCCTGAACGTCAGTTCACCTTCGGGCACTGGATCGTGTACATGTCCGGCATTATGCTAACCATCAGCCTGTGCAATTTCCTTTACGCCCGCCTGCTGTTCTTTGGGGATATCCGCTGGGAATTTTTTCCGAGTATGATTTACGGGACCCTTATGGTCGGCATTTTTCCTTTGGTGGCACTGGGCCTGCTGTCGCTGATCCGGCAGGAACATAAATACCTGGCTATAGCGAAGGAAATCAATCAGGAGCATCCTCATCCTGTACCACCCGGGCCACAAGCCACGGAAACCTTATTTGGCATCCCCACTAACAACATCCGCTACATTGAAGCCCTGCAAAAATACGTTCGTATCGGATATTTGGATGAGGCGAACCAACCGAGAGAACAGACCGAGCGCGCTACCCTGAAAAGCATTCTGGACCAGATTGATGACAAGGCCATCGTGCGGTGCCACCGGTCTTATCTGGTCAACAGGACTGCCGTAGCGGACACTGCGGGCAATGCGCAGGGGCTGATGCTCACCCTCGCAGATTGCCCTAAAACGGTACCGGTATCGAGGAGCTATGTTCCTGTATTTAGAGAGGCGTAGGTCTTTCAATTGGGAATTTTCCCTTTGTCAGCCATCCCTGCGCCTTGTCATTGGTCACATTACCTTTGTCATTAAGCCCTGTTCCGGCCATCCATCACAACCCGCTTGACCGGTCTCTGCCAACCCTTTAAGTTTGCTGGCATACTTCACTAAATACGAAATGTTATGGCAGCTCAATTACACGACCTTTTACTTTGGATCCATATTCCATTTGGGGCGCTAAGCCTCATCCTGTTCTGGCTCCCCGTTGGTTTGCCTAAAGGCAGCCCGAAACACCGCACCTATGGGCTGTACTATTTCTACTGCATGTGGGTGGTCGTCGTTACCGCACTATTGCTTAGCATCTGTAACCTTATCCTGAACCACTACGTGGCCGCCCTCTACCTTGGGTATTTGTCCATCATTACGGCATATCCGCTGTGGTATAGCCATGAAATCCTGAAACAGGGCGGGGAATGGTCCAACCGGTATTTCATCGTTCGGAAAATTTTCCTGGCTGTGCTGTTCGCTTCCGGCATTGGCATGATCCTGATGGGAGGCCTGAAGTACCATTTCCTTGGCATGGGCACTATGATGGGCTTTTTTGGGCTGCTGGCGCTACCCTCAGGGAGGGACTTGTTCCGGCGTAAAGCAATTGCCATGGAAAAAGAGCAGCGGCTGAAAATGCACATTCAGGGCACCATCATTTCAGGCATTGCGGCTTATACGGCTTTTGCAGCCTTTGGCGGCAGCCGTATCCTGGTTGGTTTGCTGCACTTCCATCATCAGTGGATGGTCATTCCGTGGATTTTGCCAACGCTTTTGGGCATAGCATATTCCTGGTATATGAAGCGTAAATACAGGCAAGCCTGATTCCCGAAACAGCAGGCAAGCAGGTTCAGGACATAAACCGGTCAATGATGTAATTGGAAAAATTGACCAAATCTTCCCGGAGGCTATCTTCTTCATCACCAAAAAATTCCAGAAATTCATAGCAGCGTCCATCGTGGGTCAAAATGGCAATTGTGCCTACGAAAAGCTGATCGTAGGGAAGTACCTTGGTATTCAGCTCTGCTATGTCCTCTACATTGACCCGCCTGACTTTGAAACCTTCTTTGATCGCAATTTCCTGTGAGTTCAGTGTCGCAGACTTTTTCCGGGCTTCTTTTTCACGCTCCCGCATATTCATGTACGCTATCAACGCAGTCACACTTAGCAAAACGGGGATGCCCACTATCCGGGACCGGATATAGAAAAGGGCTATACTACTGATGATCGTACCGATAACCGCAGTGTATAGATATAGCTGCAGATTCTTGTTCCTGAATTTGCTTCGGGTGATAACCAATCCACCATCTTGCTGAGGTGTGACTATAAAACTATGCCGCTCAAGCAGGAGCTGAATGGCACTTTCTGAGATTTGCGTTTGCATATACAGAGGTTTAGTATTGAAGTTTTTCAAAGGTAATCTTTTGATCGAAATCAACTGACTTTTTTCAATATTGGCTTCAGAACTTTTTGATAACACAAGTTCAATGATAACAACAGCGCATAAACTTGGTACAGTGCCTCAAGTCATAGATCTCTGATACTTAAGTTGAAGTTATTTTTCGACTAATCAAGGTAAAGGTTCGCGACTTTAGCCCGAGCTAAAGGAGCGGTTCTTAAACGAGGAGTAGGCGGAAAATAACGAAACTTGGGGTATCAAGGATTGATGGCTTGAGGTACTATTAGCTGCCTGACCACAAAATCAAATCCTGACAAACCTCACTACCCCCCCTGACAAACCTCATCGTAACCCGCGGGAAGCTTGCGCATCTTGCCAATACACAACTAACCAACAGCATCATGATCAAATCCATCCCCATTCCTGTAAGCGAACTGATGAGCCGGGACCTCGTGGTGCTAAAGCCAGAAGACAACCTTCAGGCCATCGAGCAGTGTTTCCGGGCCTACAATATTCACCATATTCCAATTGTGAATGACGATGGGCAGCTCAAAGGGCTTGTCACCCGGTCCGATTTTTCCAGGGCCAATCACCTGCTGGCTCATTTCCGGCAGGATTTCAAATCCGTACTGGTGCAGGATATTATGACCCGGCAGCTGGCTACTACAACACCCGACACACCCGTGCACGAGGTAGCCACCGTTTTTCTGTCCAACATCATGCATGCCCTCCCGGTCGTAGACGGCGACACCCTTGTGGGCATCATTACCACTCAGGACCTGCTCCGCTACCTGCTGGAACAACGCAAACAATTAACCGAATAAAAAATATACTGATATGGTGACGACAACGAATTCAATTGAGAAGCTCCACTTCGAACACCGCCTCTGGATGAACGAGCTGAGCTTTTTCTCCGACGAGCTCAAAATCTATGAGCATCGTCTGGAGGACCTGGTGATTAAAAACAATGACACACAGGTGCTCAGCCTTTTGGAGCAGTTTCAGAATCAGTTCATCCGCCAACGTGAAGTACTGGAAGAATTGCACCACAATATCAAGGTGCACGAGCAAAAAATTGGCGAAGCGATGCGCCGGGGCGAAGAGGCACCTGCAGATCCTGACTTCCATGAGTACATGAAAGGAGAAATGGAATCCTATCGCCGCATTTACAGTGACCTGAAGCGTAAGTTTTACGGCTTCCTGGCCAAATATTTATAGCCAGCCAACCTGACAACAATCAAAACCAGCAAAACCAAACAAAGCCTGCTGCAGCACCATTTGCAGCAGGCTTTTTTTTGTGCCTGCCCAATTTGTGACGCCCGTCACTGATCTAACCTTCATCCTCCCTTACCTTTGTAGTGTTAATTATTTAAACCGAACACTAAAAATTCTCGATAAATATGAAAGTCGAACAGATTTATACCGGTTGTCTTGCAGAAGCCGCTTACTACATTGAAAGCGACGGCGAAGCAGCCATCATTGATCCATTGCGCGAAACTCAGCCTTACCTCGACAAACTGCGTCAGGAAGGTGCAGAGTTGAAGTACATTTTTGAAACCCACTTCCACGCTGATTTCGTATCCGGCCATATTGACCTGGCGAAAAAGACGGGTGCTACCATCGTTTACGGCCCTAAAGCAGAAACGACTTTTGAAAAGCACATGGCTACAGACGGAGAAGAGATCAAGCTGGGCAAGCTGACCATCAAAGTCCTCCACACGCCGGGGCACACGCCGGAAAGTACCACCTTCCTGCTTATTGACGAGAAAGGAAAAGAGCATAGCATCTTTACCGGTGATACCCTCTTCATTGGTGATGTAGGCCGCCCTGATCTGGCACAGAAGACCGGTGAAATCACTACCGAAGATCTTGCGGGCTGGTTGTTTGACAGCTTACGCGAAAAGATCATGACGCTGCCTGATGAAGTCATCGTCTATCCGGGCCACGGTGCCGGCTCTGCCTGTGGTAAGAACATGAGTGATGAAACCTGGGATACGCTTGGCAATCAGAAGAAGACCAACTATGCCCTGCGTGCCGATATGACCAAAGAGGAGTTCATCAAAGAACTTACCGCTGGCCTGATGCCACCACCGCAGTATTTCGCCGCAAACGCGAAAATGAACAAAGCCGGTTACGCCAGCTTTGATCAGGTGCTCGAAACCGGTGCCGTTGCCCTCGACGCCGCTTCTTTCGAAGAAGTCGTAGAACAGCACGAAGCACTCGTACTCGACACCCGCAGCGAAGCCGCTTTCCGCGAAAGCCATATCCCGAACTCCATCTTTATTGGTATCGACGGCAACTTCGCGCCCTGGGTCGGCGCTCTGGTTGGCGATCTGCAACAACCTATCGTTTTCCTCGCAGAAGCCGGCCGGGAAGAAGAAGTGGTGACCCGTTTGGCCCGCGTAGGCTACGACAACACCCTGGGCTTCCTCAACGGAGGTATTGATGCCTGGAAAGCCGCTGGAAAAGAAACCGATTCGGTAGAAGCTGTCACTGCGGTGGAATACGCTAAGCGCCTGGCTGCCGGCGAGGTGCCCACTACGCTTGATGTGCGCAAGCCAACAGAGTTCCTCTCCCAGCATGTCACTACAGCCCGCAACTTCCCGCTGGATTATATCAACAAGAACATGAACCGGCTGGAGCGCAGCGAAACGTACTACCTGCACTGTCTGGGTGGCTATCGCTCCCTGATCACCGCTTCCATCCTCAAAGCCCGTGGCTTCCACAATCTGGTGGACATCATCGGCGGATGGCGCGCTATCGAAGCGAGCGAAGCACCAGTAACGGACTACGCTTGCCCAAGCACACTGTCACAAGACACGATTGACGAGGCGATCAACGCCGTCGCATAAATAGAATGACCTTTTACAAGCCCGGTGACTTCGGTCGCCGGGCTCTTTTTGTTTTCACAACACCAATCAATCCTATTACCATGAAATCCTTATTCACTATTCTGGCCGTTGGCCTCGGCCTGTTCGCTATGAGCACCGCCTGTTCCCCATCCAACGATTCCGAAAAAGCGGCAGCGGACGAGGCTTCAGCCACTGCCACCCTGGACACCGCACAGTACAAAAAGCAGGGCATGGAAATCGCCATGGGCACCTTTAAAGTCCTCAGCGGTCAGCTCAAAGCCGCCATGCAGGAAGGTGGGGTAAAGAATGCGGCCCAGTACTGCAACACCGTTGCCTACCCGCTGGTCGACAGCCTCTCCGGGCAGTACAACGCCCAAATCCGCCGCGCCAGCAACAAAGTCCGCAATCCCAAAGACGCCCCTACCGCATGGGAACAGGAAATCCTCGATGCCTACCATGCACAGGCAGAGGCTGGTGAGCAGCCCAAACCCCAAATCCGCCAACTGGCTTCGGGTGAAATTGCCTTTTACGCCCCTATCATGATGCAGGAACTCTGCCTCAAATGCCATGGCAAGCTGGGCGAGACCCTGAAAGCCGAAGACTATGCTGTCATTCAGGAACTTTACCCTGAAGACAACGCCATCGGATATGAAGCCGGCGACCTGCGCGGTATCTGGAGCATCACTTTTCCCGCACCGAATTAATGCCGGTATAAATGAGCAGCGGATGAGCGCACCAATGCTTATCCACTGCTTACCCAACGCTATGGAGACGGCTGCACGCCAGTCTGCGTTTGCTAAAACTATCAGTGCCAATGACCTGTTTATGAGATGAAAGATATTGATCCGGTGGTCAAACACTAGTCTTCACCTGATAAACACTCCTGCCATAGCACCGTCCGAACTCACTTTACCGCAACTCGCCGAGCAGTTACTCCTTACGCTCAGGCACCGTAAGCCGAGCCGTCCACTCGAAGCCCGCCTCATGTCCCTTACCATTCCGGAGCTTCGGCAAGCCCTGAATACAGAGGACGCCCGCAAGGCTTTTTGGATCAATATTTACAATGCCTACTTTCTCCTGCTCCGCCAACAAGAATGGCAACGGCCGCATATCTTCCGTGAACCATTAGTCCCAATTGCAGGTACCCGCTTTAGCCTCGACGAGATCGAACATGGTATCCTAAGGCGATGCCGGGCCAAATGGGCTTTAGGCTACCTGCCCAGCCCCCTGTTCCGCCGCAGCATACGCCAACTGATGTTGCACCGGGCCGACTACCGCATCCACTTCGCCCTCAATTGTGGTGCGCGCAGTTGCCCACCAATATGCTTTTACAGCGAAGAACAGGTCAATACCCAACTGGACCTGGCCACGCGCGGCTTTTTGGAACAGGAAACTATAGTCGATGAAACCCGTCGCGTGCTGCACACCACACGCCTCATGCGTTGGTACCTCGGCGATTTTGGTGGCTTTCAGGGCATACGCAAGCTATTGGTCCGCACCCTTGGTTTGAACCAAAACAACTGGCGTATCCGGTTTCAGTCCTATGACTGGCGGGAATCGCTGTACCGGTTCAGCTCGTAATCCCCTTTCGGTCAACCCCTGCCAATACTCCTCAGCGGCTAACTTTTTACGCTGCCCTTCCTTTTATGCGTAACGAAACCTAAAAAGTTATGCGCATTATCCTCTTTACCGGCAAAGGAGGCGTTGGCAAGACGACCCTGGCAGCAGCCACGGCGCTCCGGTCCGCTCAGTCCGGCACCAAAACCCTCATCCTTTCCACTGACCCCGCCCACAGCCTTTCCGATGCCCTTGATCAGGAGCTCACCCCCGAGCCTCAGGAGATTGCCCCTAACCTCTTCGCTCAGGAGGTGGATGTCTACTATTCCATGAAAAAGCACTGGGAAAACGTCCGGCAACTTATGCTGGCCACCTTCCGCTTTCAGGGCGTGGAAAACGTGGTGGCGGAGGAGCTCTCCGCCCTGCCCGGCATGGAAGAGGCTTCCGCATTTTTGTGGCTGGAGGAGTACCACAGGGAAGGGCTTTATGACCTTATCGTCATTGACAGTGCGCCTACGGGCGAAACGCTGAGCCTGCTTTCGCTTCCACAAGTCACGCAGTCCTGGGTCATGAAAGCCTTCCCGGGACAACGGTTTGCTATGAAGGGGTTTGGGGCAATGGTCCGGGGTATGACCGGTATCCCATTGGACTACGGGCTGGACGAACTGGAGCGGCTCTTTGACAAGCTGGAACGCATACAGAAAGTCATGCAGGACCCGGAGATTTCAAGTATACGCGTTGTCCTTAATCCGGAGCGCATGGTCATCCGGGAAGCCAAACGAGCCTTGACCTACCTGCAGCTTTATGGTTATAATGTGGATGCCGTTCTGGTCAACCGCATTTTGCCGGAAGCAGCCCGGGCGGGAGGTTTTGAGCAGTACCTGGACCAACAAGCGGACTATCTGGAGGAAATCGAGCAAAGTTTTCAGCCCCTGCCCATTTTCAAACTCCCTCATCAGGGACGGGAAGTGTTTGGGCAGTCCCTGCTACAGGAAATCGGGCAGTCGCTCTACGGCGGCCGGAAAGACTTTACGGAAGTGCTGTATCAGGACAAGCCCTTCGAACTGCGGGAGATTACCGGAGGGTACACTGCCCGTCTGAAACTCCCCTTCGTACAGGACAAAGATTTCACCGTCAACAAATACGGGGACGAGCTCGTCGTATCCATTGGCAACCAAAGGCGGACCATCGCATTGCCCCGCTTTGCCAATTACCTGCAGGTAGAAGGTTATACCTTTGAAGCCCCCTGGCTGGAGGTACAACTGAAAAGATAGCACAGGACAATTGCTGTTTTGCTTTTTTGTACCTTCCAACCTGACACAACAAAACAGCGACTCTTATGAAAATAGTAGCCCTTGACGGAAGGACCCTCAACCCGGGCGACCTGAGCTGGGAAGACCTAAGTGCCTTCGGCGAGTACGAAATCTACGACTTTACGCCCGAAGAACAGGTGGTGGAACGGGGACGGCCGGCGGACATCCTCCTCGTCAATAAAGTGGTGCTGGGGAAAAACGAGCTGTCGCAACTCCCCAATTTGAAGTGCATTTGCGTCACCGCTACCGGGTACAACAACGTCGATTTACAAGCCGCCCGGGAACGCGGTATACCGGTATGCAATGCGGTGGGGTACAGTACGGATTCCGTTGCGCAGCACGTTTTTGCGCTCCTGCTGGCGCTAACCAATAAGGTGTACCAACACCACATCAGCGTGCAGGCCGGCGAATGGCAGCGCAGCGATGATTTTGCCTATACTTTGCATACCCTGCCCGAGCTAGCCGGGAAGGCCTTTGGCATTTACGGATTTGGGCGCATCGGGCAGCGGGTGGCGGACCTGGCGCAGGCATTTGGCATGAAAATCCTGGCAACCCACAAACACCCCGAGCGGGATGCCCGCCCCGGCGTGGAGTTTGTCAGCCTGGAGGAATTGTTCGAACGAAGTGATGTCATCTCTCTGCATGCCCCGCTTTCTGAGACCAACCGCGAGATTGTGAATGCCCAACTGCTGCAGCGCATGAAATCTACGGCCTACCTCATCAATACCGGCCGGGGCGGACTGATACAGGAAGCCGACCTGAAGCTTGCCCTACAAGAGGGGCAACTGGCAGGAGCTGCACTGGATGTGCTCAGTACGGAACCTCCAAAGGAGGGCAATGTGCTCATCAGCGCCCCGAACTGCATCCTCACGCCCCACCTGGCCTGGGCCTCGCTGGAAGCCCGGCAGCGCCTCATGGAGATTACCCTGAACAACATCAGGGCCTTTCAGGCAGGGGCTCCGCAAAATGTGGTCAACTAATCGTCCCAATACAAAGCGCCGGCCACATGGCGGTAGGCAAGTGCGCGGATTTGCCTTAAATTTGCCTTATGAACCTTCGTAAGCCACCCATTTCCTGGGGCATTGCCATCCTGATCGCGATCGGGCTGGGTCTGCTTTGGAGCCTTCGAGACTACCTCTTCCTCCTTTATCTCCGGGAAAACTACGAGTTTGAGTGGCACCGGCTGTGGCTACATGTCGCCAACTACTCTACCTGGGGCATCCTTTTCCCGCTGGTGCACCACTGGATCAGGCGCACTCAGGAGCATCAGGAGCGCTACCGCCTGATTGGCAGCATTCTGCTGATCGGGTTCGGGCTTTCTGTCCTGCACGAACTGGTCTCCAATATTCTGTTCTTTGGGATGCTGCACTTTACCGGCAAAGAGCTGATTTCGGCGGATACGTTCCGGCATATTTTCCGGGCCCTTCCTGCTGCCCTGATTTCACGTATGGTGGAGTTTGGCATTATCTACACCATTTACTCGGCCATCAACTTTCAGCGGAAGCTGCGCGATCAGCGGATTGCGATGGCGGAAATACAATCACAGCTCTCGGGCGCCCAACTCAACGCCCTGCGCCTCCAACTGCAACCCCACTTCCTGTTCAATACCCTGAACACCATTTCTGCCCTCATGGAATTTGATAAAAAGGAAGCCCAGCGGATCGTCTCCCGCCTGGGCAGCCTGCTGAGGGTGGTTCTGGACCAGGAAAAAAGCAACCTTATCCCTTTGCGGGAAGAGCTGGAGTTTATTCAAAACTACCTCAAGATAGAGCAGACCCGCTTTCAGGACCGGCTGGACGTTGAATTTGACATAGAAGAGCAGGCACAACAGGTACAGGTACCGAGTCTGATCTTGCAGCCGCTCGTTGAAAACGCCATCAAACATGGGTTTGCCAGTCAAAGTGGAGATGGGAAAATCACTATCGCCGGACGGATCGCCGATGGACAGCAGCTCCTTTTAGAGGTTCGCGACAATGGAAAAGGCAGTACCGCCGAACAGTCAGCCTTGCTCAAAAAAGGCATTGGGCTGCAGAATGTGCGGGAGCGCCTGTCCCTGCTCTACGGAGAGCAGGCAGGTTTTGGGTATCAATCAGCTCCCGGCGAAGGCTTCGTGGTCACCCTGGTCATGCCCACACAAAAACCAACGCCATGAAGGTCATCCGTGCACTTGTCGTAGACGATGAGCCCCTGGCCCGGGCGCGGATTGTCAAACTGCTGGAGCAGGCCGAAGGCGTACTCTGCATTGGAGAATGCAAAAATGGCAGGGAGGCATTGAGGCGAATCCGGGATTACCAGCCGGACCTCGTTTTTCTCGATATAGAAATGCCTGACCTGAATGGCTTTGATGTCCTTCAGCAGGAAGAACTCCAGCCTCTGCCTTTCATCATTTTCGTAACGGCCTATGATCAGTATGCACTCAAGGCTTTTGATGTGCACGCGGTAGATTATCTGCTCAAGCCCTACGATGATGACCGCTTCGAACAGGCGCTGGCCCACGCCCGGGAGCAAATACAGACCAGGGAAAATGCTGAACTGCACCAGAAGATGATCCATATGCTGAAGCAGCACGAGGCACAACAGACCCCTGGGCTGCAGTTTCTCGAAGTTAAAGACAAAGGCCGCACCCTTGAGATTAATGTATTGGACGTTCAATACTTTGAGGCCGATGGCAACTACCTGATTGCCCACACCGGGTCGCACCGTCACCTTATCCGGCAGACTTTGCAGTCCGTAGCGGATGCGCTGCCGACAGGGCAGTTCCTCCGTATCCACCGATCGTTACTGGTCAACACCAATGCCATTGAACGGGTGCAGTACGATGGGAACAATCAGTATACCCTATACCTGCGCAACGGTGAGGCGCTGGCATCAAGCCGGGGTTATAAGACCAAAATCCATCAATACCTGGAAGCCCGGGGCGAAGACGCTTAACCATTCACCACAATTCCCACCACTGATCACAAATCCCTTGCAGACAGCAGATTAGCCTCCTATCTTTGAAACATCAAAGAAGTTACCCGATTTTAAAAATTATGATGATGTGGCAATGGCGGCCCAGTCTTTTATGGCTGGGCCGCTTTTTTTCATCTTTGTCAGTATCCCCCTGCATCCCTCCTGAAATCTCCCTACCTTTGCAGCATGCATACACAAGGGGAAACCATCCGGGTAAAAACCTGGAGCGAACTGCAAGACATACTTTACCACGACTCCTGGAATGACCAGCTGCAGCGCTTCCGCTCCGGCTATGTGTACCGGGGCATGGAGGATATTAACTACGAGCTGACTTCCACCCTCAACCGGCTGGGTGAATCGCACCTGGAGAAGCACTTGTTGCGCAATTTCCGGAAGTACTCGCACAAGCAAATCCGTTCAGAATACACTTCAATCTGGAACTGGCTGGCGCTGGCTCAGCACCACGGCCTGCCCACCCGCCTGCTCGACTGGACTTACTCGCCCTATGTTGCCTTGCATTTCACTACCAATGACTTTAACCGCTACGACCGGGACGGTGTCATCTGGGCAGTCAACTACGTAGATTCGAAATTACACCTCCCTGATCAGCTGGCGCTCATTATTGAAGAGGAAGGATCTCATATCTTTACCGCTGAAATGCTGGAGCGTGCCGTGGACAGCCTCTCCAAGCTCGGGTACCTTAAAAATGATGATTTTGCCGTTTTCTTCGAGCCGCCCTCCATCGATGACCGGATCGTCAATCAGTATGCGGTATTCTCCATGATGTCAGACCCCAATACCTTGCTCAGCGATTGGCTGATCGGGCGTAAGGTGCGCTACTTTAAGATCATTATCCCGGCTGAACTCAAATGGGAGATCCGAGACAAGCTCGACCAGTCCAACATCAACGAGCGGGTGCTGTTCCCCGGGCTTGACGGGCTGGCCACCTGGCTCAAGCGCCACTACCGGGATGTACGCCTGGAACCTTCGCCCAGGAAAATTTCGGAAAGTGAGGACGAGCGGCCATCCGAGGGGGCTTAGAACCGATCAGCCCGGGCCATTTGCCAATCCATTTGCCAGTCCGCAGGGATCATATGCTCATCCCGCAGGCAACCTTCGGGCATTTCCGGGTACAAATCACTATACCGCCTTACCTCATGCATACTGATCCGGCGATAAATTTGTGGCGGGTAATCTGATCCGGGTGTTCCAGCCCGGCAGCGCCCAGCAGTTCCACAAAGTTTTTGATGGTCTCCTGCTGGAAGTTCGCCACGCGTACTTTTTTGTCGCTCACCACCAGCCCCTGCACCAATTCCGGGCGTTGGGTAGCCACGCCGGTTGGGCAGTTGTTTTTATTGCACTCCAGGGCCTGAATGCAGCCCAGCGCCAGCATCATAGCACGGGCGCTGTAGCAGGCGTCGGCACCAAGTGCAAAGGCCCGGAACATGTGAAAGCCGGTAAGTATCTTTCCCGATGCAAATAGCTTAATATGCTGCTTAATGCCAAAGCCATGCAAAATATCATACGCGGTCGCCAGGCCTTCCCGGAAGGGCATGCCTACTGAATTGGAAAACTCGGGCGGGGCAGCCCCGGTCCCTCCTTCTCCCCCATCCACAGCGATAAAGTCCGGGTAGATATCGGCCTCAATCATGGCTTTGCAGATGGCCATGAACTCAGAACGACTGCCCATGCAAAGCTTGAAGCCCACCGGCTTGCCTTTCGAAAGCTCCCTAAGCTGCCCGATGAACGCCACCAGGCCCTGAGGGGTGGAAAAAACCTTGTGCCCGGGAGGAGAGAGTACCGAAGTCCCCACTTTTACCCCTCTGATTTTGGCAATTTCTGGTGTATTCTTCGCTGCCGGCAGAATGCCGCCGTGGCCGGGCTTGGCGCCCTGAGACAATTTCACTTCTATCATTCTCACCTGTGGAGAAGCCACACGCTCGGCGAAGGCTTCGGGGGAAAACTGCCCGTCTGGCGTGCGGCAGCCAAAGTAACCGGTACCAAACTGATAGATCAGGTCACCATTATGCTTTTCGTGGTAAGGGCTGATTCCGCCCTCTCCGGTGTTGTGGGCAAAACCACCCATTTCAGCACCACCATTGAGTGCCATGATGGCATTTTTGCTCAGGGAGCCAAAGCTCATGGCAGATACATTCAGAAGGCTGGCAGAATAGGGCTGGCGGCAGGCTGCATTCCCAACCGTCACCCGTGGGTCCTTTACGAGGTCGTGGGCATCTTTGGCGGCGATGGAGTGGTTGAGCCATTCGTACCCTTCCCGGTAAAGGTCGAGCTGTGTGCCGAAGGGCGTAGTATCGCGTACTTTTTTCGCCCGCTGATAGACCACCGAGCGGTAAATCCGGTTGATGGGGCGACCGTTGGTGTCGGATTCAATAAAATACTGGTAAAGCTTAGGGCGAAGTTCTTCCAACACATACCGCCCACGGCCAAAAACCGGAAAATTGCGCATCACCGTGTGGCGGGTCTGTACCATATCATAAAAGCCGAGCCCAAGGACCGGTACCAGCAACACCAACCCCCAGATGAGCGGCGGCCAAAAGAAATAGGCACCAAAAAGGAGTGTTCCAAGCGATAAAAATGCAAAGACTAAGAATTCGTTTCTCATGGTTTTTCAGGTCATTTGTCCAATTCCAAATCAGGCTTCACAGGTGGGGAAGCAGGCTGTAAAAGTTAGCAGGCGTGCGCTACAGCACATCAAACCACTTCAGGCGTACCTTCTCCAGACGGGCGAGCAGGCTAGCCATCCATAGCCCGATAAGGGTCCATCCGATGATAGCCGGATAAAAGACCAGCCGCATGGTGTTGTCCAAATCCTCACCACCCAGTGCCGGGTTGCCTCCAGCGCCCGGGTGAAGGCTGTCGGTCAGGCGGGGGATAACGTAGATGAGGGGGATGAGGGCGGCAAAGGCAAAAATGTTGTACACCGCTGAGATGCGCGCCCGCTTGTCCGGGTCATCAAAAACGGCGCGAAGGATGAAGTAAGCCAGGTAGATCAACAGCGCAATGACCGTCATATTCTGCTTGACGTCGCCGCTCCAGTAGGCGCCCCAGGTATGTTTAGCCCAAATGGCACCGGTCGCCAGGCCCAGTATGCCAAAGAGGATGCCCACCTTGGTAAATGCCTGCGCATTGCAGTCCTGCCGCAGGTCACTTTGGCGAAGGTAGCGGATACTATAGGTAAGGGCACCGATGAAGATAAAGATCATCGCAAACCACAGCGCAACGTGGAAGTACGTATTACGGATCGTTTCATACAGGATATTCCGGAAGGGAAAGGTAAAGGTCCAGCGTTCGTTCAGCCCTTCGATGGGTGTATTGGGAAAGGCAGCAGCACCGAGCTCCGGCGCTACACTATCCTGGGTGACAAACACCGCACTGGGCAGGACAGAGGTACCATCCTTTTCGTTATCCACCACTAGGGTAAAATCCTGGACTTTCCGGTCCACCGGAAGGTAGGGTGGAATGGCAAAGGTGGCTTCCAGCCTGCGGTCGTCCAGTACCTTAACGGCTTGTGCGCCAAGGGCACGTTCATCGTCCATTTTCAGCCAGACCCGGACTTCCGGGCTTTGGGTGTACATGGAATTGTAGCCTGTGATTTCCAGAACGGCATCCTGTCCCGTGCGCAAACTGCCCGGAGACACACCGGAAATGCCCGGATTAAGCGGCACAATCATCCCGGCTATGAACACATAGCATAAGATGAGGACGCCCAGAATTTTCCACCAGTAGGTTTTCATAATCTCATTTTCGCTTCAGGGCTTGAAATAACTATATTTTGCGGGAATAGGCAACTATATACGCTTAACAAATTGGTTTGCAACATCGGCGCAGACCAATTTACAGCGTTTATGCCGACATCAAGTCGGTTTGCTTTGGCAAACCACTTTATCGTCGGTATATCTGTCAGGAACAGGTCAGATCAGGGGCGCAACCAGCGAACCGAAACCGCATACCGAAAAAATGGGACGGAATCCATGCCCAAACCAAACAGAATAGCAGGGAAAAAATTGAAACCGAATTTTTTACTTAGTGTATAATTTACACTACCTTTAGCCGAGTTAAAAGGACAGTCATGATAGTAGTAGTAGATAGTGGCTCGACCAAAGCCGACTGGAAAATGATCAGCGGCTCGGGGATACAGAGTATTACCACAATGGGGTTTAACCCGGTTTTTCATTCTGAGGAGGTCATTTTTAATGAGCTCCAGAAGTCTTTAGTACCGGAAGTTACCACGGAAGAGGCGAGTAAAGTTTTTTACTACGGTGCCGGCTGCTGGGATGCCCGGCTCAAGGGCACCGTACAGAAAGCGCTGGACCGTATTTTCGCGAATGCAGACATTGAAGTGCACCACGACCTGCTGGGGGCCGCCCGCGCCACCTGTGGTCATAATCCGGGCATTTCCTGTATTATCGGGACGGGTTCCAACAGCTGCCTGTACGATGGGACAGATGTGATTGACAACGTGACCAACCTGGGCTATCTGCTGGGCGACGAAGGCTCCGGCACCCACCTGGGCAAGCGCCTCATACGGGCCTTTTTCTACCGGGAGATGCCTAAGAAGCTGCACGATGAACTGGAAGAAAGCCTGAAAGGTGGCAAACAATCTATTCTGGATAACGTGTACAGTGGCGAACCACCAAATGTATACCTGGCTTCCTTTACCAAGTTCATGGGCGATCATCAGGACCACCCGTTTATTCAGCGGATTCTGTTTGACTCCTTTGAGCAGTTCATTGACCGGCACGTGCGCAAATATAAAAACCACATGAGCCTGCCCGTGCACTTTATCGGTTCGGTGGCCTACTATTTCAAACAAACACTAAGTGTCATCCTTGATGCGCGGGACATGGAGATGGGGAACTTTATTCAGAAGCCGATTGATGAGCTGGTGCGCTTCCACACCGAAGAATAAATGCCTACTTTTGCGGCTTGGTTTGTGGTCAAACCCCGATGGCCTGATATGCAGGGCACAGCCCTTCAGAGCGCCGATTGGTATGGAGCACGAATAAAAATGGAGTCGCATTTGACACAAGGATAAAACTAAACGAATGAGCAAGGAGATCAAACGCATTGCTGTTTTTACTTCCGGTGGCGATGCCCCGGGCATGAATGCTGCCGTCAGGGCCGTTGTGCGTAACGCTTCTTTTCACGATATGCACGTCTACGGTATCCGCAGAGGGTACGAAGGTATGATTGATGGCGACCTCGAGCGGCTGGAGCGCCGGGACGTGGGTAATATCCTTCACCGGGGCGGCACGGTACTCAAAACCGCTCGAAGCCAACGGTTCATGACTCCGGAGGGGCGGCGCTCTGCCTATGAGACCCTGCTCGCGCACGATATTGAAGCCTGCATAGCCATTGGGGGCAATGGTACCTTTACGGGGGCTTCTGTTTTTACTGAAGAGTACGATATCCCCTTCATTGGTGTACCGGGTACAATTGACAACGACCTGTACGGAACCGATTTGACCATCGGCTTTGATACGGCCGTAAATACCGCCATCGAAGCAGTAGATAAAATCCGGGACACCGCCGATTCTCACAACCGGCTGTTTTTTGTGGAGGTGATGGGGCGGCATGCCGGCTTCATTGCCCTGAATACCGCTATCGGCAGCGGTGCAGCCAGTGCTCTGATCCCGGAAACGGATACTACGATTGAGGAACTCGTAGAGTTTCTTAAGATGGGCGCCCGGCGCAAGAAGCTCTTCAGCGTAGTCATCGTAGCAGAGGGCAACAAAAATGGCAATGCCAGCGAGATTGCGGCTCAGGTCAAGGAAAAGTTTGATTTTTACGATACCAAAGTGACCATCATCGGCCACCTGCAGCGCGGCGGATCGCCTACTGCACTTGACCGGGTACTCTCCAGCCGCCTGGGCTTTCATGCTGTGGAAGGGCTGGTGAAAGGGCATAAGAATGTGATGACCGGGCTGGTCAACGGTAAGATCAAGTACACGCCGTTTTCAGAAGCCATCACCAAATCCAAAAACCTGGACAACGACCTGGTCCGGATGGCAGAAATCCTAGCGCTTTAGTACCAACCCAAACTGCTGCCTGATTTGAGGCAGCCTTTTGAATCCGCCCGATAGCCCAAGGGCAAGCGTCGGCACCAAAAAGTGCGGGAAACGCATGACCGCTTCGTGCACCCATTGCAACAGCACAGTATCCCAGGTTGCCACATAAGCATAAGCCCACGGGCGGGCGATGGTGGTGGACAGTCCCCAAAACACGGCATAAGCCAGTGCGATGCGGGCGACGCGCCCCGGCAGGAAGATCAAGACACTTAAAATGAAATCCAGGGCTGCTGCGACCATCAAAAACTGAGCAGCTTCAACTTCATCCACGCCAAGTATACTCATCACCATAAAGACGAAGTAGCCCGGCCGTGGATAATACCCTGCGGCGTATAGTCCGTGACAGGTAAAGGTCAGCGCAATACAAACTTTAAGGAACAGCAACAAAGACCGGTTGAACCGCCGCTCCGGCGCAACGGCTACCCAGGCCAGTACTGCCGGTGCCGTAAACTGAAGGGCGTATTCCAAAAACTGCCCCAGGAAGAAAAATTTCTCTTTGCAGTACAGCCCCGCCAGGATCAACAGGCTAAAGCTGCTCATCCACAACACCACCCGGCCGGACCTGCCCCAACGTTGGACGGTAATCGCTACCAACCCAGCCAGCACATAAAATACGCCGGTGCCGAAGACCAGCTGCTGAATCCACCAATCGGTATTAGGGTGGGTGACATAGGCTTGCCAGTCCATACCCAGAACGGTTTGTACGGTACTTTCCATCCAGGCCTGATCCCAAAGCAGGGTGCGAAAGGGCGCATCCCAGTACAAATGCTGCCAGCCGCGGGCGAACAGTACACTCGCGGCACTCCATTGTAAAATGCGGAACCAGAAGGTGGAAGATTTTCCTTGCATCCTTTTTTAGCTCTTTAACGTGAAATGGGGTTAAAGGTATTGCATTTGGGGGTGAAAAATGGGAGGGCAAGCACTTGGGGGGCGAAGTAAGCGCCCCGGGAGCCTCCGAGAAAAAGCGCCCCGACAGGAGCAAAACGCCGCTGATGTAGAGCTTGAGCCTGGGTATTACTAAGAGCTCTGCCCCGAAAAGAACCTATCGGAGAGCAGAAAGCTCCCCGACAGGAGTAAAACGCCGCTGGTGTAGAGCTTGAGCCTGGGTATTGCCAAGAGCTCTGCCCCAGCTTTGCCTTTGTGCCCTTCACTCCGCTAAGACCCGCGATGAGCCTCACAAAAGCACACCGGGTGAGGCTGTTTCGCCCGGCGCTCTCCCCGTCCGACGTAGTTCATAACGGAGTCGGACCCTTCGCCCGGCCTGCTGATCCTGGCAAAACTTGAATACCCCGGCAATAGCTTAGCTTAGCACACCCGTTGAGGCTATTGGGCTTAATGCGGCACGCCCTGACAATAGTAAAAGCCAGGGCGTACTCATGGGAACAGGCTCAGGCTCAAAGTACACCCTAACCGTCCTCCCCTTCCACCGAGTCATTCATCAGATAGGCTTTGAGGAAGCCATCGAGGTCGCCGTCCAAGACAGCGTCTGTTTGGCTGGTTTGGTAGCCGGTACGGTGGTCTTTTACCCGGCGGTCATCCAAAACATAGGAGCGGATTTGGGAGCCCCACTCGTTTTTCATCTTCTGGGCTTCCACTTTATCTTTCTCAGCCAGCTGCTTTTGGAGCTCGAGCTCGTAGAGGCGGCTTTTGAGCATTTGCATCGCCTTCTCGCGGTTCATATGCTGGGAGCGCTCCTGCTGGCATTCCGCCACTACACCTGACGGCAGGTGACGTACCCGCACGGCAGATTCCGTCTTGTTGACGTGCTGCCCACCCGCACCGGAAGCACGGAAGGTGTCCCATTCCAGGTCTGCCGGGTTGATTTCCACCTCAATGCGGTCGTCAATCATGGGGTGCACGAAAACCGAAGCAAAGGAGGTCATCCGCTTGCCTTGCGCATTGAAGGGGCTGATACGCACCAGGCGGTGGACGCCATTCTCCCCTTTCAGCCAGCCGTAGGCGAAGTCGCCCTGTATCTCCAGAGATACTGACTTGATACCGGCTACATCGCCCTCCTGCTTATTAAGCTCCGAGAGCTTGTACCCGCTGCGCTCTGCCCACATGACATACATACGCATGAGCATTTCGGCCCAGTCGTTGGCTTCGGTACCACCCGCACCCGCATTGATTTCCAAGATGGCGTTCAGTTCGTCTTCCTCCTTGTTGAGGGTGGAACGGAACTCGGCATCCTCCAATGCAGCCAATGCTTCATCGTAGCGCTTATCAACCTCTTCTTCGGTGCCCTCTCCTTCCTTGTAGAATTCGTAGAGGACTTCGAGGTCTTCAATTTTGCCCTCCAGCTCATCGTGGAGGCTCAGCCAGTTTTTATGGCTTTTCAGTTCTTTAAGAATCGTTTCGGCCCGCTTTGGATCATCCCAAAAGTTGGGGTCCATGGACTGCTGTTCTTTATCTTTGATTTGCATGCGCCGGTTACCGACGTCAAAGATACCTCCCTAAAGCAGCCAGGCGGTCCTGCAAGTTTTTCAACTGATCTGCAGTCATACCTTCTGTCGTGGTTTGGAGCAATGTCTGGCACTGCCCACAGTTATAAAAAAGAGACGGCAGCACCCTGTCTTTCCGACACGGTGCCGCCGCGTTAAGTTCCATTAATTCATTACTGTACTTCGCCCAGCTCAACGTAGAACATAAGCTCTGCTCCACTTGGAATCGCAGGAGGAGAACCGGCCTCACCGTAACCCAGCTCTGCCGGGATGAAAAGCGTAGCCTTTGTTCCGCCTTTGAAAAGCGCAATACCTTCTTCCCAGCCCGGGATAACCCGGCCCTGGCCAAGTGGTAAATCAAGTGGACGCCCGCGGCTGAAGGAATCATCAAATTTTTGTCCGTTTTCAACCAGGGCACCGTAGTAGTGAACCCCTACCATTTTTCCAGGGGCAGCCTGTGCGCCATCCCCCTCTTCATGGATGACATACTTCAGCCCGGACCCTGTTTCCTGCAACTGATCACCCAAAGTGCCATTCTTATAGCCATCAAGCGTAGATTGCACCAGTGCCTCTATCTCGGGTAAACGCTTTTGCATCTCTTCTGCTTTGCGTTGGGCTTCTTCCATCTTTGCATTCTGTTCTGCCGCATAATCCTGAGCAGACTTAATTTCTGCGATGACCAGATCGTAGTACATCACATCTGTATTCTCAAAACCTTTGGGCTTTTGTGGCAAGGTATCCAGCGCGATAAGCACTGTTGCACTGTCACCATCCCCCATTAGCTGCAGCACTTCCTCAATAGGATTGGGCGGGCGGTTGGCCGGAGCCTCTGCAGGAATTTGAAGGAAAGGTGGCTTCGGCTGATCACGGCTGCTGTAGACAATGGAGTCGCCATTGCGCATGTAAGCGTGAAAAGTCACATAATCACCGGCAACCGGCTTTTCGCCACCATTATCGGTATGCAGCATGTATTCAAAGCCGCTCGGTGTAGTTTGCACCGCGGGTTCCTGTTGGCAGGATGCCACCGAAAGCCCAACGAGCAAAATAAAAAGCAATTGGATTCGCATAAAATCTTGGTCTGTTGATATAAATGAGTGAATTATTCTAAATCACTGCAGCCGCCAGTTTATCCCTATACTGCGGCAGCACCCCTTTGAAGCGCTTCAAGGTGGTTTCCAGCGGCTGGAAGGAAAAGCCTCCGGAGGCATTCTTATGGCCGCCCCCCTTGAAATGTTTACGGGCAATTTCCTGTACGGAAAAATCGCCTTTAGACCGCAGGGAAATCTTGACAATCTTGGGCTGCTCCATAATGAAAGCGGCCATCTTTACCGTTTTGATCTTCAGGAGGTAGTTGACAATGCCCTCGGTATCGCCCCGCTGAATGTCAAAGTCTTCGTAGTCCTGCTTGGTGAGGTAAAAAATCCCGGTATTGTATTCTTCCAGGATTTCCATCCGGTTGTTCAAACAATGACCGAGGAGGCGCAAGTGCTTTTCCTTCATGCTGTTATTAATGAGGTCCTGCAGCTTGTAATCGTCCACGCCCAGCTCCACCAGCTCTCCAACGATGCGGTAAAGCTTAGCCGATGTACTGTAGCGGAAAGAGCCCGTATCGGTGATGATGCCGGTAAAGAGGCACTCCCCGATTGTCACATCCAGGTCGGCCTCCATCCCTAAAAGATGGATAAAATCTACAATAAGCTCACAGGTGGAACTCGCTGTAGTATCCGACAGCAGAAAATCCGCGAATCCTTCCGGGTAAAGGTGGTGATCAATCATCACCTTATGGCATTTGGTGGGCTCGATTAGATCGCCCAGCTTGTCAATACGGTCCAGTGCATTGAAGTCGAGGCAAAAAATAATATCCGCTTTCTCCACCAGTTCCTGGGAATACTCCGGGTCAATATCATAAACCACCATCTTCTCCACTTCCGGCATCCAGGAAAAGTTTTCCGGATACTCAGAAGGCGTGATCATACGAACCGTATGCCCCCCTTTGTTGAGGAAGTGATAAAGCCCCAAGCTGGACCCTATGGCATCGCCATCCGGATTACGGTGGGTGGTGATGACTATATTTTTAGGCACATCGAGCAGTGCCTTTAGTGCGTTGATGTTCTCCATTATCTTACAGCGTCAGACCGCGAAGTTGGGAAAATTAATGAATTTAACCAAGAATAAAGGAAGGCGGTTGTAAAAGGGATTGAAAATGAAAGGGTTAATCCTGCCAGGGCTCAACAAATGTTCTGCCACTGCGGAAAAGGTGCGCCCGGTCTCTTCCAGCTCTTTCCGGGATAACAGCGAAATGCCACCAGAGAAAGTTCTGCGCTTTATCCTCTTCAAACTACCCAGCTTTGGGGAGGTTTGCTTACTTTTGCAGCGAATTTTCAAAACTGCAAAAAAATCTAAACACAATATGGCTGGTAACAAGACCTTCACCATGATCAAGCCCGACGCCGTCAAAGCCGGGCACATCGGCGCCATCCTCGCCAAAATCAACGAAGCGGGATTCCGCATTGTAGCGATGAAGCTGACCAAGCTTTCCACTGAGAAAGCCGGCGAATTTTACGAAGTGCACAAGGAGCGCCCGTTCTATGGCGAGCTTGTTGAGTTCATGTCTTCCGGCCCAATCGTGGCAGCGGTACTGGAAAAAGACAACGCCGTAGAAGACTTCCGCACGCTGATCGGCGCTACCAACCCGGCTGAAGCCGCACCTGGCACCATCCGTGCGCTATTTGCCAAAAGCATTGGCGAAAACGCTGTACACGGTGCGGACTCCGATGAGAACGCAGCCCGGGAAGCCAGCTTCCACTTTGCGGCGACGGAGATGTTCTAAGGACCGTTTACCGCACATCCTGGCTTTTTGGCCAGACCGGAAAGCCCGCTTTTCTTTGAGAAAGGTGGGCTTTCTAAGTTTTATCCTACCATCCCTCCACAATTCCTATGGCTTTCTCCAGACACGCTTCGTCAAATCCGGCCCGGTACTCGGTCAAAACCAGATAAGGAGCATAAGCTGTTGGAAGCTGCAACAATGACCGGTCATCATCAAGAATGAGAAAGTGGCGCAGCCCCTGCTGCTCAACATAGTGTATTATTTCCTCTGCCCGGCTAAGATATAGCTCCCCGGGCTCAGGTATTTTGCCGATGATTTTATTTTTAATGCCCCGAAAAGCAAAAATAGCCTCCAGCTCCTCCAGGCTTTTCCCTACCCGGCGGGAGGAGCTAAGAACAATGCTTAATGCCGGATAAGCCTTCAGGAGCGTACGAAGGTTGGCGGTACAGTCCGGATTGAACCGGGCATAGCCGTCCTGATCTTCCTCATCCGGCTTCCAGGCAGGGAAAGGATTGATGAGGACACCGTCTAAATCCAAAAATATGATCTTGTCCATCAGGCTTAAAATCAGTCGTTGGCATCAACCATTCCGCCCTGAATGTCATGAATAACTTCCTCTATGTTAATCTCAAGGCCGTCAGTGATCTTAATGTTTTTAGACCAATCTACTAATGCCCACTCCTTCTTTTGAGTGGCAATGAGGGTCTTCTTTGAATCCGTAAAAATCCAAATGACCTTTTCTACTCCGAAATCCAGTAATTGCTCCGTTTTTTCATTGTAGTAGGAAAAAGTATCGCTGATCTCAGCAACTTCAGCCTTGGTATCGATTTCAATCACCACCTTTGGAGAAACGCTAATGTATTTATTACTGGCCTGTGAAACATCAATCTGACCAGGTTCAAACAAGGCAATATCTGCTGCTCTCCAGGTTCCCTTTGACAATTGAATCCCTACCTCATTGGTAAGCACAATATACCTGCCCCCGAGGTGCTTATTTATAAAAAGGACGAGGTTCGATATAATCAGTGATTGCAGGAAGCTACTACCCATTGGCCCTGTTTTTTGCCCCTTCGGATTTAGAAATTGTTGATATCCTTTATAGTAAATCGGTTGGTCTTCGACCATTTCATAAATCAATGAGGCTGGTATAGTTCCAACTGCTTCTTTCATATATTTCACTCGTTTACGGGATAGCCTCAATAGCTACGCTTTTAACAGCGCAGCCAAGCCGCCCATTCAAACATAAGGAATTTTCCGGTTAAAGTCCAGCGCCCGTGTGCATAACCAATGGCACTTTTTGAATAGCCCGGCAGCATTTGCGGTTTGCCTACGCCCAAAAAGCCTGGATAAGCTGGAGCAGAGCGGGAGGCTCTACCCCAGCAACCATAGCTCTAAAATGCAGAGGGTTGCTGCGGAAAAATAATGCCGGCAGTTCTGACGCTTTCCAAACTTCGCCCTCTGCTTACCGTTCTATTTACAGACCTTTTCAAGTACAAAAGCCTCCGCCTTTGAACACACCGTATCCTTTGCTCAACAAACTGCTCAAATGGTTGGGTTACGCCCTGCTCGCCCTGCTGCTGTTGCTGGGCCTGTTATGGACAGCCCTTCAGTTTCCTGCTGTACAGCAAAAGATAGCGGACAAGGCAACAGCCTATCTGGAAGAACGGATACAAACGCGCTTTGACATTGACAGGATCTACATTGATTTTTTCAATCAGCTGGTTTTGGAAGGGGTGTATGTAGAAGGCCAGCAGCAAGACACCTTATTATACGCCGGGCGGATTGATGCGCAGCTTAGTATTTTCGCCCCGTTCCAATCCGAAATACAGCTGAGCCAGTTTACGCTGCAGGACGCTGTTGCGCACCTGGAGCGCCGTCCCGACAGCACCTTCAATTTCACCTACCTGCTCGACGCTTTTGGAAGCACTACCCCAGACACCACTACATCCAAGCCTTCTCCCTGGAAGTTCGACCTTAAAGCACTGGACTTGGATAATGTGCGTTTCTCGTGGACCGACAGCCTGAGCCAAATGGCGGTTTACACCCGGATCGGCACACTGGAAAGCGCCCTTCATCAATTCGACCTCAATCAGCAGAAAGTCGGTATTAATCGATTCCAGCTAAAACAGTCCTTTGCATCAGTAGCCATGTGGGGCAATACGGAAGAAGCCGTATCCAGTGCCCCCCAGGATACCGCCGACACAGCCATCGCCTTCCCCTTCCCTGGCTGGACGATTGATGTGGAAGAAATGAGGCTCGATGCTGTGGATATCGCTTACGATGACTTCACGCAGCCTGCCGGACCGGGCGGGCGCTTCGACCCTGCCCATATGCACTTTCAAAACCTGGCGCTTGAGGCGACTGAGCTGCGCTGGGATAGCCTGGCGCTGTCCGGGCAAATGAACAACCTCGCCTTTAAGGAATGGAATGGGTTTGAATTGCAATCGCTCAATACCAGTTTACTGCTTTCAGACAGCAGTGCCGCTCTGACTCAACTGTCTTTTCAGACCCCAAAGAGCAGCCTCGCCCCTTCCACCCTGAAGTTACAGTACGATCAATTCGGCGACCTGGCCGATTTCACGGAATCCGTACACCTGTCCGTCAACCTCGGCACCGGAAAGATCAACCAGGAAGACCTGTATTACTGGAGTGGGCCCCTACCCTTTTTGGCTCCGCGCCCCTTACCGCCCCTGGAATTATCCGGCCAGGTGGATGGCTATGTGTCCGATCTTAGCATTGGACAGTTCCGGCTGAAATGGGGACATGCGCTAAATGCCCGGCTCAGCGGTGCCATTGCCAATGCTACCTTGCCTGACGAATTAGCGCTGCAGGTCGTTCTGCAGTCCATCGACCTTTCTCCTGCCCGGTTCAACCAATACCTGAAAGGCCAGCCCCTGCCTGCCGAAGGCCTTGCGCCACTTGGCCGGCTGAAGCTCACCGGCTTCATCAAAGGCAACACCCGGCAGCTAAAGGTCAACCGGTTGGCATTGCGTAGCCAAAGCTTCACGGCGATGTTTGGCCAGCTTCAAGCCAGTGAGGTCACCTCTCCGGAGAAGCTAAAGTTCACCTTTACCGTAGACTCCCTACGCACACAGCCAGCCGATTTGCGGGGTTTCCTAAATGACACCATACCCGCTCCGCTTCAGGCATTTGGCCACAGCTACTATAAGGGAACCATAGCCGGCACCCTGACCGACTTTAAGCTGGATGGCACACTGCAGACTGAAGCCGGCACAGCCAATCACGATATCCAGCTCCGGTTTACAGAAGACTATGCAAATGCCAGCTACCAAGGGGAGCTAAAGCTGGAAGCCCTTGCTATGGGCCGGGTACTCAACAACCCCGAATTGGGCAACCTTTCGCTCGAACTGCGGGGGAGGGGCCGCGGGCTCTCTCCCGACAGTATCAACGCCAATCTGGACGGCGATATCACCCAGCTCGAAGCCTTCGGCTACGCCTACGAGAGGCTAAGCTTTGACGGCCGGATTAATGCCCGGGAATTTGAAGGGCAGCTGGATATCAATGACCCCAATTTAAAGTTCCACTTTGAAGGCCTGGCGAACCTGACCGACAGCCTGCCCACCTTCCGCTTCGATGCCAGCCTGGATACGCTGAATTTGCAAAAGCTCAACCTCTACCCTACAACGCTGCGCATCGCCGCCAGCATGAGCACTCAACTAAGAGGCAGTCAGCTGCATGACCTGGAAGGGACCGCCAGTATCAAAGATTTACGCCTGAGCGACGGGCAGCAGCGCTACACCGCTGAACGGCTTAACCTCACAGCAACGGGTACGTCACAAAGGCAAAGGGCAGTTCGCTTTCGTAGCCCCTTCCTGAATGCCGATATGGAGGGCGATTTCCGCTTATCAGCCCTCGTTCCTGCGCTGGCTGAATTTGTAGATGGCTACTTCCCCGTTAAGAAATGGGTCAGCCCGGCGGAGCCCCCCGACAGCACGCAGGTGGCTCCCGAACTGCCGGAGCAGGACTTTGTCTTCACCCTGGAGCTGGACAACCCCGTGCCTCTGACCTGGTTTTTTGTGCCTGACCTGGAGCAGCTGGATACCGCCTGGATCCGGTTTGAATTCAGCACCCCGGAAAAGCGCCTTGACCTAAAAGGCGGTATACCCAGCCTGTCCTACGCCGGCATCATCATCGACAGCCTGGCACTAGATGGCCAATCTGCCGATGCGCTCTGGCAATCGGTAAACATTCAGACGGTTAGGCAGGACACTCAACTCCTTGTAGGTCCTACCCAACTAAGCACCCAGCTGTACCGCGACAGTATGGACCTCAACCTGCTCATCAAAGGTGGGGATCAAAAAACCCGCCTCCGCCTCAACGCCCTCCTGGAGCCCGACTCCAACGCCTACCGCGTGCAAGTGCTGCCAGACTTTATGCTGAACAGCCGGCCCTGGGAGGTGTCTTCCGGCAACTCCGTCGTATTCTCTCCAGAGGCCTTGCAGTCTGCTGACCTCCGTATATCCCGCAATCAGCAAGGCATCGCATTACAGACCCTTTCGCCGGAAGCTGGCGCCGCCGTGCCACCCCTTCAGGTGCGCTTCGAGCAGTTCCGATTAAAGGAAATCAGTAAGTTGGTCGGGCAGGACACGACCCTGCTGAGCGGCCGGCTTAATGCTCAGGCGAAGTTACAACCGCTGGACAGTCTACTGCAATATGTGGTGGATGCCCAGGTGAACGACCTGCAACTCAACGGGGCAGCACTCGGGGAAATGGAGCTGAGCCTTCAGCCAGGCACCAACCCTAAGCAGCTCAACCTCAGCCTTTTGCTGAAAGACCCCAAAGAACGTCTGAACCTTAAGGGAGCCTACGATCTTGAGCAAGGTGCCATTCAGGCCAACCTTAGCGCTGATCGGCTTCCTGTTGCACCATTCGGGTTTTTCACACAAGGTGCCATTAAAGAGCTGAGGGGTGCTATCAGTGCCCAATTGAAAATCCGCGGCACCACCGATGCCCCGCTGGGAACCGGCACAATTAATGCAGACAGCCTATCTGCCTTTGTCAATTACCTGCAAACCCGTTTTACCGTGCCCAACCATCAGATTGAACTCACCGAGAACAGCATACAACTCGGCAACATGGCGCTTGTGGATGGCAACAATCAACCGGCTCAGCTGAGCGGAGTAATCCGGCATGAGCATTTCGGTAATATTGAAACGAATCTGAGATTCACCACCTCCCGGTTTCAGGTGCTCAACACCAATGCCGGAGACAATGATCTGTTTTACGGTAAGGTCTTCGTGAGCGCCGATGCACAGGTCCGGGGCCCTATTGATGACCTCAATGTGAATGTGGAAACGACTACCCTGCCCGGCACCGCCCTCACCGCCCTGCCGCTGAGCGAAGAGAAAGCCATTGTCAGTGAAGACTACATCATTTTTCAGTCGCCTGAGGCATTTGCCGCTGATACTGCCGTACGGTCTGAAAAAGTCTATGAGACCGGCTCTTCCGGCTACAATCTTAACCTACAGCTTAACCTAACCCCTGATGCACTAATTACAGCCATTATTGACCCTTCTACCGGAGATCAGCTGCAGGCCCGCGGCCGCGCCAATCTTTTCGTGGAGCTCAATGCCAACGGGCAGATGTCCACCACCGGCAATATCGAAGTGACTTCCGGGAGCTACCAGATGAACTACGAGGGGCTGGTCAAGCGCAACTTCTCAATTACAGAAGGTAGCAGCATTTATCTACCGGGCGACCCGCTGCAAGCCCGCTTCGATATCCGTGCAGCCTATCAGACAGAGACGCCGGTGCTTGGGCTTATACAACAAGAAACGGAGCTAACGCCCGAACAGGAGCGCGCCGCCCGCCGCCGGCAGCAAGTTAAAGTGCTGCTGGACCTGGAAGGCGATCTGCAACAGCCCGAATTGCTGTTTGACATTCAGCTCGGCGAGCAGGTTTCTGCCAATCTGGAATCCATCCTCAGTCAGAAAATGGCTCAGCTGCGCGGGAATCAGTCTGAGCTGAATAAGCAGGTCTTTGGCTTATTGCTCTTCAATGCCTTTTTGGGCTCAGGGGGCAGTAACCTGGCGACCGCAGGTGAGAATATTGCCCTGTCCAGCGTAAGCACGCTGCTCACCAATCAGCTCAACCGGCTGGCAGAAAACTACGTGGAAGGTGTGGACCTCAGTATTGAGGTGGACTCCTACACCACAGATGCTGCTGCCGCCTCAGGAGAGACCGTTACGGAAGTCAACCTAGGCTTGTCCAAACAGCTTTTTAATGACCGGCTTTCGGTGCAGGTAGGCGGCAACCTTGGTATGAGCGACAGTGAAGCTCCCGGGCAAAATACCGTCCTTGCCGGGGACTTCCGCCTGGAGTATCAGCTCACCGAGGATGGCCGCTATAAAGTGCGCGTATTCCGGCGCCCGGACTACGACATTTTCTCCAACGGTATACGCACCGGTGCCAGCCTTATCTATCAGCGCTCCTTCGGCGATCTGCGCCGGGACACGACCCAAAAGAACAACACCAATGACTAAAATACTGCTGCACATCTCTGGTTTGTCCCTTCTGCTGCTACTGGTGAGCGGTTGCCAGCCTACCCGTACCTTGCAGGAAGGGCAGTATCTCTACACCGGAGCAAAACTGGAATACACCGGGACAAAGCCCGAGGTTAGCTCCACTGTACTCGAGAGCGCCATTGGCCAACAGCCCAATCAGTCTTTCCTGGGCATACCTGTCCGGCTGGGGATTTATAACGCCACAAGTGGAAAAAACAGCAAATTCAACCGGTGGGTCCAACGCAAACTCGGAGAACCACCGGCTGTTTTTGATTTTCAGGAAGCAGCCACCAGTCGACTGCGGCTTGAAAAGCAACTGGTGGACCAGGGGTACCTGCAGGCACGGGTTCAAATGGATACCCTCCGGAAAAAGCAAACGGTCTCCGCGGTATATCGGTTATCACCGGGTACCCGCTATGAGCTGACAGGTATGGACTGGCCATCAGACACCAATGACATTGGCCGCTTTATTCAGAAAGCCCATTCGGACTCCTCTGCCTGGCAAAATCAGCCTTATCAGACGCAGCGCCTGTCTGAAGAGCGGTCGAGGCTGGCTAGTTCCGGCAATGAGAACGGCTTCTACGGGCTAAGCCCCCGGCATTTTTACTACTTCCTTGACACCACCGCTCAGGAGCATCAGGTAAAAGCCTTTTTGCGCCTCGCCGACTCGCCCAATGGCAACCCCTACCAGCGGCATTACATTGGTCAAACAAAAGTATATCCCGTTTACTACCTGGAAGAGCCCGAATGGAATTATAAGGATACGGTGCAGGAAGAAGGCATTTTGTACCTCCAAAACCGGGACTTTGTAAAGCCAAAAGTCCTCGGCCGCACCATTCTTCAGGATGAGGGTGACCTGTTTGTACAGTCCCTGCAGCAAAAGTCCACCAACCGGCTGATGGGTCTGGGCGCCTATAAATTCGTCAACCTAAAGGTGGAGGTTCGCGAAGAGGACGACAGTTTGTTCTTAGACCGTGCTTTTTACCTGACACCTAACCTGACACAGAACTTCTCCGCAGAGTTGGAGGTGAGCTCATTAAGCACGGCGAGTAGCTCCCTGAATGGCGGTGTCAATCTCAACTACGCCCATCGCAATCTGTTTGGGGGTGCAGAACGGTTGAATGTTGAACTTTCCACCAATATTGCCACGCAGCTTGGCGCAGAGGTTGATTTTATCAACAGTTACAACATCGGGCTGGAGGCCAGCCTCAGGCTACCGGGCATGGTGGCGCCCGGCAACTGGCTGAAAGGAGAGCAGGCCTGGCAGTCCGGTACCACGGCACAGCTTCGGGGGGATTTTCAGCGACGGACCAACAACTTTTCGCTGTTTTCCCTCTCTGGTTCCTATGGTTTTGACTGGCAGCCCGGCCGGTTACACCGGTACACCTGGAAGCCCGTACAGCTGACCCGTACCCAACTGCTGAGCAGTACGGATCAGTTTGAGGATCGGCTGGCCGGCAACCCGAGGCTCAGGGCCTCTTTCGATGACAATCTCATACTGAGTACCATTTTTGAGTACAACTACAGCGAAAAGCGCCCCGGCAAGCGGGAGGATTACCTGACCATGTTTGCCTCTGTGGAGCCTGCCGGCAACATCAGCTACGGCATAGCCAGCCTCATTGACCCAGACAAAACAAATGCTTATCGGCTTTTGGGCATGCCCTTTGCGCAGTTCATCCGGGTAGACGCTGGCATTCAATACCACTGGTACCAAAAGCAGGCCGACTGGCTTGCCCGGTTAAACATTGGAGTGGCTCAGCCCTATGGCAATGGAAGTTCCATTCCGTACATCCGCCAGTTTTTTGTGGGTGGCAGCAACAGCATAAGAGCCTGGCAAATCCGTACCCTCGGACCGGGTGCCACACCGGTGGAAGCACTGGATGCCGAAACCTTTCAGGATCAGACGGGCGATTTGAAGCTGGAGGCTAACGTGGAATACCGTTTTCCCATCATCAGCTACCTCAAGGGAGCCGCATTTGTAGATGCCGGCAATATCTGGCTGGTCGAGCAGGGCCCGGCGGATACCGGCACCGAATCCGGCGTCTTCCGGTGGGATGAGTTCTATCGTCAGATCGCTATTGGTGGCGGAGTGGGGCTTCGGCTGGATATTTCCTACTTCGTGCTCCGCCTGGATGTAGCCTTCCCCTTTCGTAAGCCCTACAATGATGCTGGCAATCGCTGGGTTTTTGACGAGATTGCATTCGGGTCTCCGAACTGGCGGACAGAAAATATTGTTTACAACCTTGCGATCGGATATCCGTTTTGATTTTAAGACTGTGTTGGGAATTCGCTTTTGGAGCGAATGTAGTCAAATTTTATTCTGAACAAGTCTTTGATCCCGACATTCATCGTCGGGGGCGCGATGAGGGAGCCT
>PR_CR_10_Liq_2_inCRDRAFT_1000038_pt1 | contig 40196 bp, 30 predicted proteins | sample PRCRCaboRojoPR_FD_10245 | JGI IMG/M metagenome (IMG submission 10245) | reverse complement strand
CGGGATGCAGAGGAGAATGGCAAGGAGTTCATCCATCCCTTCAATGATCCACGGACTATTGAAGGGCAGGGGACTGTAGGGCTCGAAATCCTGGAAGACTGCAATGAAAGCCTGGACTACGTCTTTTGCGCAATTGGTGGAGGCGGGCTGGTTTCAGGATTGGGCAGTTACTTTCACCAGTTGAGCCCCAATACCAAAATCATCGGTGTGGAACCGGCAGGCGCCCCGGCCATGTACGAATCGCTTAAAGCTGGTGAGCCGGTCACCCTAGAGCATATCGATAGTTTTGTGGATGGCGCAGCCGTGCGCAGGGTGGGGGACCTGACTTTCAAAATCGCCCAGCAGGTGGTGGACGATATGGTGCTGGTGCCGGAAGGGAAAGTCTGCAGTACCATTTTGCAGTTGTACAACGAAGAAGGCATCGTAGTCGAGCCCGCCGGCGCACTTACCGTGGCTGCACTGGATTTTTACAAAGAGCAGATCAAAGGCAAGAACGTCGTCTGCATCCTGAGCGGAAGCAACAACGACATCACCCGCACCGAGGAAATCAAGGAGCGCTCCCTGCTCTACGAAGGGTTAAAGCACTACTTTATCATCCGCTTCCCGCAGCGGGCGGGCGCCCTGCGCGATTTTCTCAACAACGTCCTCGGCCCTAACGACGACATTACCCACTTCGAGTACACCAAAAAGCACAACCGGGATTCCGGGCCTGCGCTGGTGGGCATACAGCTGCAGCAATGGGAAGACTACAACCGCCTTCTGGAGCGTATGCAAGCCTCTAAAATTGACTACCAAACATTGAATGACAGTAAGATGCTGTTTGATTTATTGGTGTGATGGTTTGCAGACTATAAAGAAGGTGGTTATTCAATAACCGTTTCGCCCATTTGCAGAATTTCCCGAAACTCCGACTCCGCCACCGGCATGACCGACAACCTGCCAATACGCACAAGTGGCATTTCCTGCAGCTTCGGGTTGGCTTTGATGGCTTTTAGGGAAACAGGTTGAACTAAGGGCCGCACTGCTCTTAAGTCCACCGCACTCCAATCGCCTTTTTCAGCTGTAGGGTCAGGATAGGCTTCGCGTACCACTTTGCAGATGCCCGTCACTTCAAGCCCTTTCCGGCTGTGGTAAAAAAGGACAAGGTCGCCCACCCGCATGCCGCGCAGGTGATTGCGGGCGGCATAATTGCGTACGCCATCCCAGCGCCCGGTACCCTCCGCCTGCAGGTCAGAGAATCCATATTCATCCGGTTCTGATTTGACAAGCCAGTAATTCATGACGGTTTGTTTTGGATACCAATGACGGTCAACATGCGCCCGGTGGTGCCCTCGTTGCGCCGGTGTGAAAAGTAATGATCATTATCCGCCCAGGTACAGAATGGCGACACTTCGATTTGAGTTTCGGGAATGCCCGCCGCCAGCAACTGGGCCAGATTGGCGCCCTTGAGGTCAGCCATCCATTTACCAGGCTTAGCGCCGGGCTTTAGGTGCGCTTCGGTCAAGCGGCTTGCGACCCGCTCGTCCACCTCGTAGTGGGGCTGGGTGATGCAGGTGCCGATATAGGCCAGGCAGTCTGCCGGGTTCGTCCCAAAAGCTTCTTGCATCCGGTTTAGGGTATGGGTGACAATCTGTGCAGCTGTGCCCTGCCATCCGGCGTGAATGGCGGCTACGGCCTGTTGCTTAGGATCGAAGACCAGGACCGGAGTGCAATCGGCAATCGTCACTCCAATAAGCAGACCTGGCTCTTTGGTGATAATGGCGTCATAACCATGATGACCGCCCGGTGCATTTGCCACCAAGACTTCCCTGCCGTGCACCTGATAACTGTAACAAAATGCGCCAACCGGCCAGCCTAGTGCCTTAAAGAACCGCTGCCGGTTTTGCTCGATGTGCTCCGGAGCATCTTCGGTGTTGATGCCCAGATTGAGGCTATAGTAAGGCGCCGGGCTCACCCCGCCACTGCGCTGACTTTCGGCAGCCACGACGGGATGGGGCGCAAAGATTTTAGGCTGATGCATCATACCGCCAAGTTAATCTAAACTTTCCAGAAGTCATCGTCCGGATAAGCTGCGGCGAGCACATCATCAAAGTAATCGGCATAGTGGACGTTGATCCCTTCTTTGATGTGGTCCTGCAGTTCCTCAAAGTCCCGGCGGTTGTCTTCCGGCAGGATCAGATTGGTAATGCCTACCCGGCGGGCGGCAATGGTCTTTTCCTTCACGCCACCGATCGGCAGTACTTTTCCGGTAAGGGTCAGTTCGCCCGTCATGGCAATATCGTCACGGATGGCTTTGCCGGTAGCCAGCGAAAAGAGGGACAGCGCCATGGTAATGCCTGCGGAAGGGCCATCCTTCGGGGTTGCGCCGGCGGGTACATGCAGGTGCACCTGATGCTTGTCGTAGTAGTTTTTGATATTCTGCACTTCAAAGGCTGCCAGGCGGGAGCGGACATAAGTATGAGCAATGGCGGCAGATTCCTTCATCACATCCCCTAACTGACCGGTTTGTTTAAAGCTGCCATTTTGCCCGGGTATGCCATTAGCTTCGATGTACAGCGTGGCACCGCCCAAAGAGGTATAGGCCAATCCAAGCGCTACGCCGGGGATGGCCTTGTTGTAAAGCCGCTCTGATTTGAAGATGGGCTTGCCGAGAAATTCCTCGATATCGTCCTTGTCTACGGTAAAGTCGATGGTTTCTTCTTCTGCCAGTTTCAGGGTCGCTTTTCGGATGATCTTGCGGATTTGCTTTTCCAGATTCCGCACGCCGGCTTCCCGGGCGTACTTCTCTACAATGACCCGGAGGGCGTCTTCTGTGATGTCGATCTCGTCAGCTTCGAAGCCATGTTCCTTCAGTTGCTTGGGCAACAGATAGCGCCGGGCAATTTGGACCTTCTCATCAGCAATGTATCCCGCCAGGCGGATAACCTCCATACGGTCGAGCAATGGCCCGGGGATGGTGTCCAGCTGGTTGGCGGTGGTGATGAAGAGGACGTTGGACAGGTCATAAGGCAGGTCCAGGTAGTGGTCCATGAAGCTGTTGTTCTGCTCAGGGTCCAGGACTTCCAGCAGGGCCGAAGCCGGGTCGCCCCGGAAGCTGCTGCCGATTTTGTCGATCTCATCCAGCATAATGACCGGATTGGAGGTGCCCGTCCGCTTCAGCGCCTGAATGAGCTTTCCTGGCATCGCCCCAATGTAGGTCCGGCGGTGCCCTTTGATTTCCGCCTCATCCCGCATACCTCCTACGGAGAATCGGAAAAATTCCCGGTTCAGGGCGTGCGCAACGGACTTGCCAATAGAGGTCTTGCCCACACCCGGAGGGCCGACCAGGCAAACGATGGAGCCGCTTACCGCGCCCCGTTTGATCACGGTGCTGAGGAACTCCAGGATGCGGTCTTTCACTTCTTCCAGCCCGTAGTGCTCGTCATTCAGTATCGCGCGTGCGGCTTTGATATCTGAATTATCTTCGGAATGAATGCCCCAGGGCAGGCTGCCGATGGTTTCCAGGTAAGTCCGGGTGACGTTAAATTCCGGAGACTGAATGTTGAGGGTCCGGAGTTTGTTGAGCTCATCGTCTACGGTCTTCTGTACTTCCTCCGGCAGGTCCTTGCCTTCAAAAAGTTTTTCCAGCTTCTCGATTTCCGATTCGCCTTCCTCCTTCTCCATGCCGAGCTCTTTTTTGATGGCTTTCAGTTGCTCGCGCAGGAAGAATTCTTTTTGTTGTTTGTTGACCTTTTCCTCAATCTGCTGATTGATGCGTTTCTGGATTTTGGCAATTTCCAGTTCCTCTTTGATCAGTTTGAGCAGGGTCTGGGCGCGCTCATGGAGGTCATAAGTTTCAAGCAATTCCTGCAGCACTTCTGCATCGGAAGACAGGAGGTTGCTGATGACATCCATCGTCAGGCCCGGCGCATCGTAGTTGAGCTGAGAGACCACCATGTTGACTTGTTCCTGAAACAAAGGGTTGAGCTGAAGCAGGGATTTGATCTCCCCACTGATGGCCATCATGTAGGCTTTGAGATCCTGATCAGGCTTTTCTTCGGGCTCGTTGTGGTATTGTACCTCCCAGCGCAAAGTAGGTTTCACGAGCACTACCCGCTTTTTACGGAAGCGGGACACGCCCCGGCCCAAAACCTGGGCAACGCCGGGAGCCGCTTCATTGACTCTGAGGACCTGGAAGAGGGTGCCATGTTCGTAGAATTCAGATTCGGTATAATCCTCAGTATTGTATTCCTGAGTCAGGACTAAGCCGAGGTAACCATCTTGTTCTTCTACTGCCTTTTTGATGGCAGCCACTATTTCTTTACCCTTGAAAGTCAGGGGCATGGCCAGCCCCGGAAAAATGGGGCGCTGCTGAAGCGGCAGGATAGTCAGGTTTTGCGGAAGCACATTTTCAACCCGCTGTAGTTGCTGGTCTGCACTTTCTGATTGTACCTCTTCTATGATTTCTTCGTCTGTAATAATGTCGTTGCTCATTGGGTGGTATTGGTTTAGGTCAAATAACTAGCCCACCTTCCTTGGATGCGCAGGCGGCTTGATAATTGCGTTCAATGGGCGTGCCATATTTAGGCGAACAGACGAAGTGGCAGATAGGCACAGTGCTTGGTGACAAAATGGCTTGTTTTTCGGCTTTAATGATGACTTTCTTTGACAGGTGGTGAGGAGAATAAAAAAAAACAGGCGATATGTAAGCTGGAAAACATAACCTTCTAAATGCTCATGCGTACATTTAGAGGATGGGGTGTCCTTAAAGCACACGATGCAACACAAAGACAAAAGAATTGAATTCAATGGAGAGAATATATTTTGGAGTACTGATTACAGTGATGTTTTTTTTAGGGGCTTGCAGCTCGGATACCGATATCACACCTGACGGAAAGAAACATTCTGGGGGTGAAAGTACATCCGGCATCGACACCCTGTACTACCTGGCTTTGGGCGACAGCTACACGATTGGAGCATCCGTGGCGCCACAGGAGCGGTTCCCGGTGCAGCTTACGGCCCGTCTGAATGCAGTACACCAGGACTCCGTTTTCATCAAGGGCCCGGACATCATCGCCAAGAGCGGGTGGACCTCCTCAGATTTGCTGGATGCCGCAGAGCAGGCAGAAGCACTTAACCGGCCCTACGACCTTGTAACCCTGCTCATTGGTGTCAACAATCAGTATCAACGCCTGCCCTTTGTGACTTTTGAACGCGACCTGGAAGACTTATTGCACTTTGCAATCGAGGCAGCTGCCGGCGACACGAGCCGTTTGGTACTGGTTTCAGTGCCTGATTATGCCTACACGCCCTTTGGGCAGAATTTTGGTGAGCCTGCGCAAATCTCCTCAGAAATTGAAAAGTATAATGGCTATCTGGAGCTGCAAGCTGAGGTTTACGGCATTCCGTTTATAAACGTCACCCCGATGTCCAGGGAGGGCTTGCAAAATCCTGATCTGCTCGCAGAGGACGGGCTGCATCCCTCCGCCAAAATGTACACGGGATGGGTGAACTTAATGTTCCGGGATGCAGAAAAAGCTTTATCGCTTCAATAGCGCCCTTGCCTTGCCGAAGTACTCCCAAAAGAAGTCTGAAATATCCGGCGTGAGCCGCAGCCCAATGATTGCTGTGCAATAGAGCAGGGTGGCCACACCCGAGCGCAGGACGAGATCGGCCAGAAAATGCCATTCCCAAACCGGAATAAGGTAGTCTACCCCCAGGCAGGCCAGGCCAACCCCTGCCAGCCCCAGCATCCGCCACGAGAAAGGGTGCATTTGATAATGCCGGTAGATGAAAGACTGTATGAAAACATTAATCAATACGATCGTCAGCGCGGTAGCCAATGCCGCCCCGGTGATGCCCAGCCAGTTGATGAAGAGATAGTTCGTGATGATGGTCAGGATAGCGGTGGCGCCTTTGAACAGGAGGTCGTACCGGAAAAGCGGGGAATAGTTGAGCAATAATCCGTTATAGCCATTCGCTGCGTGTGCCAGTTGGCCCAGCCCCAGAAAGACCGCCACCATTTTCCCCGTTTCAAAACCTTCCCCAAGGATAGTGGCAATGTGATCCAGATTGATCAGGATACCCACATAAATTAGGATACCCACTGCCAGATTGCTGAGTGCCAGGCGGCTGTACAAATCCTGAATTTCGTCAAAATCCTCCCGTTTCCAGGCATCCGCCAGCAGGGGAGAGGCGATCTTGGCCAGCCCCTGATGCGGGATAATGATGACCTGCGCGAAAAACATATAGACCGTATAGATGCCCGCAGCTGCATAATTGAGCAGTGCAGGTATCATAAGGATATCGATCTTGGTGGTGATTTTGCTGCCCAGGCTTGCAAAAACCGAGTAAAAGCTATAACTAGCGATCTCTTTAAAAACCGGCTTCCGGAATACCGGCCATCCGCTGCGCAGGTGCAGTTCGCCAATATACCAGGTAAAGCCCAGCATACCTGCTATGCTTGCCACAAACCGGCATAAATAAAGCACAATAAAGGCAGACAAGCTGATATACCCGAAGCCATACGCCAGTATAAACCCCAATGCCAGCACTCTGGCGAAGACATCGCGGAAAAACGTAGGCACCCTGGGCCGCAGCAAAGCTGCCAGGTAGTTTTCAAGCAACTCCAGGTAAGCGACCATCGCAAGCGCCACGAAGAGCAGGTTATAGTAATCATCTACAAAAGTCTGACCTTCATCGGTGCCATAAACCCGGAGCAGGAAATCTTTGGCAAGATAGAGCACCAACCCGGTGGCCAATAACCCGAGGGTACGGAGCAGAAAGAGAAAAGACAGGTAGCCGCTGTGCTGCTCGTCTTTATTTTTGAAATATGGGAAAAAGCGGATAATGGTGGCGTTGCTCCCAAAACTCGCGAGCAGCGTAAACAGCATGGCCAGTTCCATCAGCCAGTTGGTAAAGCCCAGCACCTCCTCGCCCACCATACGTGGGTAGAGGATATTGTTGGCAAAACCAATCAGCAAGCCGATGTACATAAACAGGCCGGAGCCAATTCCCTGACGCTTAATGCTTCCCATGCAGCAAAATGATTGAAACTGAGATGAACGTCTTTATACTGTGTACCGGAAGGAGTGGGTCTATGACATTCATCAGAGCCTGCCAGCACATCACCAACTACACGGCGGGCCACGAAACCCGGTCGACCCTTTTGGGCGAAGCCCGTGTGGCCTACCCGGATCAGCACATTGAAGCAGACAACCGCCTGAGCTGGATGCTCGGCAAGTTAGGTAAAAAATATGGCAAGGATGCGTTTTATGTGCACCTCAAGCGGGATGTGGAGGCTACGGCGGCGAGCTTTAACCGGCGATGGGGCAGGGCGCGAAGCATCATCGACGCTTACACGGAGGGTATCCTCATGCGCCCTCGGGAACGTGGGCTGGAGTTTTGTGCAGATTACGTAGACACTGTACATCAGAACGTTGGTTATTTTCTGAGGGACAAGCCCAACCGTATTCAGGTTGACCTGGAAGAGGCCAAAACAGGGTTCCGGCGGTTTTGGAATGCCATTGGGGCCGAGGGAGACCTGGAGGCAGCGCTAGCAGAATGGGATATCCGAAATAATCCATCTGTTTCTCCAAGTATGGTCGACCGGGTACGTTCCTTTCTCCGTCAAATATGATAACTTCGCCCCATGACAAAGCAAAAAATCTACACGACCTTTTCCTTTTTCAAAGCAGCCGCAGCATTGAGCGCGCTCTGCGTATTGGCGCTGCTTTTACTGGAATATCTGGGGTATCCGGGCTTTCTTCTTCCCGGCCTGGCTTTGATTAGCCTGGGGTTTATCATTCTTGGCTTTCGAATAGTACAGTTGATTTATAAACTTCAGCTCGATCGTGTGCATGATACCAATCAGGTGGAAAGCATGCAATGGATTTACCAGCAGTTTCAGCCTAAAGTCGCCTTTCCCCCAATGCGGGTGATTGCGGGGTCGCCGGATTTCTTCAAGGTCATTGTCGAGCATTGCATTCAGCTGCAGCCTAAAATTATCGTTGAAGCAGGCTCCGGTGTCTCTACCGTTGTTATTTCAGAATGGCTGAGATCAGTGAATAGTGAAGCCCGGCATTATGCGCTCGATCACTTGGAAAAATATGCAAAAGAAACGGCTCGCAAAGTAGAAAACCCTAACAGCGAAGTCCTTTTTGCGCCGCTCAAAAGCTACTCATTGAATGGCTCCGACTGGAAATGGTACGATATTTCGGGTCTGTCAAACGTTGAGGATATCGATTTGCTAATCATCGATGGGCCGCCGGAAGATATTCAAAAAGAAGCACGTTTCCCGGCCTTACCGTTGTTGTTGGAAAAGCTCAGCGATAAAGCGGTTATCATTTTGGATGACACCAACCGGCCGGATGAACAAGCAACGATCCAAAAATGGAAAGCAGCTTACGGCCTTAAAGAGCAGTATCTCTATACAGAAAAAGGCACAACGATTTTGTACCGCTAATTACTGCCGGCCGCTTAGCTTCGCCCGCATCCTGCCCTTCCTAAACTGCCGGATAAACCGCCCCTCCTCTTCAGTCACGATAAATTCGTCCTGTTTTAGGAAGGATTGCAGCCAGCCCCAGAGCACAGCGAGCCCGGTAATGCCATACGGCTTGTTCAGATAGCCGGCTTTGATGGCGCTGATGAAGGTGATGAAAAATCCGTAGCGCAGGCGGTACATGCCATTGCCAACCTTAACACGGATTTTGACGGAACCGGTCTCCGCCCCCAGTACCCGGTAGTGCCTGACTTGTAGCTCCGGGTCGACCTGAATGCTCCAGCCGTGGAAACGGGCCAGTAGTTCATCAGCGGTGTCCCAGCCGATAGAGGCGCGCAGCCCCTCAATTTGCTCAAAGCACGCCCTCCGGTAGGACTTGAAGGCACCTTTGACATGATCAACATCCGAAAAATTCTCGTACACCCATTCACCGTTTTCTTCAATGGCAATGGTGCCGCCGGCGATGCCCAGTTTTGGGTCAGCCTGGAACAGGGAAGCGATGCGCTCGAAATAGTGGGTGGGCAGGGTAAGGTCAGCGTCGAGTTTGACCAGAAAGTCGTAGGCATCCTGAATTTGCTGATACCCAAGGTAGAACGCACGTACGACTTTGGAGCCCGCCGCCCGCTGTTCTTTTTTATCGTTATTGACCAGCTGAATCCAGGAGTAGGTTTGCTGATAGCCCTCCACAATTTCGCGGGTACGGTCCGTAGAGCCATCATTGACGATGACCAGGCGCTGTGGGATCAGCGTCTGCGCTGCAATGGACTCAATGGCGCTTCCAATGAAGCCCTCCTCATTGTAGGCCGGCATGACGATGACGTACTTCATATTTCCTTTTAGTCTTCCCGGAAGAACAGGCCATCAATGGTATTCACCCGCCCAGTGGTAAGGTCTACGCCTTCTACATGGAAACTGTAGGGTTGGAATCCGTGGTGCCGTGCGAGGTCCATAATATCGAAAAACTGAAATTCCGTATTCTCGTAAATCGCATAAAGCGGGATTTCAATCTTCAATCCTTTGGCTTTGGAAAGGGTCTCATTCCCGCCGTCCAGCACTTGTTTTTCAAAGCCCTGCGTATCAATCTTGAAGAGTATGCTGGCGTTGTCCGGGTCTTTGATATACCTCGGGAGGATGGTATCGATTTGAAACACCGGGACTTCTTCCTGCCGGACAATCCTCGACTTCTGATTGTGGGAAACGTAGGAATCCTTGATCGGCAAAGCTGAGCTGAAGACGGTATCATCAGACACATTCATGGTGATGGTGCCGTCCTCAGCTCCGATGGCACAGCGCTCCGCAATCGTCCAGTTGGGGTAGGGGGCAGAGCGTTTTTCCAGCTCTTCCCGGGCGGCGGCTACCGGCTCGAAGGAGACAACCTTGCCCGAAAACCCAAAATCGTAAAGCGACTCCGCAAATTGCCCGGTATTTGCACCGATATCCACCACGTGGGTGATGCCCATATGCTTGCAAAGCATAGCGGTCCGCATCTCTTCGCTGGCAGAAGGGGTGAAACGCTTGAGCTTGAGGTAGAGCCCGGACTGTTTGCCGACGAATCGCTTAGTGCGTTCCAGGGCCTTGGACTGCAAAATTTGCTGGAGCAGATTCATTGGTATGGTTTTGCGCTGTAATTTGGAATGATTAAGCCTCCTCGTGGATCACCACGGCCTCAATCTTATCGCCCTGACGGATGTCGTCGATCACATCCAGGCCTTCCACTACCTTACCGAAGCAGGTGTGGTTACCGTCCAGGTGAGCGGTGTTGTCCCGGCTGTGGCAAATGAAAAACTGAGAGCCTCCGGTGTTCCGTCCGGCGTGCGCCATAGACAGTACGCCACGGTCGTGGTACTGATTGCCGCCATCAAGTTCGCAATCGATGGTATAGCCGGGGCCGCCACGGCCATCGCCACGTGGGCATCCGCCCTGAATGACGAAGTTGGGGATGACGCGGTGGAACGTCAGGCCATCGTAGTAGCCGTCCTTGGATAGCTTCACAAAGTTAGCAACGGTATTCGGGGCATCCTCGTCGTAGAATTCGACTTTCATGGTGCCCTTTTCAGTCTTGATTTCTGCTTTGGTCACGGTAATTGTTTTTGATGGCTGGCAAAGGTAAGGCTTTTCGGACTAACTGCTAACGGACTGCACAATATTCCCCCAGTAATACCTGCTGTAAAAAGTTGCCGGGGTAGGCACCTGCCCGTCTCGGAAGCATTGCAATAGCGTTTCCGCAAATGCTGTGTAGTCTTCATCGGCTACCCGCCTGAGCTTTGGCCCGCAGGCTTCCGGGAGTACACCAAGCGCGCCGGTGAAGCTGGAGACTACGGTAGTGCCCAACGCAATCGCTTCTACCAGTTTAGTCTTCACTCCACCACCGGAATTGACCGGGTTCACCATCAGGTCAGCTGCCTGAACGTAGGCTTCGATATCCTCCACATAGCCCAGGTATTCGACATTTTGGTAAGCCCTTAATTTGTCGTACTGCGCTGGCAGCCCGCCTCCACAGATCAGGAAGCGGTAGGGGAAATCTGCCATTTGCCAAAAGGCCGGCTCAATGTGCTCAATGATGCGCACTACGGCTTCCAAATTAGGCTGATAAGTCTGTGGCCCGAAAAAAATAATGAGGCATTCCTCCTCACCGTAGCCGTGCTTTTGTCGGATACTTGCCCGGGCCCGTTGACGCTCCGGTTGGCGGGGATGAGGGGTGCCATAGGGCAAGACACTGCACTTTTCGGGCAAAAGCCCAAAGGCCTGCTGCCCTGGCCCAACTTCATCCGGAGAAATGAAGTAAAGGTGATGCGCCAGCCGGAAAGCGAGCCACTCGGCAGCGAAGATCAAAGGCCACCATGCCTTTCCCATGCTCCGGAACCGCTGGTACTCCAGATTTTGGATGTAGATGGAAAGTTTAACCTCCTGCCTATTGCACGGCCAGTATAACAACAAGGCAATGAAGGGCTGAAAGGCGATGCAGTGGTCCACACCATTTTCTTTGAAATACCGGCTAATGCGCATGGCGCCTCCCGGTAGCACATAGCGGGCTACACCACTGCTTAGCAGGCCTTTCAGTTGGAATGGCGCGGCATCATCGGTATTATCAGGTGTTGAAATGGCAGTGAGCCGGGTACGCTCCGCCAGGAACCGGCACAGCCCGAATGCCGCTTTGTGCCCGCCGTTATGGGGTGGCACAAAGCGGTAAGGGACGACCACCGCGACGTGGCTATCCTTTGGCATTATTTTTTCTTCTTTTTGCGTTGGGTGCGGGTGGCTGCAGGCTGAGTCTGCTTACTGCCTGCATCCTTTGGTTGAGGGGCCGCTGGTGGATTTTGATAAAACTGATAGCCATTGTACCCCACATAACCAATGAGCCCCAAAAGGATCAGGCTACTGAAAATACGGGACACCATCACACCCCGGTCAAAGGAAGCAGGTGAAAACTCAAAGGTGATTTCATGCTGCCCGGCGGGGATTTTAAGCCCTCTCAGGATATAGTTCACCCGGATGTGCTCTACCGGCTGCCCGTCAATGTAAGCCTGCCAGCCTTTGTCGGGACCGTACCAGACTTCAGAGAAGACGGCAAACTGATCGCCCTGCACGGTCGTTTCATAAGTCAGTTTGTTAGGCGCATAGCTGGTGAGCTGTACCTGTCCTGTACCGGATGGCGACAACCCGGCAATATATTCCTGGAAATCCTGATGCACGACTGCCGTAGTTGCGGGGTCAAAATCGTTGAGCGCATCAATCTCAGTATTGGCAGAATTTACCGTTTGGAAATTGCTGATCAGCCAGGCATTGCCAAGGGCGTTTGGATTTTGCTTTACTTGTTCCTGCCCTGACTGCCCGACGATAAAGTATTTGGTATTCAGCATATCCAGCACTTTCTGGTTGCCCTGACTGAGGTGGCGGTCGATCAGGTCCTGTGCTCTTTGCAGCTTGGCAGCGTGATAGCCACCAATGGTTTTATGGTAGTAGGAAGCCTTGGAACTGTTGAACGTGTTGATCGAGGCATCGTAAACCCGGTAGTGCGGGTCGGTATCCTGCAGTATTTGCTCATCCACCGGGCGGGGTGCAAGGCTGGCAAAGTACTGCCGCTCAGTTACGAATAGGTCTTCATCCACATAGCGCCGGCCTACCGTCCAATGGTCAAAAGTGATCAGTACACCGAGCCCAAGCAGCAGGATATTGAGCTTTATTTTTTCCTGCAAATAAGCCCAAAGCAATCCACCACTGAGCAATACCAGGATAAGGGTGCGGAAAGCATCCCCCCGCATCAGGGACTGCCGGTCGGCACGGACGGCGCCCAGGTCAAAACCACTTTGCTCCAGGCGGGCATCACCCGCACTGTTGAAATCGAAAAAAGAAGGGCCAAGCAAGGCAAAGAACAGGGCAATGGCGGCGGCTATACCTCCGCCGATCTTGAGGCTGCGCAGGGCTTCCTCTTTGGTTACCTTTTGGTTGATGATCTTGTGCAGCGTCAGGAAGCCCAGTACCGGCACCAAAAATGCCGTGACACTCAAAATGGAGTTAGGCGTTCTGAACTTGTTATACAGGGGGAAGTAATCGAAAAACAACCGGTTGAAGCCCTCCAGGTTATTACCCATCGACAACAGCATCGTCAGGAGGGTACCCAGGCCAATCCACCATTTCACCGGCCCCTTGACCAGGAAGAGCCCCATAAGAAAGAGGAAAAATACAATACTGCCAAAGTAAATCGGGCCACTCGTGAAGGGCAGGTCACCCCAGTAGAGTGGCGCCTTAAAGTTGGCAGGCAGGCGCGCACCTTTGCGCCTCAAATCCTGGGCGATCGCTGAATCATTCCCAATCGCTTCCTGTGATCCACCACCGGCTACTCCCGGGATGTAGGAGGCAAATAAATCAACTACCCCGTTGCTCCACTGCATGGCATAATCCCAGGCCAGCCCGTCTGTTTCACTGCTGGAGGAGGCATCGCCAGTGGTTTCCAGGATTGGCTCCCCACGCATGGTATCTTTGGAATATTCGTAGGTGATCCACAAGTTGGAAGCCGCAGCGCCAAGGGCCAGCAGTCCGCCCGCAATCAGTACACCTGCTGCTTTGGCGAAGTGAGGCAGGCGGTTGCGCCTGATGTTGTAGATCAGCTCTGCCACACCGAAAATGAGGAGGGTAAGGGCGAAGTAATACGTCATCTGCACGTGGTTAGCCATGATGTTCAGGCCCAGCCCTGTCGCAAACAGAATGCCGCCCAGCAGGTAGCGTTTTCGGAAAGCCATGAGCAGCCCCACCGTCACGATGGGGAGGTAAGAAATAGACTTGACCTTGGTCTCGTGGCCCGCCTCGAAGAGGATGAGGTTGTTGGTGGTCAGGCCAAAGGCAATGGCACCGATCACCGCCAGCCAGGGGTTAGCGCCCAATACAACCATAAGCAGGTAAAACCCTGCCATAGCCAGAAAGAACCGGCCAATCGGCGGCTTCATGCCCAGCGTGCCGATGTTGTCGAGGACTTTCAGGGAATTGCCTTCGCTCACAGTATTGATCTGATAAGTGGGCATCCCTCCGAACATGGCATTGGTCCACAGGGAGGTTTCACCGGTTTGTTCCTTGTATTCCCGTACTTCCTGCGACATGCCCCGGTACTGAATAATATCCCCCTGCTGCGGCATTTTGCCTTGCAGCTGCGGGAAAAAGAATGCGGCACAAAGGGCGAAGAAAATGCCCAGGGCAATAAGGTGAGGAATGACTTTCTGCATCATAATGATTGTTGTTCTGGTCAGATGAAGTCTACGTCCACATCGTAAGGATACGTAATCAGGAAGTGGATCGCGCGGTCTATATCAAAGTTTTCAAATACAATTTTGTAAAGCATATCGGTGATGGGCACCCTGAGCTTATAATGCCGGGCCAGTTTTCGGGCGATTTGAAGGGTGCGTACGCCTTCTGCGAGTTCCGGCATGGTCGCCTCTATGTCTTCGATGGCCTCGCCCTGCCCGAGGCGGTAGCCGAAGGTGAAATTCCGGCTGTTTTTACTTGTAGCCGTAGCCACCAGGTCTCCTATACCAGCAGTTCCGAAAAAAGCACTGCTTTCGCTACCCATGGCATTGCCAAAGTACACCATTTCGGTGAGGCCTCTGGTGATGAGCATAGCCTGAATATTCTTGCCCAACCCTTTACCCTTCAGTACGCCTGAACCGATAGCGATGATGTTTTTCAAAGCACCCGCCAGTTCAGCCCCGAGCAGATCGTAGGTGCCAAACACATGAAAATGCTCGCTGCTAAGTACCCGTTTGCCAAGGCTGATTACCTCATCGTAGGCGCTACCAATCACTGTTGCGGTTGGCTGCCCTTCCATGATTTCACTGGCCAGGTTGGGCCCCGACAGGCAGCCTACCCGGCGTACGACACTTTCCTGTAAAATGACTTCACTCATTGTGCTCACGTCGTTTCTGGAAAGCGGCTTGCCATTATCCCCATTCTGGAATTCCTGCTCCGGCGCATCAAATCCTTTGGTGCCGTGTATCAGAATGTGGTAAGGGCGTAAGTGGGGTCCCAGGCTGTGCATCATTTTGCGGAAGCTGTTGGAGGGGACGACCGGAAAAATCAGGGTGCAGGATTTCGCTAACTCCTCGAGGTCATTAGTGGCGCGGACTCTGGGCGACAGGTCCACGTCAAGGTGGCGGTGCGTTTCATTAATTTTCTCCACAATAGGCGCCTGCCGGCTGTACAACAGTACATCCACATTATACGCGAGGAGATTGGCAATTGCGGTGCCAAAGCTGCCTGCTCCAATAATTCCTACAGGTTGTTCTACTGCGATTGATGGCATGAAGCGCTGCTCTGATTTGGCGTAAATGTACACTTTTTTTCAAAGCTTATCGGAAGCGGATGTGTGTTGGCCGACAGATTAAAACATTCCGGGCAAAATCCCGTTTTGATGCGTATGACTAATGTATGGATTCCCACTTTATTACTGATCGGCAGTATGATGTATTCGTATGACACTGAAAAACCTGCCGCTCCTGTTCAGCCGGCGGAGGGGCCGGGAGGACAAAACTACTTACACGCTGAGGTAACCTTTTCTGACTATGCCCGCCGTTCTGATGGCTTTTGGTTATTCGAGCCCGCTGCGCCTGTACCGGAAAACGCCCCGGTAGTGGTGTTTCATCATGGTTATGGGGCAATCAATCCTATGATTTACGGGGCATGGATCCGGCATATCGTCCGGCAGGGCAATATTGTCATCTATCCCCGGTATCAGAAAAATCTGTTATTTCCCGGCTCAAAACACTTCGTGCCAAATGCTGCAAAAGGTATTCGATCGGCATTGGAGTTGCTGTCTGAAGAAGCAGGCCGGGTACGCCCGGATACGAATGCTTTTTTCATCGCGGGGCATAGTTACGGTGGCGCGATTTCTGCTCATATTGCTGCCCGATACGCTGAACTGGACCTTCCACACCCTAAAGGTGTGTTACTGTGTGCCCCCGGCACCGGCCCGCTCAAAGGGGGGCTGCTGCAGTCCTATCGGGGCATTTCCCCTCAAACCCGGTTAGGCGTCATCGTGAGTGTCAATGACTATGTGGTTGGGGAAGAACTTGGGCATATGGTTTATCAGACGGCAACCGAAACGCCTTACCGCTTTCTGATGCGGCAGTTCCCGGATGCTCACGGTACTCCTGAACTTACGGCGGGGCATAATGAATGCTATGCGATGGACCCTGCGTTCGACGGCGTTGTTGAAAATCTCTCTCTGAAGCGCGCCCGCCGGGTGGCACAGGAAAATGCTGCCGATTACTATGCCTACTGGAAAATGCTCGATGCCATGATGGCTTGCGAGCTGCGCGGGGAGTACTGCGAACTGGCGAAAGGATGTGGCCCCGAAGCTGCTTTTATGGGGCAGTGGAGCGACGGGCACCCGGTGCAGCCTATGGAGGTGTGGGTGCCGGAAGATACCATAGCGCATCGTACAGACTAATCTCAAAAAAACCTATATTAGCCACCGAACTAAGCCAAATGCACTATGTCAGGATTCGGAGGGATGGACCTCAGCACCTATCAGCCACAAGGCAAGAACTACCTCTATATCGTAGGCATCGATCAGTACACTGCTATGCCTGAGCTCTACAACGCCCGCATGGATGCTGAAAAAATAAAAACGGTGCTGGAGGAAAAGTATCAGTTCGATGCGGACCTCACACACTGCCATTTTGACGAGGAAGCGACGCAGGCCAATATAACGCAGCACCTCCGCAGTCTGGTGGACGTGATCGGCGAGGACGATAATTTTTTGATGTACTTTGCCGGGCACGGCGAGTACGACAAGGCTTTGGATGTGGGGTATTGGATTCCTTACGATGCCCGCAAAAACCATATTGGCTCCTATATTTCATTTGACCTGATCACGCGCCTGATCCGTGCCATCAAAAGCAAACACACCTTTATTATAACCGATTCCTGCTACTCGGGCAGTATTTTTACCCAAAAGCGGGACACTAGCTACATCGACCGGCTGGAAAGCATGCCGTCCCGGTGGTTGCTTACAGCGGGCCGCAACGAGCCGGTTTCTGACGGCCGGCCCGGGCAGCACAGCCCTTTTGCGCAAGCGGTCCTTGCGGTCCTGAAAAACAATCAGGATCAACGCCTTCGGGTGTCCATGTTTTGCAATATGGTGCTCGATGCCGTAGGGCAAAATGTAAAGGACCAGCTGCCACGTGGCGCAGCTTTGTATGATGTGGGCGATATGGGCGGCGAGTTTATGTTCCGCCTGAAGGACTTCGCCTACGCCCCTGTGCAGGAGAAGCGCAGGACAGCATCGGCTGAGCCTGTGCCAACCCGTGGCGGCAACGATGCTCCCCGTGGCGGTTCGCCGGGAAACACGGCTCCGAAAAAAGCCAAACCCACCACCCTCAAGGGGTTGAAAAAACAACTCAAAGGCTTCCTCGCTGCCGGAGAATTTGAGCGGGTGTTTGATACGCTCAATGAGCTGATTTCCGATGATTCTTACCGGGAGACCGACATCATCATGCAGCAGGCCCGTTACAACCGTACCAAGCGGGAGCAAAATCAGGGCACCATCCGCAGTGAATCCGCACAGCTGACCTTTAATCAGATTCAGTATGCAATGATTGACCTGGTGGACAGCCTGGAGGAAGAAGACCTGATCCTGGGCGAAGTGCAGGAGGAGCAGCCTGCCCATTCCAATGCCAGCGGGCAAACCACCAACACCCTGAGCGACCTTGAGCGGCAGGGGCTGGAGAATCAGGCAACGCTTCTGCAGCGCAAACTCAACTCTTTTAACGAAGCCCTAATCAAAGCCTTCGATCCATCCATGAAATTCAACCTTGAGGAACAGATCAAGGAAACGCAGCATCAGCTGGAGGAAGTCCGAAGTAAGCTGGAGGGGTAATTGCGTTTGCAAACTTCCCGGATTTGGCCGTATATTGCTGCTATGTCCGATCAGCTCAACAAACCAGCGCTAGCGGAGCTCTTTTACCAGGAAGTAAACAAGGTTGTCCGCAATGATGAGATGCCGCCCGGTGATCAGGTAGCGGCTTTTTATCGTTTGCTCACCCTGCTTTTTGTAGAGTGTACCAAAGCCGAGCGTATACAGTTTTCCACGCTTTTTGCCCGTATGGCCTATGTATGCCACCGCGATGAGGTGGACAAGCGCCTGCAATTTTACCTGCACCAATTCCGGAAACGGGCCCTGAAAGCCATGCGGCAACCCGATGCGGTTGATGACAACATTCGCGCGCTGGGGCTTAAGGTATTGCTCGATATGATTGAGGCACTGCTGGACACTCCTCTGCCGGAACACCTTCGAGGCGACTATCCGCCAGCCTGGCCTTCGGGTATGAAAGCTCACAAAGTCGAAAAGTTTATCCCGCAGGCAAGAGTGGTGGTACTTGAGGACGATGAGGGAGCCGAGCAATTGCTGGTTCGGGATGAAGCCCAGGCCGATACCGTTGTCCGGGTACAGTACAATGATGCCAACCGCAACGATAATTTCATGCCAACTATCGAAGCGATCCGCTCCGTTTTTGGCTTCCCATTGGTGCTGAACCTGCTTGATGTGGAGGTGGACGATCAGGGCTTTTACCATCCCCGCGCCTTTGTGGTGGAGCCGGACTATCTCATGGATGTGACCGCTGTAGCGGAATGTTTCCAGCCAGACGGCACCAACCCCTGGCCCTACCTGCTTAAGAAATACCTGCCCAAAGAGCCGAACAAATACCTTATGATCGGTAACATCGCCAACTTCTTCCTCGATGAGTTGATGAGCGATTCCGAGCTGCCTTTCCGGGAAGTCTTCCGGCAAACCTTTGTGAATAATCCCCTTCAGTACTGCCTCTTCGAGAACCGGGAAGTCCGGGAAATCATGCAGCAATCTCAAAAGCACTTTCTCAACCTGAAGCAAATGGTGAAGGAAGGCTTTCGGGAGCAGGGCATTACACCTGAAGATTGCTATCTGGAGCCGAGCTTTTACGCCGAAACCTACGGACTGCAGGGGCGCCTTGATTTGCTGCACCTCGGGGCTGACCGGGCAAGCATCGTAGAGCTGAAAAGTGGCAAACCTTTCATGCCCAATACCTACGGGCTTAGTGCAAACCACTACACGCAGACGTTGCTGTATGACCTGATGGTGCGTTCTGCTTTTGGGAAATCGGTAGACCCCGCCAATTATATTCTTTACTCCGGGCAGGACGACCGCCAACTGCGCTATGCGCCCCGCATTCAGGCGCAGCAGTACGAAGCCTTGCAAGTCCGTAACCAACTCGTAGCTATAGAGCGGCTGCTGGCCAAACTCGGAGACCCGGCAGCGGGTGACCTGCTTGAGCAGGGCAACCGGCTGTTCGGAAAACTCAGCCCCCGCCGGCAGAGCAACCTCAAGGGGTTTACCCGGCGGGATATGGAGGTCTTTGAAAAAGTGTATCAGGGCATGGGGGCTGTCGCCAAACGATATTTCATTGCCTTTTCGGGACTAATTGCCCGGGAGCATCAGCTCGCTAAAGCAGGAGCGCAAGGCATGGAGCAGGTCAATGGGTTGGCTTCCCTCTGGCTGAACAGCTTTGAGGAAAAACAGGCAGGCTTTGATATCATCAGCCACCTGACCGTGCAGGAACTGAATGCTCAGGAAGAGGAGCCCACCATTACTTTTCAGAAATCGGAGGACACTAACCCCCTGGCCAATTTCAGGATGGGTGATATAGCAGTCCTTTACCCGCATCAGGAGGGGCAGGCCGTGCTGTCGAATCAGATTTTCAAATGCTCCATCGTCCACATCAACAACGAGCAGGTGGTGGTCCGCCTGCGCAGCAGGCAGTTCAATACCCGGATTTTTGAGGAACAGCCGTTGTGGAACCTGGAGCACGACTTGCTGGACAGCAGTTTCAACACCATGTACCGGGGGCTGTACGCTTTTGCCAATAGCCCAAAGGAACGGCAGCGCCTGCTGCTCACACAGGACCCGCCCCGGGAGGGGATACCAGAAGACATACCCGTGAGCGCAGAGCTTACCCCCGAGCAACAGGATATCTTCCGGAAAGCGCTGGCTGCTGAAGATTACTTTTTGCTGTGGGGCCCGCCCGGTACTGGCAAGACGAGTATGATGCTCAAGCACCTGGTGGGGTATCTGTTTGAAGAAACGGAAGAAACCTTACTGCTACTGGCTTACACCAACCGCGCAGTGGATGAGATTTGTGCCTCCATTGAACGGCTCCGCCCGGACATCCGGCAGCATTATCTACGTATAGGCTCCCGCTATGGCACGTCCCCTGAATATCAGGGGCAGCTCCTGCAAGAAAAAATCAAAGGGGTGGAAGACCGGGAAGCCTTAAAAACTATTATTGATAAGCACCGCATTGTAGTAGGCACAGTCTCCTCGGTAGCGGGCAAACAGGAACTATTGCTGTTGAAGCATTTCAACCGGGTGATCATCGACGAAGCCTCGCAGATTCTGGAACCTATGCTGGTGGGCTTACTGCCGCAATTCGAGCGGTTTATCCTGATCGGTGACCATAAGCAGTTGCCTGCGGTGGTGGTACAGGACCCGGTGGTGTCGCAGATTGAAGACCCGATGCTGCATAACCTTGGGCTGTACAACCTGCGCAATTCCCTTTTTGAGCGCCTTTTCAAGCGGTGCCGGGAGAATGGCTGGGACTGGGCCTATGCACAGCTAAGCCATCAGGGGCGCATGCATGAGGACATTATGCGCTTCCCGAACCAGTTTTTTTACGAAAACAGCCTGAAAATTTTGCCGGATTCAGTTCCCGTTGCTCAAAAGCAAAAACGATTATTATCTGTCGCTTTGGAAGAAGAAACTGATGAGCTTCTTCAGCACCTTGCTTCCCGCCGGGTCATTTTCCTCCCCACACCGGCCGATGACCGCAGCGCTACTCAAAAAACTAATGCTTATGAAGCCGAAAAAGTGGGGGAGGTCATACGGGCCTACCAACAGCTATTCCGGCAGCAGGGATGGCGTTTGCACGAAGGGAGCATTGGCGTAATCACGCCTTACCGGGCGCAAATTGCTCAAATCAAATCGGTATTGGAGGAGCAGGGGGCGCCTCTGGAGCAGCTCACTATCGACACCGTAGAGCGCTATCAGGGCGGTGCGCGGGATGTGATCATCATTTCCCTTTGCACCAATTCCCTCAATCAGCTGGCGATGCTCACTTCACTGTCTGAAGAAGGCGTAGACCGCAAACTGAACGTTGCCCTGACCCGGGCGCGCAACCATATTGTCATTATCGGCAACCCCGATCTGCTTAACCGCAGCGATATTTACCGGGCGCTGATCAGGTACTGTGAGGAGCAGACGATAGAGCCCTAAATGCCACTCTTATGCATAAAAACCTAAAAGCACTTTTGCTCTTTATTGCGGCCGTAATGCTCGCCTTGTTTTTTTACCGGGTGTTTTTTGACCGGTCGGTGGGTGCAGGGCCAAGGCCTTTGTTCCGGGAAGTCATGGCCGTTTCCGATTCTGCTGATCACTCCGCCCTGACAGGTGCACAGAGCTACCTGCTTCAATGGTGGAAAACCTCCCTGAATCAGGCGGAGTTGGATGATTTTTATAATCTGATCGACAAAAAAGAGTCTCTGGTGCTTACTGTACGGGCCCTGGCGGAGCCCGGATTTGGCGATAGCTACGGCGCGAACCTTAATGCCACTATCCGAGGGGATTATGATGCCCGTATCCGGCAGTTGGCGGGAAAACTGAAAGCGCACCGTGCACCGGTCTATCTACGCTGGGGAGAGGCCATGGAAGTGGATGCGCAGGATTACCCCTGGCAGCTGAAATACCACAAGCTTTACACGGACGCTTACCGGCATTTCGTAACCACTGCCCGTGCCGTCAATCCGGACGTAAAGTTCATCTGGGGACCGGCGGGATACCCTGGGCTGGAAGAATATTGGCCCGGTCCTGACGTGGTAGATGTTATCAGCCTGGATATAGCCCATGAGTCAGAGGCGCAGCCCAAGCCCTATCCGCCTTATCATTCAGTGAGTGAAGAATTGTACCGGAAAGTCCATCGCCTGCGTTTTTTTGATAAGCCTATTGCGGTCTTTGCTTTTGAGGATGTACCGACAACGGAGGTTCAGGAAGGGCTTAAGGAGGCTGTTCAGGCCCAAGAGCCGCTTGCAGATATTCCTCTCGGTACAGCAGTCACCAATAAGGTGGGAAAAAGTAATTTCCGGGTAGGCGTTTATGACCCAAAAGACCGGCTGACCGGACTGCCGGGTGTGACTGTAGAGCATTTGTTCGTCAACTGGGCAGACTTAGAAAAAGGGCCTTTTAAAAAAGATTTGCAGGATGCCTTGGACCGGGGGCACGAAGTGATTGTCACGGCCGAGCCCTTTAAAGATGCAGAAGCCAATCACGACCGTCAGGTGTTGTCCAAAATGCAGCATGGGCATTACGATACCTACATCCGGGACCTTTACGAGATACTGGCTCAGGCGGATCAGACCATTTACCTGCGCTTCGCTCATGAAATGGAAATTCCCATTGAGCGCTACCCCTGGCAAAGTCAGGACCCTCTGGAATACATTATGGCCTACCGTTACTTTATGAATTTTCCGGATACCTTTCCGGCAAATATCAAACGGGTTTGGGGACCGGCGGGCGACCGGGGCAGTATGGAGTTTTATCCTGGGGACGATGTGGTGGACTACGTCAGTATTGCCATCTACGGGCTACCGGACAAGAATATCACGAACCATAAGCAACAGGAAAGCTTCGAGCGGATTTTTGAGCGTAAACGGCACCGGGTGGCACTATCCGGAAAGCCCCTGTTTATCACTGAATTTGGGGTGAAAGGGCCGGAAGATTTTCAGGCTTTCTGGCTACAGGAAGCGGCAGAGGTGCTACGACCACAGAAGCATAAGATCTACGGTGCCTGCTACTTCAACCTCTATGATAATCCGGATGTATGGGGGGAAGGCATCCCCGCGCCGGACTGGAGTGTGGAGGCGGAGACCTTTGAGACTTTCATAGCAACGCTGAGGGAGTAGATGGACATCGCTCTGAGCTAATTTTGGTAAAATAGCTAAACAAGGACGCCCGGCGAAGGGAGTGCGCCGGGCGTCCTGTCTGTTAACACCCGGCGCACTCCCTTCGCCGGGTGTTCTACGTTGCAATAGGATTTACCCCAAACGCTCCACTGCCGCAGCAATCCGCTTCACCGCTTCCCGCAGTTCAGCTTCACTGGCAGCGTAGGAAATGCGGAAGCACTCCGGTGCGCCAAAGGCAGAACCGGTGACCACAGCTACGTGGGCTTCCTTCAAAAGGTATTCGCAGAAGTCATCTGCAGTATTGATGGCAAAGTCACCTGCTTTTTTTCCAAAGTAGGCACTGATATCCGGGAAGATGTAGAAAGCGCCCTGCGGCTTATTGACTTTCATGCCCGATATCTTACTCAGTTCCTCAATCATCATATCCCGGCGCTGCAGGAAAGCAGCTTTCATCTCGTGGGTGGGCGTCATATCGGAAGTCAGGGCGTGAGCACCTGCCATTTGCCCGAAAGCGGTGGCGCCAGAGGTAAACTGACCCTGAATTTTGGCACAGGCACTGGCAATCCACTGTGGGGCACCGATGTATCCGAGGCGCCAGCCCGTCATGGCAAATCCTTTGGAGAAGCCATTGACGGTAATGGTGCGGTCCTGGACGTTCTCGAAAGTGCCGATGCTGACGTGCTCATCGGTAAAGTTAATGTACTCATAGATTTCATCGGAGATAATGTAGATATCATCCCGCTCAGCAATGACATCGGCAATCGCCTGCAGTTCCGGCTTGGTGTAGACGGAACCAGTAGGGTTACAGGGAGAAGAGAACAGCAGGATACGTGTACGTTCGGTGAGAGCGTCCCGCACCTGATCAGCCGTTACTTTATAGTCCTGTTCGATACCGGCGCTGACCAGCACAGGCACACCGCCTGCCACTTTGACGATCTCGGAATAGGAAACCCAGTAAGGGGCCAGAATCGCCACTTCGTCGCCCTCATCAAGAAGAGACATGCAGATGTTGGCAATGGACTGCTTAGCGCCGTTGGAAACTACAATCTGGCTCAGGTCAAACTCCAGCCCGTTATCGCGCTTGAATTTGGTCTGAATGGCTTTGCGCAACTCCACCAGGCCAGGGACCGGCGTGTATTTGGTGTAACCATCATCAAGGGCTTTCTTAGCGGCCTCCTTAATGTGGTCAGGGGTATCAAAATCGGGCTCGCCGAGGCTGAGGCTGATGACCTCGTGCCCTTCTGCGGCCAGGTCGCGGGCCATCTGTGCCATTTTGATGGTAGCAGATTCTTCCATGTTTTGTATGCGCTGAGCGAGGTGCGTCTTGCTTGCCAATGCCATTTGCTAATTGTTTTTGCATTAATAAAATCGAAAAATGACGGCTGCAAAATTAGATATTTTACCAATCCATTCCACTTTTTTTGAAGGGATTAGAGCTGAGGGGGCAAAATTTGTTACAAAAAGAGCCAGGGATAGCCAAATGTCCATTTTTTTCTATCTTCGGTCCAAATACGAACGCGATTCATGAGCAAGAAAAAACAGGGTACAAAGAAGAGCGCTGCCACAGCTAAGAGTGTGCCAGCTGCACCGCCAAAGGCTTCTGCGATCACGCCGCCTGAGCGCCCCCAGGACCCATTGCTGAAGAAGATATTTCAGTTTTCAATTATTGGTATGGTCCTGCTGGCTGGTTTATTGTCGTTAGGTACCGGTATCAACGGGGACGATGAGTACCAGGTGGACTACTCTGAAAAGCTGGTGGATTACTATACTTCCTTTGGTGCGGATACGGCAGCGCTATACATCGAGAAGGGAAACATGCACTACTACGGCGGCTTTTTTGACCTGACCACCGGGCTGATCAACGCTGCTCTTGGATTTGATGAGTTTGACACAGGCTACCATCAGGTGCGGCATCTGTTCAATGCGCTTATGGGCATGCTGGCGGTATTATTCGTAGGGCTGTTTGTCCGGCAGATTGCCGGGTGGCGGGCCGCTGTGCTGGCTATTTGGATGTTGTTCCTGTCGCCCCGTTTTCTGGGGCATAGCATGATGAATCCTAAAGATATACCGTTTGCAGCTGGCTTTGCCGTTTCGCTCTACTATATGGTGCGGGTATTCCGTACGCTGCCCAAGCCGGACTGGCGCAACGTGCTGGGGCTTGCTCTCGGCATAGGGCTGGCACTGGCTACCCGGGCGGGCGGGCTTTTGCTGATTGCCTACCTCGGGCTTTTTGCCGGGCTGGATTTTCTGTTTAAATATGGTGTGAAAGGCCTGACCACACAGACCAAACTGGTTGGGCAGTACCTGGTTTGGTGCCTGGGTGCTGTAGTAGTGGGGTATATTGTTGCTGTTCTGTTTTGGCCGGCGGCTTTGGTGGACCCGATCGGGCATCCCCTGGCTGCGCTTACGGAGTTTGCCCAGCTTGGCGTGAAAATCCGTTTGTTGTTTGAAGGGGAGAATGTGATGTCGGACGATACCGCCTGGTCTTATCCGCTGGTTTGGATTGTGAAAACGATTCCGCTTTATGTGCTGGTAGGTTTCCTGGGCAGTTTATTCCTGCTGCCCCGATTGCTCCGCAAGTACGATAAAACGGCAGTTTTGCTGGCTTATTTTGCCACTATTTTCCCAGTCGCCTATATCATTTACAAGGACTCTATCCTTCACGACGGCTGGCGGCACCTGATGTTTATCTATCCGAGCATGATTGCGGTGGCGGCGCTGTTTTGGATTAATATGGAGGATTTTTTGTCCAATAAGAAACCTATGCTTTATGGTCTTTATGGCATACTGGGCTTAATGGCGGTTGAATCCACCCAATTCATTGTCCGCAATCCTCACTTGTCCTATGTCTATTTTAACCCTATCGGCGGAGGGCTACAGGGCGCTTTCGGTGTTTATGAAACGGACTATTGGGGCATTAGCGTCAAGCAGGCCATTGATTGGATGGAAGACGAAGGTATTCTGAGTGAGCAAATGCAGGACACCATTCGACTGGCCACAACCTTTTACTACCCGGCGAGCCGTCAGACCCGCGAGCAGTTCAACGGCAAAGTGAAGATGGAGTATGTACGCTTCAGCTCCCGCTACGATGAGCCCTGGGACTACGCGATTTTCCCTTCCCGCTTTATCCGGGGCGCTCATCTGCGGTCGGGGAACTGGCCGACGAGCAAGTCCGTGCATACCGTGACGGCCAACGGCGTACCCATTGCCACGATTGAGAAAAACGCAACCCTAGCGGCCTACAATGGCCAACAGGCGATCAAGCAAAGCAATTGGCAGGAAGCGATCCGCCAATTTACGGCAGAAGTCCAAAACCACCCCGACAATGAAATTGCCTGGATTGGTTTGTCCAATGCCTACATTAATACCCAACAGTACAATGAAGCGCTTAATGCGGCTAAAAAAGCACTGGAAGTGGCACCGGATGTAGAGTCTGCCATTCTTTATCAGGGATTGGCATACCTAAATACCGGGCGGGCGTCTGAGGCATTGCAGACTTTTGATTATGCCACCCGGGTCAACGATGAATATTTTGCTGCATACTACTACATGGGGCTTATCCATCAGCAACAGCAGCGGTACCGGGAGGCTTATGAGAATGCACAAAAAGCGATAGAAGCCAATCCGAGATTCCGGGCGGGCTATCAGCTGGCCGCTCAGGCGCTGCAGGCATTGGGAGACAACCAAAACGCCCAGCGCTACCTCGAAGCAGCACAAAAGTTATAAAATACTAATTTTGCGGCTTTTCAACCTGATGTAAATACGGCAATGAACTATAAACTACTCTTTCCGACCTACCGTAACCGCTACCTCTTTGTCCGGCGCAACCTCAAAAGGCTGTCACAGGACCACCGTTTTGAAAAAGCCCTCAACCTGGGCACCGGAGAAGGCGATTATGATCCTATGATCAGTCAATACTGTGAAGAGCTGATTTCCTGTGACATCAACGAGCAGGACATTGCCTACGCCCGTCAGCTCAATACCGGGCTGAAGAACGTGACCTACCGCGTGGAAGACGCCCTGAATCTGAGCTTTCCAGACAACCACTTCGACCTTATTACCTCCGTGGATGTGATAGAGCACGTGGGCCAGCCGGAACGGATGATCGAAGAAGTACAAAGAGTATTAAAACCCAACGGTATTGCGCTAATTACTTTTCCATCTTTGGATTTTCCCCTAACTTACGACCCTATTAACCGGGTGCTGAGCTGGTTCAGCAAAAAACGGATTCCACAGGGTGCCTATGCTTTCGGGCATGAGTACCTCGTCTCAAAAACGGAATTCCGGCAATGGTCAGAACAGTACCGGTTGAGCATCATGATTGAACAAAACCTAAGTGGATACATCATCGGGCTGCTTGAAATGTACTGGACGGGCATCGTTCAGCGCATCTTCAAGGCCAACGCTACCAACCTCCAACGGCAGCCCGACAAAGGGATGGCACTCCGGCCTTCCACCCGGGAGCCTTTTCTGACCAGGCTGACAGACTTGATTGTCGCCATTGACCATGCCCTTTTCCGCAGTGCTGCACACTCTGTTGGTAAAGGCTTCATTATAAAAAAGTAAACCTATTACGAATATGAAAGACCGACTCGTAGAGTTAAAAGACCGCCTGGCAGAAGCCGAATTAGGCGGTGGGCAGAAACGCATTGACAAACAGCATGAAAAGGGTAAACTCACCGCCCGGGAGCGCGTACACTTTCTCCTGGATGAGGGTTCTTTTGAGGAAATCGGTGCCTTTGTCAAGCATCGCTGTACGGATTTTGGCATGGACAAGCAGCGGGTACCTGGTGACGGTGTTGTTACTGGTTACGGCACGATCGACGGCCGCCTGGTATATGTGTTCTCTCAGGATTTCACCGTTTTCGGAGGCTCCCTCTCTGAAACCCATGCAGAGAAGATTTGCAAGATTATGGACATGGCCATGAAGAATGGTGCGCCTGTCATTGGGCTGAACGACTCCGGTGGTGCCCGTATTCAGGAGGGCGTCCGCTCTCTGGGCGGCTATGCTGATATTTTCTACCGCAACGTGATGGCGTCCGGTGTGGTGCCTCAGATTTCTGCCATTATGGGCCCATGCGCTGGTGGTGCCGTGTACTCTCCGGCTATGACCGACTTCACGATTATGGTGGAAAACACCTCCTACATGTTCGTGACCGGCCCAAACGTAGTCAAGACCGTAACCAACGAGGAAGTCACAGCTGAGGAACTGGGTGGTGCTTCTGCCCACTCTACTAAATCAGGGGTTACGCACCTGACTGCCGCCAATGATATTGACTGTATCGTAAAGATCAAGCGGTTATTGAGTTACATGCCTCAAAACTGTGAAGATAAGCCGGCAAAACTGCCTTACGAACTGGGCGATGAACTGAGGCCTCAGCTGCGGGACATCGTACCGGAAAATACCAATCAGCCTTATGATATCCGTGATGTTGTCAAAGGAGTGGTAGACGAAGGCAGCTTTATGGAAATCCACCCCAATTACGCAGACAATATCGTGGTAGGCTACGCTCGTATTGGTGGGCATAGTATAGGCGTTGTTGGCAATCAGCCGATGAGCCTCGCAGGAGTACTTGACGTGGAAAGCTCCAAAAAAGGAGCCCGCTTCGTGCGTACCTGTGATTGCTTCAATATCCCGCTTCTGGTGCTGGTGGATGTACCGGGCTTCCTGCCGGGCACCGATCAGGAATGGAACGGCATCATCGTCAATGGCGCGAAGCTGCTGTATGCTTTTAGCGAGGCTACGGTGCCACGGGTGACGCTGATTACCCGAAAGGCCTATGGCGGTGCCTATGATGTAATGAACTCCAAGCACATCGGTGCGGATATGAACTTCGCCTGGCCGTCCTCTGAGATTGCCGTGATGGGGGCAAAAGGCGCCTCTGAGATTATCTTCCGCCGGGAAATCATGGAAGCAGAAGATCCGGAAGCGATGCTGCTGGAAAAAGAAAAAGAGTATCAGGAAAAGTTTGCCCACCCTTACCGGGCAGCAAGCCGCGGGTTTATCGATGAGGTTATTGACCCGATTTACACCCGCCGCAAACTGATCAAAGCCTTTACGATGCTGGAGAATAAAGTGGCAAAAATCCCTGCTAAGAAGCACGGTAATATCCCACTCTAAGCCAGCTGTAAGAACTTTTTGATACATTTGCCAACTGCCGGGCGGCTACAAGTCCTCCCGGCAGTTCTGATATAGCAATCACTATTTGTTATTTAGCACTACAAGATGTCGCACAGACTACCACCGTACACACTGATTGAAACCCCTCAGGCACTGGAAGACTTCTATCAGGCCCACCGGGACCTAAAATGGATGGGCTTTGATACCGAATTTGTGGGCGAGAAGCGCTTTCGGACCACGCTCTGCCTGATTCAGACTATTTCTGATGCAGGGCTCTACCTGATCGACTCCATTAAGCTGAAGGATGACCTGGGGCCGTTCCACAGGCTTATTCAGGATGAAGGGATCGAGAAAATCACCCACGCTGGTGATAATGACTACCGGCTTCTTTATAATCTGTACGGCATCCTGCCGAAGAATGTTTTCGACACGCAGATCGCTGCCGGGTTTGCCGGGTACAACTATCCCACTTCCTTCCGCAAGCTAGTGGAAGGAGAGACCGGCCGCCACCTGAAAAAGGGCTATGCAGTTGCCGACTGGGAGAAGCGGCCCTTCGACACCAAAGCCCTGAAGTATGCCCTGGATGATGTCATTCCCCTGCCTGAGCTGCACAAAGCCCTAAAACGCAAGCTGGAAAAACGGGGGCGCACGCACTGGGCAGCCGAAGAGTTTGCCCACCTGGAAAAAGAAGCCTACTACTACAAGGATCCCCACCACGATGCGCTAAACAGTAACATCATGCGCAGCCTGAAAAAGAAAGACCGGGTATTCCTGCTCCGGCTTTTTGCCTGGCGCAATGCCACGGCTGAGCGGCGCGATCATTCTAAGGAGATGGTACTGCCTGCTAAGTACATCAGCCATATCGTCCGCGGTATTGCTTCGGGTGCCAATGCGCTAAAGCAAAACCGCCGCATTCCGGATAAACTGGCCAAAAAGTATGGGGATGAGTTTGAAAAGCTTTATAAAAAGGAAGCTACCCCCGAAGAGCTGAATATTTTGAAGGGGTTACCCTACGAATCCGATACATCTCCGGAAGAAGATGTCCTCATGGAGCTGCTCTACCATGTGATCAAGTACCGCTGCATTCAGGAGGAGATTTCCATCAATATGGTGGTGCCCCGACAGATCCTGAAGTCCATCCGGAGCGGGGAGGAAACCGCCCGGGAGGCCATAGGCGATGGCTGGCGCAAGGAGATGCTCGGCGCCTACTTTACCGAGTGGCTGGCTACCGCCAAGGAAATGGATGTCAGACTGCACGACGACCGGATTGAGCTTTGGCCGCGTTAGCCCTCACTTCGCAATAACGAGTGGGCGAGCAGTAAACGGCCCGGAATAAGCCTGACTGGAAATGACGTAATATCCGGGGGCAAGCCCCTGTAGGTCAAGTGTATATTCCGTTGTGCCCTCAGGCAGCCCAATATCCCTGATGAGGCTTCCCTGTGCGTTGGTCAGCCTGAGTAAGCCATTGCTTTTCAAGGCTTCAGGAAAAGAGATTTGTACTTCTGTTTGGGCAGGGTTGGGATAAAGTAAGAATTGCTGGTCGTTAGACCGGGGCTCTTTGACGCGCGTCGCCATTCCGCAGGGAGCTTCGTCCGGTTGCTGTATAGGGATGGTTATGGTTTCTTCGGACCGGCAGCCGAAGGCATTTGTCGCTTCGAAACGGAAGGTCATTTGATTAACTGTATCGGCAATAGCGATCAGGGCGGTAGAGTCAACGTAGAGGGTCGACGAAGAAGGAAGCCATTGGGTACTGCTAATATCCGCCGAAAACGCCGGAAGCGTATTCAGGAAGAAATTAATATTCCACAAGAAAAGCCATCCGTTGTCCTGATAAAGGTTATCCTGTACCCGTATTGTCCAGGCTCCATTCAAAGGGCAACCTTCCAAAGCTGTCAGTGGTGTTGCAGGTAAGTAAGTGCCCGCTGGAAAATAGTGATCCTCATAGGTGTATTGCTCGCCTTCCGCATTCGGTACAGTGGTGTAAGTGTATATAAAGTTACCGGCTTCGCTATTGAGTGTTCCAAAATCATTGTTAATCATACTGAAGCAGTAGGTGTAAGGTACGCCCTGGGTACTGTCCATTTGTTCAACATCGACGGGGCCCGTTGCCCAGGGTTCTCCAAAGTTGGTGGAGCCTATAGAGCTGGTGCCGTAATTGATCATGTAAGCTGATTGCCCATTTGGGCAGATGATCTCTATATCGAGGTCGCCTGCGTAGGAGTGTTCCAGGTCCAAGCAAATCCCTTGCAGCTCATTTCCATTTATGATCGTGCTGCCGGGTGGGAAGGAATTGACATTTACAGTACCGGTGTAGCTTGTGCCGTTGCCATCAGGCAGGAATAACTGCTGATTTTGCCCGTCACTGTAAAGGAAAGTCATACCGGGATTATAGGCAGAAACGATGGCTTGCTCCACAGGGTTGTTCTCTGTGCCGCCCAGCAGGGTTATGGTGTCTCCCGGACAGTAAGTGGTGGTGTCTTCTGAGGTGAAGAATGCAGGATATTCCGACACTTGTACACGCTGATGAAGAGAAAAGGTATTGGTACAGCCAGCAGTGTCTGTTGCTATGAGCTGTAGCAAGTAGCCGCCGGAAGATTCATAAACATGGTGCACGGTGTCGCCTTCGGCAAAGTTTCCGTCTCCAAAAATCCATTTGAAGTGTGTAAGTTCATCTGACTGCGTGTAGCCAAGCCCATTTTGAGGGTAGGTAGCGGTTCCATTTAGCGTCATTGTATCCCCGGGGCAGAGGTCTAGCGTTCCCAGGTTGGAGATGGCTGGCTCGGATAGCCCGATATCAGGCAGAATAGGCTGACAATCTTCGATACAGCTGATGCTGCCCTCCCAGCCGAAGCCATTACCGTTGGCGTCAGATTCAAATACGGCAGTTATACAGCCTGAAGGGTTTGCCATAGAGCCCTGAACAGTAAACCCAAGTCCATACAACACCTGATCACTACAAATGAGCAGCGGTGCTGTTGTATTCATGCCGTCATAGAAGCATAGCAGGTCACCTTCTTCAATGAACAGCGCTGGCAGGCTGATTCGGATATTGCTGTTGTTTTCCTCCGGGCAAAAGGTGAGCTGATGAAGGCCATTGGGCTGGTAATCATTACCAGGGCCACCATCGTCATAAAACTCACCTGAGCAGGTGGTAACAAAGGTGTCTAGTCCCATAATGTAGGTCTGTGCGACGACCGCAGTTACATGGGCAATCAAAAAGAATAGGATAAGATAGAATTGAGGCGCTTTCATAAAAATGGGGTTTTCCAGCCTAAATATAAAGATTGCTTAATTGCCGTAGATTAACTCAATATTAAAAATCGTTGATATGGACCTTAATGTACTCAGCCCGCTTAAGGATTTCCTCCTGCTGTTCGCTGTCCATTTTATTCCAAATCCGGTACATCATGCCGATACGGGGGTTATTGCCTAATTTATCGGTGTGGCGGTCGTAAAAGTCCCAATAGAGGCTATTGAAAGGGCAGGCATCCTTGCCGACTTTCTTCTTCCGGTCGTAGGCGCAGTTGGTGCAGTGGTCGCTCATTTTATGCATGTAGTTGGCACTGGCTACATAGGGTTTCGTCCCCACGATTCCGCCGTCCGCAAACTGGCTCATGCCGCGGGTGTTGGTGATTTCCACCCATTCAATGGCATCCATATAAATGCCCAGGTACCACTGATCAAGCTCATCGGGGTGTACACCAAGGAGGAGGGCGAAGTTGCCGGTGACCATGAGGCGCTGAATGTGATGGGCGTAGGCGTGGTCTAGCGACTGGTTTACAGCCGTATGCAGGCACTTCATCTTCGTATCGCCAGTCCAGTACCAGTCGGGTAGGGGGGCCTTGTGCTCGAAGTAGTTCAACTTGGCGTACTCCGGCATTTTGGCCCAGTAAATGCCCCGCATGAATTCCCGCCAGCCGATGATCTGCCGCACAAAACCTTCAATTTGCGAGATGTCGATCTGCTTCTGATGGTCTTTCCAGTAATTGACGCATGCTTCCACAACCTCCAAGGGCGAAAGCAGCTTGGCGTTCATGGCGAAGGACAACTTAGAATGGAACAGCAGGTAGCCCCGGTCCGTCATCGCATCCTGATAGGTGCCGAAGAGGTGGAGGCGGATTTTAGTGAAATGCTCCAGCAGGTCCAGGCTTTCTTCCCGGGTAACCGGCCAGTAGTAGTACTCCGGATCAATCCTGCCAATCGTTTCCACGCCAGCTGCTTTGATCAGCTCCACGATTTCGGTGACATCGCGTTTGAAGTGCAGGGGTTTGGGGATGTCCTGCTTTTTAGGCAGCTTTTTGCGGTTGTCCTGATCGTAGTTCCATTGACCGGTCAGCGGCGTTTTGCCATCTTCTTCCATCAGGATGTTGTGCCGTTTGCGCATGTCCCGGTAGAAGGTTTCGAGGAGGTACGTTTTCTTGCCGGCAAAGAAGGATTCCACATCGTCCCGGGCGGTTAGGAAATGTTCGGTATCCACCGCTTCGGTCTCGATGTCCAACTGCCCGCAAAGGCTTTTGAGCTCGTGGTCGAGGCGGTATTCGTCCGGCAGCTGGTACTCAAAACGCTGGATTTGGTACTTTTTGACCAGTGCTTTGATGTTGGCTGTAACCGAATGTTCATTGTTTTCGTCATCCAATGTATAGTACAATACTTCGTGCCCGTTCTCCCTCAGGTTCTCTGCGAAGTGGCGCATGGCCAGGAAAAACCCGACGACTTTTTGGATGTGGTGGCGGACATAGCCCGTTTCGTTTTTCATTTCTGCCAGAAAGTAGAGGGTATCGGGCTCTTTATCTTCGTACCAAGAGTGTTTGTGATTGAGCTGATCACCCAATACAAGCCGGAGCGTGCGGTGAGATTTTGACATATTCAGTTGATGGTGTTCGGGGATGAAACGTGAATCCGGGCACTTGGTTCATCTAAAAAATCTGGCTATTCAGCTTAAAAAAGCTATTCGCTCCGGTGAATTCCGTTTATTAGTTTCACCATTGGAAAAACGACCTCAAATGAATGTATTACGAATCAACGGGTTGACAAAAAGGTACGGCCGCATCACAGCAGTTGACGAGCTAAGCCTGGAAGTGGAGCAGGGGATGGCTTACGGTATCCTGGGGCCGAATGGGAGTGGGAAAACCACCACCCTGGGCATGGTCCTCGACATTACACACCCGGACAGCGGTTCCTTCGAGTGGTTTGAAGGGCAGTATGGCCGTGATGCCCGCCGTCATGTAGGTGCCTTGCTGGAAACGCCCAATTTTTACCCCTACCTCAACGCCATCGACAATCTGGGGATCGTGGCCCACATCAAACAGGTGAAAGCGCCCCGCTTTGATGAATTGTTGAAGCTGGTCAATCTCTACGAGCGGCGTACTTCCAAATTCCGCACCTACTCTCTGGGTATGAAACAGCGCCTGGCTATTGCCTCCGCCATGGTCGGCGACCCGGAAGTGCTCATTTTTGATGAGCCAACCAATGGGCTCGACCCTCAGGGCATCGCCGAAATCCGTAACACCCTGCAACGGATTGCCGAGACTGGCAAGACCATCATTATGGCCAGTCATATCCTGGATGAGGTGGAAAAGGTTTGTTCCCATGTCGCCATCATCAAAAATGGCCACCTGCTCGCTTCCGGCACGGTAGGCGCGATCATTAGCGACGACTTTCTGGTGGAAGTCGCAGCCGAGGACATGCCCGGCCTACAAACCGCTTTCGAAACAGACAGCCGTATCAAAAAAGCAGAGCTTCAGGAAGAGGGTGTCTTGCTGCTGCACCTGGAAAATGAAACGCCAGCTGCCGCGATCAATGAGTGGGCGTTCAGTAAGGGACACACCCTTTCTCACCTGCGCATCGTAAAGAAAAGCCTGGAAGCTGAATTTTTGGAAATCACCGCCAACCAATAAACCTCATGTTGTATTTACTCCGACTGGAATGGAAGAAAATCCGGAAGTTGACCTCTTTCCGGCTGTTTTCGGTTTGTTACCTCATTTTGCTGCCCGCTATACTACTGACCGGATTGCGGTTTGATGAGCTGCCGCCGCCTATTAACACCAATGAGGTTTTCTTCATGTTCCCTACCGTATGGCAGTATCTGGGCTACATCGGCAACTGGCTGTGCTTCTTTTTCTTTGGCTTTCTATCGATTGTGGTGGTGACAACGGAGGATAGCTATCGCACTATGCGGCAGAACATCATCACCGGGCTGAGCCGGCAACAGTACTTCCTCAGTAAGTTTTACCTGATTGTGGTGGTGAGTTTGCTGGCTGCGTTGTACTATGCTCTTTGTGGTTTTACCATTGGGTACTTAAATACGGAAGCCATCTACTGGCACAAAGTCTGGCAGCATGCCGATTACATACCCCGGTACTTCCTGATGTGCTTCGGGTATATGGCCTTTGGGCTCTTTTTGGGCTTTATGATCCGGCGTACGGGGATTGCCCTGTTCCTTTACCTGGCTTACATCATGTTTATAGAGCTTATCCTGAGGTGGGGCATACACCTGCAAATCGTGGAGCACCGCAGCATGCATTTTTATCCGATGAATGCAGTGGAGGACCTGGTTGCTCTGCCTTTCCTGGAGATGGCCGATGAATTCACCTCAAAGTATGGCTTTAGCATCTATTTGCAGCCCTGGGAAGCTTCAATTACCGTGCTGGTTTACAGCGCATTGTTCCTCTACCTGGCTTACTGGCGGGTAACCCGCAGCGATTTGTGAACAGAACCGGGGCATAAGGGTTTGATGTTGTGGAGTCCGGGACGTATCTTTGCGGGCTCGAAACGGGAATAACATGAAAACCAAGACCTTAAAGCAGGATAAAGTCAACGTCATTACCCTGGGCTGCTCCAAAAACCTGGTGGATTCTGAGAATATCATCACTCAGTTGCGAGGCAATGACTACGAGGTGGTACACGACAGCAATGGCGAGGATGCTAACGTGGTCATCGTGAACACCTGCGGCTTCATCGACCTGGCCAAGGAGGAGTCGGTCAATACCATTCTGGATTATGCGGAGATCAAAAAGCAGGGCGGCATTGACAAGCTCTATGTTACCGGTTGCCTTTCTCAGCGCTACAAAGACGACCTGGAGCAGGAAATCCCCGAAGTAGACGCCTACTTTGGCACCCTAGAGCTGCCCGGCCTGCTGGCCAAGCTGAATGCCGACTACAAGCATGAGCTGATCGGGGAGCGCATCACCACCACGCCCCAACACTATGCTTACCTGAAAATATCCGAAGGCTGCAACCGGACCTGTGCTTTTTGTGCCATCCCCCTGATGCGTGGCAAGCATGTGTCCAAGCCTATCGAAGCACTGGTGGAAGAAGCCAAAAACCTCGCCCGTTTTGGCGTCAAGGAGCTGATGCTCATCGCTCAGGAGCTGACCTACTATGGGCTGGACATCTATAAAAAACGCGAGCTTCCCCGTTTGCTCCATGCCTTGGCTGATGTGGAAGGCATAGAGTGGATCCGCCTGCACTATGCTTATCCCAGCAAATTCCCTACGGAAATTTTCGATGTGATGGCGGAGCGCCCCGAAATCTGCAACTACCTCGATATGCCGTTGCAGCACGCCAATAACGCCGTACTCGACCGCATGCGCCGGCAAATCACCCGGGAAGAAACGGTGGAGCTGGTCCGCACCGCCCGCGAGAAAGTACCCAACCTGACCCTGCGCACCACCTTGCTCGTAGGCTTCCCCGGCGAGACCGAAGAAGAATTCCAGGACCTCTGCAACTTTGTGGAGGAAATGCGGTTCGACCGCCTCGGCGTCTTCCAGTATTCCCACGAAGAAAGCACCATCGCCTACGATTATGAAGACGATGTGCCCGCCGAGGTCAAAGCCGGGCGTGCCAGCCGCATCATGGAAATCCAACAATCCATTTCCGAAGCCAAAAACCAGGAAAAGGTAGGGCAAACCCTGAAAGTCCTATTCGACCGTAAGGAAGGCGAGTTTTTTGTGGGCCGTACCGAGGGCGACAGTCCAGAGGTTGATAACGAGGTGCTGGTGAAAGCCGCCGAGCACTATGTGCGGGTCGGTGATTTCGCACAGGTGCGTATTACCGAAGCTACGGATTATGATTTGTTTGGGGAGGTGGTCGAATAACAGCCTGGGTATAACAAATTGCACCAAACAGAAAGTGGCCACCTGCTACCAGTACCAGGGGTGCAACCCCTTTGCATTTAAGCGCTATAGCTGCTGAGGTAGAGCTTCCCGCTCTGCTCCGGCTTATCCACGAATGCTGCCAGGCTATTCAGGTAGTGCAATTGTTATGCATACAATAACCGCCTGTTTTTCCCTTCCCTGAGAAAATTGCCCCCTTCCCTGAGTATTTACCGCTGTTCCCTGAGTTTCTCTCGGAATATTTACCCTTTGAGGCTACATTTGAAACCGCACAAAGCAGAGGAAAGGGTTCGCAACACTACTTAATCAGCCTTCTTTTCGAAATAGCTGTTTTGTAAGATGGATTCCATTCGGTATCTTTAGAGAACCAGTATGCCATTACCTCCAATCTGGTGTTTTGGTAGTGGCAGTGCGGTAACCATATTCCCTCTTTTTAAATAAAGCTCTACATCGTCAAATGCTTGCGAAGCCCTGGTGATTATAGCTATTGAAAACGAATTGTCCTTGGTGTCAAAACAAGGAGCCGAAAAAGAGCAGGATGCGGATTTTAAGAAAGAACTGTTAGCCGCCCTGGGCTATCTGTTTAAAGAACAGCCATCATTCGGCATTCAGGATTTGTCACAGAATACGAAACTAAGCCACGCCACGCTATACCGGAAGGTTCGGGAGGTTTACAATCTATCTCCTAACCGGCTTATTGCAGCTTACCGGTCGCAGCAGGCCGCAATATTGCTAATCAGAAGCGAGCTGAATATTACGGAGATCGCCTACATCTGTGGGTTTTCAAGTACAACCTACCGCGCGCGTTGAAATTTAAACAGTTTTACTGGAATAGGCCAAGTAGTTCAGTAAATATAGTTTGTTGCTTGCCTGATTTATTCGAATAATTGAATGATTTGTACGGCTTTAAAGTAATAAAATATTGTAATTTTGATAGGTCAGCGGTAATGTTAGGTTAAGAAACCCAGGGCTTTCGAAAAAGTCCTAGTCGTCAATTGTTTACAGAGGTTTTTTAGAAAACGATTGCCCCCTAGAGAGGACTCAATTTTGCATCCAAAAGATGTCTCCTGACAAATCAAAACAAGTAAACCTCTACTTAGCACCTTACCCACGATTTTAATGCTCCAGCTTTACGAATGTCGGCCCTGTTTTTCAACAGGTGGAATGTAGAGAATTCCTTAAAGTTGGTAAACAGTACTGGCGTATCGAAAAGTTCTGCTGGTTTGCCTTCCAATAATCCGGAATTTTTCTTCACGGTATGTAAGGGCAATTGAAATGCTTTCAAAGCATTGAGGAACCATTTAGAATTGTTTTCCTCTCTTTTAATTAACCAGCACGCAATTGTGCTGAACATTTACTGCATTCATGGATAGCTTAAACAACAAAGAGGACTCTGCTGATAGCCAACTCAGCAGGGCTAAATGTTGGATATTGCTGATAGGCTCAAACCAGCTTGTTTTGGAGAAGGTCAAAGAGTTTTTATCAAAGAACTACGAAGCAGATGTTTTAGACCTGACTTTTCGAGATAACCTTCGCGAGATATTAAAATATGATGTTTTAGTACTGGTAGGGCGAATAGCCCTTAGCTATTTGGCAAAAGCTGAATCCATAGTTGACTGTCAGATACCAATTATTGGGTATGAATTGAAAACTAATACAGATGAGCGGTTGCGAGCTAGGTTACACGGAGTAATCAGCTTTGTTGAGTCCTCATTTGAAGAAGTGGAGTTGGTCCTAGCTATAGAAACCGTAATTCAATTGGTAAACTTGCGGCCGCTGCAGCGAGAAAAGGGTGCCAATTTCAAAAAGGAATTATTAGCAGCCATAAAGCATTTGCTTGAAGTGCAGCCTTCGTTCAAGGTGGAGGAATTATGCCGGTACATGAAGCTAAGCCACTCCACGCTTTACCGGAAGGTCCAGGAAACCTTTGAAAAGTCCCCTAGCCGACTTATAGCTTTTTGCAAATTGCAGCAGGCAGGAATAATGCTAGCTGAGAGAGATGAGCTAAATATTACAGAGATTGCTTACGCCTGTGGGTTTTCAAGTTCAACCTACCTAGCCCGGCAATTTAAAAAGGTTCACGGGATTACGCCCAGGCAATTCAGGAAAGCGGGTTTATCGTATACCCAATTTGTGCGATTAATTGAATGAATTGTGCGGCTTCAATTCAATCATGTCTTCTAATTTTGAGAAGCAAATCAAAATAAACAATCTTATGAAAAACCCAAACCTATCAAGGGGCACCTGTTCTTTTTGTCCGTTACATGCCTTCTCTGTTGCGTTGTTAACCGTGACGTTGCTAGGCTTGCCTTCCATCCTTTACAGCCAGGTGCCAAATAGCATAAGTTATCAGGCAGTAGTTAGAGATGCTAGTAACAACCTGGTATCAAGCCAGAATATAGCTGTACGTATATCTATTCTGAAAAACAGCCCAAGCGGAACCGTCGAATACCAGGAAATCCATGGTGATGTTGTCACGACAACAGCCGGTATCATGGGCTTCAATATTGGTGGAGGTACCCCTAGCCCTGGATCTGTATTTACTAATATAGACTGGAAAAACGGGTCGTACTTTGTCAAACAAGAGGTAGACCTGGAAAAGGATGGCACTTACGATATTTTTGGCGATGCTGTGCCCCTGCTTAGCGTACCTTATGCCCAGCACTCCAATACAGCTAACCGTGCAACAAGTGCTGCCACAGCAGACATGGCTAGTTCTGTATCGGGTTCCTTTCTTGGTGGCTTATCTTTGCCTGTAGGTACAGTACTTCCCTTCGCAGGATCTTCGGCATATGTTGATGCCAATTTGGATGGATGGCTTGTTTGTGACGGTCGTCCATTGCAGCAGGCACAATACCCGGAATTGTTCGCTGTTATTGGTACTACTTACGGGAGTAATGGCGGGCAGTTCTTAATTCCCAATTTAAAAGGACGCTTTCCAGTTGGATTTGATAATCAGCAAACCGAGTTCAACACCACAGGAAAGACTGGTGGGAGCAAGTCATCT